>Ga0302319_10011975_pt1 | contig 16409 bp, 9 predicted proteins | sample Bog_T0_2_FD_203319 | JGI IMG/M metagenome (GOLD analysis project Ga0302319, IMG submission 203319) | Peat permafrost microbial communities from Stordalen Mire near Abisko, Sweden - Bog_T0_2 | ecosystem: Environmental > Terrestrial > Soil > Wetlands > Peat | place: Sweden: Abisko, Stordalen Mire...
AGCTGTTGCGGCTGGACATTGAGAGCCGGGATAAGCCCGGGGCCGACGACATACAGCGGCTGCGTGAACGCGCCGAGCAGTTGGTGGGTAAGGTCCACGTGGTGGTGCTCTCAGACTATGCCAAGGGCGCACTGACTGTAGAGCTGTGCGAGGCGGTGATCCGCGCCGCGCGGGCTGCTGGGGTTCCGGTGCTGGTGGATCCGAAGACGCCGGACCTGAGTAAATATTCTGGAGCGACGATGGTGTGCCCGAATCTGTCTGAACTTTCAGCCGCCACGGGTGAGTCCGCGCAGGATATGCAGGCGCTGCTGGAGGCCGGCGAGCGGCAGCGCTGCGAACATGAGCTGACCTACCTGACGGTGACGATGAGCGAGCAGGGAATTCACTTGCTATCCAACGGCAATACGTACCACTCGCCGGCGCGGGCGCGGGAGGTATTCGATGTATCGGGGGCGGGCGATACGGTGATTGCCACCCTCGCGGCGGGGTTGGGCGGCGGCTTGAAGGTGGAGACCTCTGTGGAGCTGGCGAACCTGGCAGCAGGGATTGTCGTCGGCAAAGTCGGCACAGTCCCCATTACAAAGTATGAGTTGATTGCAGTGATCACGCCTTCCAGCGGCATCAGTGGCGCGGAAAAAATATTGGATCGAGCGGCGCTGGTGAAGCGCATTCAGGAGTGGCGCGTGGCGGGAGAGACGATTGTCTTTACCAACGGGTGCTTCGACCTGCTGCATGTGGGGCATGTGACGTTGTTGGAGGAGTGCCATAAGTTCGGATCCAAGCTGGTGCTGGGCCTGAACACCGATGCCAGCGTGCAGCGGTTGAAAGGGGCTTCGCGGCCGGTGGTTCCTGAGAACGAGCGCGCGCGGGTGATGTCGGCGCTGGCTGCCGTGGACGCAGTGGTTCTGTTCGACGAGGATACACCGCTGGAGCTGATTCGCGCCGTCCGTCCGGATGTTCTGGTGAAGGGCGGGGACTATACAGTGGAGACGGTGGTGGGGCACGCGGACGTGATTGCGGCCGGCGGGCGTGTGGAGATTGTGCCCACAGTCGAGGGCTTCTCGACGACGAACCTAGTTCTGCAGCTGGCGGGGAGGTAAGAAGTTGGGTGGTGAGCGGGCTGGGGCTCGAACCCAGGACCAACGCCTTAAAAGGGCGATGCTCTACCAACTGAGCTACCCGCTCGCACCATTTCTAAGGTAGCACGGGACGCGCATGGGCCTGGGGTGTCCCCCTCCCCCCGATTTCCCGTAAAGTTGGCAGTAATAAGGACTTAGGGGTGGACCCCCGGTTGGGCCGAGCCTTGGGTGGGTGGACTAAACCCTTTAGAATGAGTGCGGCCTTTTGCCATATATCTTAAAGATATTTCTTTAAGATATACGCTAGGGAAGGGCATTGCTGGGCTCCTGCGGTGGGTTTTGAATGTCAAAGATCGCTGTCTATATCGACCCGGCGCTGGGCCGGTGAGAAGAGCCCGGCGGGTGGCCGCGCAGTCTTCTTGTGTCTGGTTCTATTGTACTCGGCGTGTCAAGCGCCTTGCTCTGTTTGTGTCTCCATGGCTCAAGGGGCCTTGGGTTTACGCTTGGTTGTCTTCCTCTGTTTCTTGCGGGCAAGAACGTGCTTCATTTCGGCAAGCACCCGCTTTTCTGCCCCTTCCTCAAGCCAGCGCAGGCACGTTGCAAGATCATCCGTCCAAACATCGTTCGGAGTCTTAGCGACCGGCTGGAATATGGCAACTTTGGTCGGTTCATGTTCTCGTGGCAGGAGCCAGTCTCCCAAGGTGTACCTGAACGAATTCCAGTCCTTCGTTGAAGGCTGCATATTTACGGCAAGAATATCGAACTGACCGAAGCGGTAAGGACGTGTGTCTTCCGTAGTTGATTTTCTAATCTTCAGCTTTTGGCCTGAATCGGGCAGAGGTTCTTTGATGACTGTTGTTCCTGTGCGAGTTTTTTGTACTTCAACTACGTAAAGCGAGCCTTCCTCGTAGTGTCTCGGGTGAAAGAGTTTCGGTTCCCCTTTTTCACTTCTTTGAAGCTTAACCTGGATGCGAACTCGCCGGTCACCCTTGATGAGTAGGCTGTCGTAAGGTAAATCCTCGTCCCGGTTGATTTCGGCTGCGGTCCAGCCATCCTTAAGCCTCGGGACGATGTCGCTCTCAAAAATCGCCTCCGCTAGAATTCCTCGCAGCCCTCTCTTGGTGAGGTCTGATGACTTCTCAATCGCATCTAGAATTACGTCTGCAGCAACACCCCATCGCTTTTCCAGCTCGTGCGGCGCAATACGTTGGAGGTAGCGCCGCAGAATCTGCCTGTCCTCAGGAGTGAGTTCTTCGATCAGCATCCTTGCATTGCTCAACGCATCGCTCATTTGACGGGTCTTCCCGCAGCGTGAGGCACAAAGGACTTGATCTCAGCTCGGCTAACCATTACCCGGCCGCCAATTGTCCAGGTCTTGAGTCGGCCTTTCCGCACGAGTCTGGCAACTGCCTGCCGTGATATGCCACGCAGCCGGGCAGCCTCTGCTTGCGAGACCAAATCGCCGATATCCACAAAATTGGTTGACAATGTAAACCTATTACCCTACAATGATGTCTGGTGAACCGTACTATGAGCGTAATGCAGAACCTCCCTGTCATCGAGTCAAGAGCTGCCGAGAGGGTAGATACGAAGGCCGCTCTGCATCCAGCGCTACTGATAGGTGGAGAACCATACTTCAGATCGAGGCACGGTGCCGCCTATCTGGGTGATTCGATCGAGATGCTTCGCGAACTGCCTTCGGGAAGTCTTAATTTGGTAGTCACTTCCCCTCCTTACGCACTTCACTTCAAGAAGGCCTATGGAAATGAGAGCAAAGACCGCTATTTGGAGTGGTTTCTCCCGTTCGCTCGCGAAATCTTCCGAACTCTGGCGGACGATGGCAGTTTTGTACTGAACATAGGTGGCAGCTACAACAAAGGGATACCCACCCGTTCTCTGTATCACTTTCGACTGTTGCTGGCGTTAGTCGATGAGATTGGCTTCCATCTGGCCCAAGAACTTTTTTGGTACAACCCGGCCAAGATGCCGATGCCCGCCGAATGGGTTACAGTTCGGCGTATTCGAGTCAAGGATTCTGTAGAGTACGTCTGGTGGTTCTCAAAGACTGCTCACCCAAAGGCTTCCAACCTGAATGTGTTGAAGGAATACAGCGAGGACATGTTGCGTCTCAATCGCAAGGGGGTGCGCGGAACCGTTCGGCCTTCCGGACATGTCATCCGGGAGTCCTTCAACCAAATCAGCGCAGGCGGATCAATCCCCCCGAACGTCATTGAAGCTGAGCCGGATATGACACCCGATTCCATGATGAAAATGGGCAATAACTCCGCAAACGATCTATATACGCAGCGTTGTAAGCAAGAGGGTGTCACGATCCACCCGGCTCGTTTCCCTGCACAGCTACCAAGATTTTTCATCAAGATGCTGACGGAACCTGACGATCTGGTCTGTGATCCGTTTGGCGGGTCTTTGACGACTGGATTTGTCGCGGAGCAGCTCGAACGCAGATGGATTTCCGGCGAAATGTCGGAAGAGTATTTGCAGGCGGGAAAGTATCGCTTTGAAGTGAGCGAACAGTCCCCAAAGTTATTCTGATTTCGGTAGCTGAACATTGGTCTGGACTGGGGCGGAATTGGCAGCGCTGTCGGCACTTGCGCGGGAGAGGGTGCGGGCCGTATAACTCAGGGACACCTCCATCCATGTAGTACGTTGAAAGAGCCTTGTTTGCGGCCGGGAGAGATTCACCATGAGATACAGGACACGGCGGTGTGCGCGCTGGCCAGTGAGTTCAGCACTGCTGATGGCGTTGGCTCTGTTGAGCGCAGTGTGTGCATGGGGATCGAACAGTAACAGCGTTCCCGACTGGGTAAAGGCAGCGGCACAGCAGGCACCGGAGCACTTTCCAGGCACTCCGCGGGCGGCGGTGCTGCTGGATGAGACCACCTACACGGTCGGTTCGGACGGGCGGGCCGTGGAGCATGTGCGGCGGGTGGTGAAGGTTTTGCGACCGCAGGGCCGCCGCCTGGCCGAGCCGGCGGTGTGGTTCGACAAGGACTCCAAGGTGCTATCGATGCACGTGTGGAGCATCGATCCGGCGGGGCACGAGTATGCGCTGAAGGACAGCGAGATACTGGAGTTCGGCGCACCGGGCGAGGGTGGGCAGTTGTACTCGGATGAGAAGGCCAAGGTGGCCAGTCCTCCGGGGCTGGACCCGGGCGGGGTGGTGGCCTATGAGTATGAGCGGCGGGAGCGGCCGTATCTGGCAGAGACTAACTGGTTCTTCCAGGGGTCTTCGCCACGCGTGAACCAGAGCTTTACGCTGGTGCTGCCGCCCGGCTACACCTACACAACCACGTGGGCGCACCATCCCAAGGTAGATGGTGCCGACCTGGAGAACCACAGTTACCGCTGGGAGATGAACCACGAAGCGGCCATCGACCTGGAGCACGTGCCGATGTCGCCTGGAACAGGGGCGCTGGCGGCGCGCATGACCGTGCATTACGCCGGACCGGGTCTGGCCGAGCCGCAGGACGGCACCTGGCAGGGCATCGGCGAGTGGTACAACACGCTGGCGAACGGGCGGCTGACGGCGACGCCCGACATCGCAGCCAAGGCTGCCGAGTTGACCGCCGGCAAGACCGACTTCTATGCCAGGGCCGAGGCGATTGGCGAGTTTGTGCAGAAGCAGATTCGGTACTTCGTCATTGAGATGGGCGTAGGCGGCTACCAGCCGCATCCGGCGGAAGATATCTTCCGCAGCCGCTATGGCGATTGCAAGGACAAGGCAACGTTGCTGTCGGCGATGCTATCGAGCGCCGGCATCCACAGCGCCCTGCTGATGGTGGACACCCAGCGCGGGGTGATTGACCCCCATGCGCCTTCGATCATCGGCAACCATATGATCGGGGCGATCGAGATCCCCGAGGGGTATCAGTCGCCGAAGATGCATAGCGTGGTGACGGCGCAGACCGGCAAGCGCTATCTGATCTTTGACCCGACATGGGAGGAGACTCCGTTCGGGCAACTGGAGGACAACCTCCAAGGCAGCTATGGCGTACTGATGGAGGGCACCAACAGCCAGATCATTGAGCTGCCGGTGATGGCCCCTGAGCTGAATACCATCCAGCGCACGGCGAGCTTTGAACTGGGTGCGGACGGGTCACTGAAGGGCAGTGTGACCGACAAACGGTTCGGCGACCTGGCGGAGCGGCGGCGCAGTGTGTTTGGACGCGAGGACGCCAAGAAGCAGCAGGAGTTTATGGACCGGGTGGTTGCCAACGACCTGATGGCGGCGACGGTCACCGGATTGAAGACGGAAAATGTCGACACATTGAACCAGGCGCTGACGACCAACTTCGACGTAGCAGCGGCACACTTTGGCAGCGTGACGGGGCCGTTGCTGATGTTGCGGCCAAGGGTGCTGGGGACCTATGAGATGGATGTCGATCACAAGATGCGCCGGGTCGCTATCGACCTGCATGAGACCATGCAGGGCAGTGATGACTTCGACATCCAACTGCCGGAAGGATATGTAGTGGACGAATTGCCGGATCCGGTCAAGCAGGACTTCGGGTTTGCCAGCTATCAGAGCTCGACCGAGGTGCATGGGCGGGTGCTGCATTACAGCCGCAAGTTCGTTATGAAGCAGGTGATGCTGCCGGCGGACAGGTATCCCGACGTGCAGCGGCTGGCGGGCGTGATCGCGGCCGATGAGGACAGCAAGGCTGTATTGAAGCGGGCGCAGTAGAGGCAACTGAAGGGGACATGGACAAGATGCAGCGAACGAAGAGGATGTGGAGCGGCAGGGTTGGGCAGATGTGTATGGTTGCGGTGCTGGCGATGGTCGCGTTGCCGGGGCGGGCTGCGGACACCTTTGTGAAGCCCACGCCCGAGGAGCTGACGATGACCTCTGTGCCTGGCTATCCGGGGGCCGCGGCTGTGGTGCTGTTTGACGAGGAGATTACCAAGGACGACCTGCACGAGATCCTGCACTACCAGCGGGTGAAGGTCCTGAATGAAGAGGGCAAGAGGTATGCCAACGTCGAACTGAATTACGTCCGGACTTCGGCCTACGGCGAGTATGAGGGCAACGATCAGAGCGTGGGTGAGATTGTGGGACGTACCATCCACGCCGATGGGACGATCATCCCGTTCACCGGCAAGCCGTACTTGAAGACCATAGAGAAGGCCGGAAATGTGAAGGTGCAGTCGATGGTGTTCACGCTGCCGGACGTGGAGGTGGGCAGCATCATCGAGTACCGCTATGCGACCCGTTACAACGATCATGCCTATGAGGCGCCAGACTGGTACATCCAGCGGGAGCTGTATGTGAAGTCTGCGCACTATCAGTGGTATCCGACGTTGCAGCAACTGGTAGACAGCGAAGATGGAGGCAAATGGATCAGCAAGATCTCCTGGTTTCCGATTCTGCCTCCTGGGGCAAAGATCGTGCGCACGGAGACGCCGGCGCCAGGCTCCAGTTCCGGTACCCAGCAGGTCTTCGATCTGGTGGTGCATGATGTTCCGCCCGAGCCGAAGGAAGACCATATGCCTCCGATCTCGGCGTTTAGCTACCGTGTGCTGTTCAACTTCACGCCGTATGACAGCAATGCGGAGTTCTGGAAGGTAAAGGGGAAGCAGTGGTCCAAGCGCATGGACACGTTCGCCGGGCCGAATGGCGACCTGAAGACGGCCACGCAGGCTGTGATTGCGGGCGCGGCGACCCCGGAAGAGAAGCTGCACAAGATCTATGCGACGGTGATGGGGCTGGAGAACACGCGCTACACCCGCGAACGCGAAGCCCGCGAGAACAAGGCCGAGGGCGGAAAGGTCAACAACGCGGCCGATATCCTGACGCACAAGCGGGGGAGCGCGACCGACCTGACATTGCTGTTCATCGGCATGGCGCGTGCCGCGGGCATGGAGGCCTATGCGATGAACGTTCCGAACCGCAGCGACAGGATATTCGCTCCGGGGTGGATGAGCTTTCAGCAGTTCGACGACGTGATTGCGATCGTCAATGTTAATGGCAAGGAACGCTTCTTCGATCCGGGCTCGCGGTATTGCGAGTTCGGACATCTGGAGTGGCAGCATACCTTCGTCGGCGGCCTGCGGCAGACGGCTACCGGAACGGAGATCACGCAGACGCCGGGCGATGGCTACAGCGCCAACAAGAGAACACGTGTGGCCAACCTGACCATGGACGAGCAGGGCCAGATCACGGGAAAGATTGACTTGAGCTTTACCGGATCGTCCGCGCTGCGCTGGCGGCACCGCGCGCTGAGCGGCGATGACGAGAGTCTGCGGCATGCGCTGCGTACCTACCTGGAGGGAATGTTGCCGAAGTCCCTGGAGGTGAAGGTCGCGGAGATCAAGAACCTGGACGACTACGAGACGCCGCTGACTGTGTCCTATGAGGTGAAGGGCACGGCGGGGACGCCGACAGGCAAGCGGCTGGTGATGCCCGCGGACCTGTTTACCGCGGGCGCAGCGGCGAGCTTCCCGCAGGAGAAGCGTGAGCTCGCGGTGTACTTTGAGTATCCAGAGATTGTGCAGGACGCGTTGCGGGTGAGCTTTCCCAAGGGCTTCGCCGTGGAGGCGACGCCGACGGAAGGCAAGTTTGGAATACCGCAGAAGGCCATGTATGACATGACCACGACGTCCACAGCGACGAGCTTCACTACCCGCCGTACGTATGGGTTTGGAGAGTTTCTGTTTTCGTCGGCAGAGTACAGCACGCTGCGCGGCTTCTACTCTCAGTTCCAGGCCAAGGACCAGGAGAGCGTGGTGCTGAAAGCTACGCCGGCGGCCGGGAGCGCGCCTTCCGGGAGTCAGTAAAGCTTCATGAGATTCAGCGCGCCAAGGGGCAGACTTTCACGGTGCCGTTGTCGTACGGACAGGGAGATGAGGTTCGTGCGGAGGAACGCAGCACCATCCAGGTGACGCCCAGTGGACGCAACTTCGCATCACGGAGTGTGTCGGGGAGGGCGGAGAGGCTGGTTTGCGCGGCGACGCCCTGCTGCCAGAGATCGGCCAGCGCGGGAGTGATGGAGGCCTCGCCGCCATCTTTGGAGAAATCGGGCAGGACGCTGCGTTGGGCGGTGGCGCGAAAGGCCTGCGCGTCCTCGCCGGGAGTGGTGATGTAGTCGGCGTCGATGGCGAAGAGAGCATCCTGGGGGGTGTAGCCGCGGATCCAAAGAAAGGCGCTGGACCAGGAGTTCGAGGGGTTCGTGCTTGTGCGCCATGGGAGTTCGAGGTGCGGCGAGGCGGGGAAGGTGGCCCGCTGACAGGCGAACATCAACGCTGCGATTGCGAGCAGGGTTGGGACCGGCAACAGCTTGATCGCTGTGTGGCTCGATTCCAGAGCGCGCCGGGTGAGCGCGGCCCCCAGCAGCAGCGCCATTACGGCGTAGATCGGGAGGAACATGCGCAGCGGTTGGAGCCGCGCAATGAGGTGGGTAGAGGCATTGTCATGCGCGAAGATCAGGGCGATGAGGACCGCAATGAGCCCCATGCCGACGCATGCAGCGCAGAGTGCATCGGCACCGCGGCTGAGGTGGCTGCGCCATAGCAGAGTGAGCACAGCGAGCGGGCCGGCAACGCCGCACAGTTCATACCAGCGCCATTGCGAGAGGAACCAGTAGTAGCGAGAGTGCGCCGCAGCCATCACCGCCGGAGATTCCGCGGGTGCCAGCGCGTGCAGCGTAGCGGCAAGTGCGAGAGCGAAGGCCGCGATGAGCGTCCAAAGCAGCCAGCTGCGGGATCCAGAGGCGCGCGCGGCTGTGATCATGGCCAACACCAGGGCCGTTGCGTAGGCAGCCATCAACGGATGCAGCAGGGCTGCTGCCAGCAGGCAAAGCGCACAGAGCAGAGCGGAGCGCAGGTTGGAGGTGCGCGGGTTGGAGTCCATCTCCAGCGCGTAGGCGATTGCCAACAGCGAGAGTGGCGTGGAGAAGCTGCGGGCGGTGAGGTAGGGGTCGAAGAGCAATAGGGAAGTGGCTGCGACCGGCAGCGTCCACCACGCGGCCAGCAGAGCGAGACCGCCCAGCTGCGCTGCCTCGCCGGCGATACACCGGCGCAGCAGTTGGAGCGCACTGAAGAGCGTGAGTCCGATACTGAGCAGATCGGCTGTCAGCAGCGCCCAGCTTAGCGGAAGGTGCGTAAGGCGAACGAGTCCGGCAATGAGGGGAGCGAAGACGGAGAAGCGCAGATGGGCTGCCACAAATGCGGTGTCGTGTGGGAAGAGCGCTGGGTGCAGGAGGTGTTCGACGCCGGCGACGTAGAGGCCACCGTCCTCAGCGAAAGGATGGTACCCGTGCGCCAACAAGACGCCCAGAGAGAGCGCGAACAGCACCGCGAACCAGACCGCACGGCTCCAATGCCTGTGGAATGCCTGTGGCGAACCATGTGCATGTTCCCGCGGGGCGAGGATGGCGAGAGTAGCCATGAACTATAGAGTATAAAACTCTCTCGGGAGGGACGCCCCACCCCATCGAACGTCCGTTGGGGAACGCTACAATGGCAGACAGCCCCATGCGAACCCTGTCTCTATCTCGGGCGGAATTTGATCTGCGGCCCGCAGGGGCCTGCCTGTGAACCGCGAGCGCCGCCTGAATCTGCTGAAGATGCTGCCCGGACTGGCGATCAGCGCATTTTTTCTGTGGTGGACATTTCGTGGGTTCCACGCAAAGGACTTTCACAGCATCCGCATCGCGAGCCCGATATGGATTGCGGGTGTGGTTGTCTTCAGCGTGGCCGGGTACACGATGCGTATCTACCGTTGGTGGCGGATGCTGCGCAGCGTACGCGCCAAGTTCAGCGTATGTGCCCGCGTACTGATGACATCGCTGGCAGCGAACAATATTCTGCCGCTGCGCATCGGCGATGTGATGCGCATCTTCACGTATGCCGGCGATCTGAATGCAACTCCCTCCATTGTGCTGAGCACGGTCATCCTGGAAAAGCTGCTGGACGTGTTTACGCTGGCCATCCTGTTTGTCGTGACGATGCAGGTGGGTGGGGGAGTCTCGGTGCATCTGCGCGAGGCGGCGGAAGCTGGACTCGCGGTCTCCACCCTGGGGCTGGTCGTGCTGGTGTTCGGAGCGCGCACGCTGGAGCAGCCGTTGCGGCGGCTGTTTGCGAGGACAAACAACGCCAGGCTGGCCAAAGTGGAGCACTGGCTGATGCTGGCGCTGGACTGCATCCGCCAGATTGGAGTCGGTGGCAGCCTGCTGCTGGTGGTGTACAGCTTTGTGGCCTGGTTCTTTGAGGGTCTGATGTATGTGTCCGCCGCCCGCCTGGTGGGTCTGCAAACCGATTGGGCGGGTCCGTGGGGAGCTGTGGCGCAGGCGAATCTTTCGTTTCTGATTCCGAGCTCTCCGGGTGGAATCGGCCCATTTGAGTGGGCCTGCAAGGACGCGCTGATTCGGCATGGAGCGACTGCCGCGGCGGGGGGTATCTTTGGTCTGCTGATTCACGCATGGCTGCTGACCAGCATCACTGGCGTGGGTGGAGCGATGTTCCTCGCCCACCGGCTGCATCGCGCCCGGCGCCGGTCGTTGCTGGAGGAGATCGGGACGCTGCCGGTGGAACTGCCTTAGAGGCGAGGGTAGAGGATAGAGAGTAGAGGACAGAGAAGAACGTGTATCGGATATTGCAGAAGCAGTTACAGACGCGGATTGAAGCGCTGTTGAAGGAGCGCTACGGGGTGGAGCTCGACCACCTCGCGGTGGAGCTGCCGCCGAAGATCGAGTTCGGGGAGATGGCGCTGCCGGTGGCGTTTGAACTGGCCAAGCGATTGAAGAAGCCGCCCCGCGTGATCGCGCAGGAGCTGCAACCGGCGCTGGCTGAGACTGCTGGAGTGGCTGCGGTGGAGATCGCCGGCCCGGGGTACTTGAATGTGAAGCTGGACCGCATGGATACGGTGCGGCGTATGGCGGCTGACGAGCACGCGAGCGTGGGCGGCACAGGGTTCCGGTTGGTGGAACACACCAGCATCAATCCCAACAAGGCCGCGCATGTGGGGCACCTGCGCAATGCAGTTCTGGGCGATACATTTGCGCGGATGCTCCGGCCTGATGCGTTCAAGCCCGGCTATGAGACCGGTGTGCAGAACTACATTGACAACACCGGCGTGCAGGTGGCCGACATTGTGGTTGCGGTGACGGCGATGCAGGGGATGACGCTCACCGACGTGAGCGCCTGGATGGCCGGGCTGGAGGCGGCGGGAACGCGGCTGGATTATGCATGCTGGGACCTGTATGCAGCCGTCTCCCTTTGGTATGAGGCCGATGCGCCTCTGGTGGGGGAGCGCAGGCAGTTGCGGCTGGATACGCTGCACCGCATTGAAGCCGGAGGCAATGAGACGGCCGCCATTGCAGAGCTGATTGCGACGGGCGTACTGCGGCGGCACCTGGAGACGATGGAGCGGCTGGGCATTGAGTATGACTTTCTTCCGCGGGAGAGCGAGATTCTGCACCTGCAGTTCTGGGAGACGGCGCGCGCTCTGATGGTGGCGAAAGGCGTGTTGTATCTGGAGACCGAGGGCAAGAACAAGGGCTGCTGGGTGATGCGGCGGGCTTCGAACCCCACCCATGACGATAAGACCGTCATGGATGGGCCACCCGAGCAGATTGGTCCTGATGAGGACGCGAAGATCCTGGTGCGCTCGAACGGGACGGTGACGTATGTCGGGAAGGACATTGCGTATCACCTGTGGAAGTTTGGACTGCTGGGTAAGGACTTTGGCTACGCAAGGTTTTGTGAGTATGCGACGCATACCTGCTGGATCTCAACGATGGACGGGGAGACGCCGCATCCCAGCTTTGGGCACGCGGATGCGATCTACAACGTGATTGACTCGCGCCAGGACGATCCGCAGACGCAGGTGAAGGAGGCGCTGCGAGCGCTGGGGTATGTCGCGGAGTCAGAACATTTTGTGCATCTGAATTACGCGTTCGTGGGGCTGACGGCGCGCACCGCCGAGGACCTGGGTTACATCCTGAGTGAAGAAGACCGGGCGAAGAACTTCATTGAAGTGAGCGGGCGTAAGGGGTTCGGGGTGAAGGCCGATGATCTGATCGACCGCATGATTGCGGCGGCCCGCACGGAGGTGGATACGCGGCATCCTGAGCTGAGTGAGGCCGAGCGCGCGGAGATTGCGGAGACCATCGGTGTGGGCGCGCTGAGGTTCTTCCTGCTGCGCTTCACGCGCAATACGGTGGTCGCGTTCGACTACCAGGACGCGCTGGCGTTCGACGGCGAGACCGGGCCGTATGTGCAGTACGCCGTGGTGCGCGCGGCAAATATCTTTCGCAAGGCGGGCGTCCAGGAGGACGCCGCGCTGGCGGCTGTCGCCGGGCTGGATCTGCGCTCGTTGCTGGAGGGCGAGGAGGGTACCAGCGTGTGGGAGGTGTGGCTGACCGCCTCGCGGCTGTCCCAGGTGCTGGAACAAGCCATCGCCTCCGCTGAGCCCGCGATGCTGGCGCGCTACGCCTTTGCGCTGGCGCAGCAGTTCAACAACTTCTATCACCGGCACCACATCCTGACCGAGACGGACGCGGCCCGCAAATCGTTGCTGCTGGCGACGGCCGCGGTGGCGCGGCGGGAGCTGGTTCGCGTGCTTGGGTGGCTGGGGATGGGTGTGCCGAGCGCGATGTGAGGCTCTGCGTTTAGAGCGCGGATGGTGTCGTGGGAGCGCCGGTGGGCGGCGCGCTGGGGCGCTCGCGTGGCGGGGACGGCGGCGGGACAAATACGGTGGGTTTGGCCATGCCGCGATGGCAGGTCCCGCAGGTGACGGGGTTCCCGGGCTTGGGGTCTGTGAGCTGGGTGAGGTACTCGGAGTTGATGGCCGCGGTCATCTTCATCATGACGCGGGCGCGGTCCTTCGTGGGGTTGGCGTCGGAGGGAAAGTTGTTGCGGCCGGTGGCGGGGTCCTTGGCGTGACAGTACTCGCACTCGACGCCGAGATCCTTCTCGTAGCCACGCATGATGGTTCGGACCTGTTCGCCGGTGGTGTCCTTGGGCAAGACCTTGAGGTTCGTAGGTGGAGGCGCGGGGCGGCGCTGCTGACCTGCGGGAGGCGGCGTTGCAGGGGCCTGGGCGAAGGCAGCCGTGGCAGCAGGCAGGGAGACAGCGAGCAGAAAACGCAGGGAGCGGGTCATCCTGGTAATCCTTTGCGTGGAATGGCGGGTGAGAGGAGCGTTGTTAGAACGGGAGTGTATGAAGAATCGATGACCGCGTCAATACGCGCGCAATGGTTGTTGGGGCCCTGCTCTATAGCTTGGCCGGGGTGGCGGCTCCGTAGAGAATGCCGTTGAAGAGGAACTTGAAGGTGCCGTGGGGCTGGCCGCGGAAGGCGATCTCCGGGCCATAGAGGAAGAGCTTGCCTTTGCCGATCATGGCTTCGACGACGGCGGTGGTTCCGTTGAGATACTGCGGTCCCCAGGCCCAGCCGCTGTCCAGCAGATGATCGCCCTGATACCAGGAGACCGCGGAGACTCCGCTCAGCGCGGCTTCGGGCAGTAGCCGGAAGGATGGGCTGCGGTCGTAGAACATATCCAGGCTCGCGGGCAGACCGTAGGCGAGCGGGTTGGTGTTGTCCACCTGCGCGCGCAGCAGTGAGCCGGGGATGTAGTACTTCTCCGGCGGCAGCGGGCGCGGCACGCCGGCGGGACCCATCTCGGTGAGGCCGTTCACCACGGGCAGCGCCAGCGCCTCGCTGAGCGAGGTGGAGCTGCCAATGGTGAGGATTGCGCCGCCGGACTCCGCGAACTCCTTGAGCGCGGGAACGGACTTCTCCTTCGTATAGCTGCCGAGCCATGGACGGAACTCCGCGGGGATGGTGTCGGGCTTGGGTTGGGCGCCGAAGAAGCCGCCGCCGCGTTCGCCTTCGCCGGCACCCAGGTGCAGGATGCCGTCCGTAAAGATCAGCACGTCGTACTTGTCTTTGAGGTAGCCCGCATCGATGATCTGGGGATAGACGAGCTCGTAGGGGAACTCGAAGTTCTCCAGCAGGAAGCGCGTCCAGCCGGTGGGCATGTTGCCGCCATACACGTCTGCGAGACCGATGCGGACGGTCTTCTGCTTGAGAGCTTCGCCTTTGGGGGCTTTGGCCAGTCCGATAGCCGAGATGCCGAGGCTGGCGACGGCGGTCTCTACGATGGGCTTCGACTTGGGCGTGGCGGGAATCCAGAGCGCGCCGGCGGCGAGCGTCTTGCCCTCCGCTGACTCGGGTGACTGCATCCAGTAGACGTCGCAGCCGGCCTTGAGCAGACGGTTGGTGAGCGTAAAGGCGTCGTTGTAGTCGTGGCTGACGAGGTAGCCCACGGGCCTGGGCGCGCCGGTGATGGTGCCGGCGACCGGCACGGCGAGGTCGGTGGTGATCTCCGCGAAGGGGCCGTCGAAGGCCTCGAACTCACGGTCGAACTTCACGCCCATCTGGAAGGCGAGTGTGTAGCCGGTGACGTCATAGGGCGGAATGGGCGGGCCGCCAGGATACTTGAAGTCGTCGGGGTGGTCCTGGGCCTCAAACATGTCCAGGATCTGTGGGCGGAAGGCCTGGTCGGCTTTGACGATGTAGGAGTTCTTCGGGTAGTGCTTGCCGTCGACAGTGAAGTCGGCGGTGGCCTGCAGGATGGTGACGCCGTTCTTCATCAGCGTGTTGATGAAGCGCGTGGCGGTTGGGAAGTCGGGCTGGTCGGAGGGCAGGATGTAGCCGCGCGGGTCGCGCTTGGCGGGGTCATGCAGCACGGTGTTGTAGAGCGCCGCTGGAACGCCGGCGGGGCCGCGATTCGTGGGCGCCACAACATCCGGTGAGGCCGTGGCGACGGTGGTGGTGGAACGATGCTGCTCGGCGTCCGGCGCGGGCGCAGCGTTGCGCCGTCCACCACCTGCTGCACGCGGGTTGGTAGCAGCCTCCGCCTTGGCGGCCTCCTCCAGCGCGGCGATGCGCTTGGGCGTGATGGTCCAGGAGTCGCGTTCTCCCTTCTCAATGGAGTTCTTGCCCATGTGGTAGGTGTCATACAACAACTGCTCGCGGTTGCGGGAGGCGTAGTCCATGATGGCGCGGTTGGCGGTCTGCTCATACTCGATGGACTGCGAGAAGTGCCACATCTGCGGCGGTACGGGGAAGGGAAGATCGTCATGCGCCAGTTGGTCGGCCGGCACCAGCGGCAGCGGCTCCGGCGTGGGGTTGCCTATGATCTCGGTGAGGATGCCGATGGTGTTGTGGAAGTAGGTGCTGGTGCGCAGGCCTCCGTTGTACCAGGTGGAGTAGGTGGCACCGGAGCGCATGGTGGAGCCGGGCTTGCCTTCCTCAATAAAGCGGGTATGGATGGCCATGCCGACGTTTTCGATGTCGACGGGGATGAGGGGATCGTAGTGGTAGTTGAATGGGTCGCGGAAGGGCGGCACGAAGATCACTGTGCCCGGAGGCCCGGCCTGATGGTGGTTGTAGACGATCTCCGGGTTCCAGGTGCGGAAGAGCACGCGGTCCATGTTGGTGGTCTCGGGCAGGTTGGACATGAAGAAGTCGCGGTTGTCGTCGTGGCCGGCATAGTGGTTCCACAGGCGGGGGACGCCGCCGGGCTTGCGCTTCTCCGGGTCGGGCTCGCGGTTGTACCAGTCGGAGACGAGGTCCATGCCGTCGGGGTTGTCGAAGACGGCAAGGATAATGTCGTCGTTCAGGAAGCGCAGGGTCTCGGGGTCGGTCTTGGAGTTCAACTCGTAGACCAGTTCGAGGATCTGCTGCGATCCCACCACCTCGGTGGCGTGCAGGCCGCCGTCAATCCAGACCACGGACTTGCCTTCGGCGGCCAGCGCGTGGGCCTGTTCGTCGGTCAGCACCTTGTGCTCCGGGCTGAGGTCGCGCGCGGTTGCCAGCTCATGCGCTATGTCTCGGTAGTGGTCGAGGTTCTTCAGGTTCTCGGGCGAGGTGATGATGGCCATCCACTGGGTGCGGCCTTCGGAGCTCTTGCCCATGGAGACCAGCTTCATACGGTCGGATTCCGAGGCGAGCTGCTTCCAGTAGGCTTCGAGCTGAACGTAGTTGGCGAGGTGGTAGTCGTCGCCGATGTTGAAGCCGAGCGCCTGCTTCGGCGTGGTGATGTTCGCGCGCTGCGCCTGCAGCGGTTGCACCGCGGAGGCGAGGGTCAGGGAGATCGCTGCCGCGGAGACGATGAGAGCCTTGCTCATGCGTGGAAACATCGGGATCCTCGAGTGGGTTGTATGGAGAGACCACACCAGAGTAAACCAAAGTGCGCGAAGGCACTGGGGGTGACCCTCTGCGAAGGCCTTCACTGAACAATAGAGAAGAAAATGGTCGGGACGACTAGATTCGAACTAGCGACCTCACCCACCCCAAGGGTGCGCTCT
>Ga0302319_10011976_pt1 | contig 16409 bp, 17 predicted proteins | sample Bog_T0_2_FD_203319 | JGI IMG/M metagenome (GOLD analysis project Ga0302319, IMG submission 203319) | Peat permafrost microbial communities from Stordalen Mire near Abisko, Sweden - Bog_T0_2 | ecosystem: Environmental > Terrestrial > Soil > Wetlands > Peat | place: Sweden: Abisko, Stordalen Mire...
CGGGGGCCGCACCGAGGCTGCACGGGACGGTGCTGTGGCGCGGGACACGTCACGAAAGCGGTTTCATCGACCGTGCTGGAGGGAAGTGCCAAAAGATCAAGTTATGAGCGAAGGGGACTAAAGTGATCGACCTCAATAAAGTGATCGACCTCAATAGCGGCCCGGCTGAAGCCATCATGGGAATCGTCGAAGACCTCAAAGGCAACGCCAAAGAAATCATCGGCACGTTCTTCGGCCGTGGTGATTTGATCAGTGAGGGCAAGGCTCAGCAGGACAAGGCGAAAGCGCAGCGAGACGTTGCGAAAAAGGAAGCCGGCGCTGAGAAGGCCCGCACCGAGGCCAAGCTTCAGGAAGCGCGCCAGAAGGCCGCACAGTAAGCATTCACCGCGCACAGCGGGCCCCGGTCGCCCTCGGCGGCTGGGGCTTTGCTGGCGTCGGGCACCTAGATCGGCTGTGCTTCAGGGCATTTAGGCGGGACACATCAGGTTCGCCGAGCGGTACCACTCACCACGACGTGCCGCCGCGCGCGATTTCGGTCAACATGTAACTGTGGCTAGGGACAATGACAGGGCACAGGGGCTTTCGGGCCACTTGGCCAGGATGCCGCACTACCACGTCGTGACTCAATTCGACGGGCGCTTACTGGACTACACCGACGGCCTCACCGAACCCGGTGCGGTGGCATATGCCACCGATCTGATCTCACCGCTATCCGGCGGCCGGGAAGAAGGACTGGAAGGGGTGTGGATCGTGCAAGTCGGTCCGGGAACATGCCCGCTGGCGCACGGTGACGATCCTGGAAAAGACAGCGAGGAAATCCTGATCTTCCTGGAGCGGGTAGTCCAGGACGAGCCTTACTGGTCGGAGTTTTCGTAGCCCGCGCGGCTCAATACCTCAGTCAGGCCGGGCGCCTTTTCGGCATAGCAACGGGCCGTCGTCGGTCAGTTATTCGACGCTGCCGGTCGCACCGGGCATTGGCGGATGCGCTGTCGACCCGTGCTGGGCCTTCGTCAGCCTGAGATTCATCGCTTCAGCGCGCTCATATTCGCCGGCCCAACTCTAGTTACCACAACGCCTACGATAGGTATTACAGTAGCAGTTGAAAACTGCACCAAGGCCGCGTTAGACAGGAATGGAGGTGCCAGTAGTGCCGAAACAGGCAACCCCCGACAAGCGGCAGCGGCGCGAACGCGGGTCCATCAATCCCGAAGACATCATCAGCGGCGCATTCGAACTCGCAGAGCAGGTATCGATCGACAACCTGAGCATGCCCCTGCTCGGCAAACACCTTGGCGTCGGTGTCACCAGCATCTACTGGTATTTCCGCAAGAAGGACGACCTGCTCAACGCGATGACCGACCGCGCCTTGAGCAAGTACGTGTTCGCCACTCCATACGTCGAAGCCAGCGATTGGCGCGAAACGCTGCGGAATCACGCACGCCTGATGCGTAAGACGTTCATGGGCAACCCAATTCTGTGCGACCTGATTTTGATCCGGGCGGCGCTGAGCGCCAAGGCCGCGCGCATGGGCGCGCAGGAGGTGGAGCGGGCGATCGCCAACCTGGTGGAGGCCGGACTATCGTTGGAGGACGCCTTCGACACGTACTCCGCGGTTTCGGTTCACGTCCGCGGATCGGTGGTGCTGCATCGACTGTACGAAAAGAACCAGTCGACCGAGAGCGGTTCGCGCGCAATCGAAGACGCTGTGGCAATCGATCCCGCTACCACTCCGCTGATCACTCAAGTAACCGGTCAGGGACACCGCATCGGGGCCCCCGATGAAACCAATTTTGAATACGGCCTCAACTGCATCCTCGACCATGCCAGCCGCTTGATCGACGAGGGTTCCGACGCCGCCAAGTCGGCGCCATCCCGGCAAAGCAAGGCCGCCAAGTCGCCGGTTCAGCCAGGACGAGCCCGACCGGCTGTTGCGCGTTAAAACGCGTTAAGGCACGCTAGCCGTTTGCGGAACGCATTGTCAGGCTTCCGGTTCCGGCACGTGAAAGTGTTCGTCGCGCAACCGGAACGCTTCCTTGGTCCCGTGCTGCGCGCGCGTTTTGACGAAGTTGAACTCGCCCGGCGAGAATTGCAGGTTGGTGCCGTAGGCGTGGAACAGGTAGCTCGCAACTTCCTCGCCCTGGTACGCCTGGGTCTGCTCGACGAGCCGGAATGCTTCTTTGGCGATGACGACACCGTCGGCGGGCATCTTCGCCGCTTTCTCGGCCCAATAGCGGGCGCGCGCCGTGACAGCGCCGGGATCACATGTGTCGGTGAAGATTCCGAGGTGCTCGATTTCGCCCGCTTCGATGATGTCACCGGTCAGCAGCATACGACGGGCCAGCACCGGCCCTAACCGGTGGAAGAACATATGTAAGCTGCCCAGCGCGGGACCAAGGAAGCGTGTTGCCGGCATACCGATTTTCGTGTCGCGCGCGATGACCGAGATGTCGGTCATCAGGGCCATCTCGAAGCCGCCGCCGAGGGCGTAGCCGGAGATCTCCCCCACCGTCACCTTCGGGAACCCCATGAAGTTGTGGTAGAAGCTAAACGACTTGCGGTCCAACGTAAGCCGCCGGCGCTGACTGGGGCGCCGCTTGGCCGCCGCTTCATCGGGGTCCTGAGCTTTGGAGCCGTACCAGCCGTACGCGTTGTTCATGTCGGCCCCGGTGCTGAAAACTCCTTCGGCGCCGCGCAACAGCACAACCGTGAGGTCGTCGTCGTCGGCGACGCGATCCAGACAGCGCCCGACAGCCTCGCGCATAGCGGCGTCATAGGAGTTACGTTGCTTGGGGTTGTTCAGGGTGATCGTGGCGATGCGCCCCTGCGGATCCACGTCAAAGAGCACACGATCGTCCGAAGTGTCAGAGGAAGTCATCTGTCGGACTCCTTTCGCCGGCGGCCGAATTGAAATACGGACAGCTTTTCCGGCGACGACGCCAACGTGTTGACCTCACCCAGGCAAAGCACCTCGTCATCAAGCAGCACCCGCGCCGTTGCCGTGACACCCCGCTCGACCTGTGACCGGACGATGTCAAAGCGCAGCTCGGTCAAGATCGGCGTGGGCCGGCGGAAGGTCACGTTAAGTGAACGGGTCTTGCCGGAAAGACCCGTCACGCAACTCTGATGCTGCATAACGCAGTCGAAGAAGACGGCGAGAAAGCCACCATGCACCAATCCGGGCGGCCCCTCGTAGACCAGCGGGAACAAGACCCTGCCGCCGGCCTTATCGGCGTCGATGTGATCGAAGGAGTACTCCGGAAAGCACGGATTGTAGGCGCCGATGTCGGTTGCGTGGTTCAGATAGACCCGCCGGGGGTCATCCTCGCGGACCCCGATGCGCGGCGCGTTGTCCCGGGGAGCCGCACCGGCCAGCTCGCTTTCCCACTCGGCGAACTTGACCAGCATGGCGTCCACCGCCGGGTGCGGGTGTTCCAGTGCGAGCAACGTTGAGCTGAGGCGTCGCATGGCGCCTGCCGCGGCGACGGTCTGGGCAAGGGGCGCCTCGCCGAATCTGGCGTCGCCAGTGCCCTCGGACATATGTCCTTCTTTCAGGTGGTTTCACCCGGTTGTTTCCGTCGACCGCGTTTCCTTGCTAACTTATACAGCGTAGCAATCGTATTGCCTACTGTATGGGTAACCATATCGGCGAGAAAGGCCGGATTCGACGGTGAGTCACGAGGTCGACACGGCCGATGCCGAGGGTTCGGTTGCCGCGCTCCGGGACGGCGCGATTCTGCGACTCACGCTCGATCGCCCAGCACAGCGTAACTCGTTGACCCAACCGATGATCGAAACGTTGGTTCGCTCGCTGACCGATGCCGCCGCGGACGACTCGTTGCGCGCGATTCACATCCGGGGCGCCGGAGACGACTTCTGCGCCGGGGCCGACTGGGTGGCCACCAACAGCGGCAGCGGACAACGTCCCCGCACCGGTGACCTGGTGCGCAGGATTCCGCACGCCGCCCATCGCGTTATCGAACTCGTGCACAGCATCCAGCTGCCGGTGGTCTGCAGTGTGCGGGGATGGGCCGCGGGCATCGGCTGCAATCTTGCGCTGGCTGCCGACTTCGCCGTCGCCGCGACGGACGCGGTGTTTTGGGAGCCGTTCATCGACCGCGGGTTCAGCCCGGATTCGGGTTCCACCTGGCTACTGCCGCGACTTGTCGGCGTGGCACGGGCGCGGCGGATGCTGCTGCTCAGCGAAAAAGTAAGCGCCACGGATGCGGCCGATTGGGGGTTGATTCACCACACCGTAAGCCCGGCCGAGCTCGACGACGCAACCGAGCAGCTGCTGACTCGACTGGCATCCGGTCCAACGGTGGCGATCGGGCTGACCAAGCAGGCCCTGAACTTCGGCCAGCACGCGTCGCTGGGCCAATCCATGACACAGGAACTTTCCAACCTCGAATTATCCTGTCGAACAAACGATTTCAAAGAGGGCCTCAAGGCGTTTCGGGAACGGCGCACCCCGGATTTCGATGGCCGCTGACCGGGTAGGCTTCCGGTCGCACCGGGCGCTAGACGAAGGGAACACGGATGTCTGTTAAGTCGTTCGACACCATCAACTACGAGGTTGACGGGCACACCGCCACCATCACGCTGAACCGCCCGGACGCACTCAATGCGCTCAGCCCGCACATGGTCACCGAACTCCGGGCGGCTTACGACGAGACCGAAAATGACGACCAGATATGGCTGACCATCGTCACCGGCACGGGCCGGGCGTTCTGCACGGGGGCCGACGTCAATGCCATCCCCCAGGACGGCAAAGTGATTTACGAACGGCCGTATCTGTCGACCCACGACCAGTGGGAGGCGCCGCAGGAGGGCACACCCCCGTTTCGCACGGCGGCCAAGCCGGTGCTGACCGCGGTCAACGGGTTGTGCTGTGGCGCCGGCATGGATTGGGTGACCACCACCGACATCGTCATCGCATCCGATCGCGCGACGTTCTTCGACCCGCACGTCAGCATTGGGCTGGTGGCCGGACGCGAGATGGTGCGGGTGTCGCGGGTGCTGCCCCGCTCAATCGCCCTGCGGATGGCATTGATGGGCAAGCACGAGCGGATGAGCGCAGAGCGCGCCTTCGAGCTCGGGTTGATCAGCGAAATCGTCGAGCACGACCGCCTTCTCGAGCGGGCGCATGAGATCGCGGACATCGTGAACTCCAATGCGCCGCTGGCGGTCCGGGGGACGCGGCTGGCCATTCTCAAGGGCCTCAATGTGCCGCTGCATGAAGCCGAGATCATGGCCGAGACATTCCGCGAGCGCATCCTTCGCACCGAAGACGCACTCGAAGGCCCCAAGGCCTTCGTGGAAAAACGGGCACCGGATTGGCAATGCAGATGAGCACCGGCGATTTCGAAACCATCCTGCTGGACGTCGACGCCACCGACCATGTCGCCACCATCACGCTCAATCGGCCCGATCAGCTCAACACATTCAACCGCACGATGTGCGAAGAGATGGTGCAAGCCTGGCGCACGGTCAAACTCGACGAGTCGGTGCATGCGGTCGTGCTGCGCGCCGCGGGCACCCGGGCGTTCAGCGCCGGACTGGACATCAAGACACCTTATGGCCAGCCCGAAAATGTCTGGAACCACGAAGATCCCGGCGAGGCGCTCAGCGCTAAGTGGCAGAAGATGTGGAAGCCGGTGGTGTGCGCCGTCCAGGGCATGTGCACCGCCGGCGGCTTCTACTTCGTCAACGAAGCGGATGTCGTCATCTGCTCAACAGACGCAACATTTTTCGACTCACACGTCTCTGCCGGTCTGGTCTGCGCACTGGAGCCGATCGGGCTGATGCGCCGCATCGGGCTGGGCGAGGCGCTGCGGATAGCGCTGATGGGCAACGACGAACGGGTCGGCGCCGATACCGCACTGCGGATCGGACTGGTGTCCGAGGTGGTTGCCCCGGACGACCTGTGGACCCGGGCTCATCAAATCGCTGCGACGATTGCCGCCAAGCCACCCTCGGCGACCCAGGGCACCGTCAAAGCGATCTGGGAGTCACTGGACAAGCCTTACCGCGCCGCCCTGGATCAGGGACTGATCTATACCCGACTGGGCAACCCGCTCGGCAAGGCCGAATTGGCCGCCCAAAACAACTCCAACGGCAATGGCGCCAGGAGTGAGCCGAAGATCCGTTGATGGCCCATCACCCGCTGAGTCAACGCATCGCTGAGGTGCTGGATCTGCAGCCCAGCGCGGATGCGATCGAGTACGACGGGCTCTGGCACTCGTGGGGCCAGCTCGGCGAGGCGGCATGGCAGATGGCCGCTCAGACAGTCGAACTCGCCGCCGCACCTCAGGTCGGGATGTTGCTGCGCAACCGCCCCGGACAGGTGGCTGCGTTCCTCGGTGTGCTGCTCGGCGGCGGAACTGTGGTCACCATCAACCCGTCTCGCGGCGACGAACGCACCAGGGCTGATATCGCCGCCCTGCAGTTGCCGCTGATCGTCGGGGAGCCCGACGACTTGGCGACGCTGGTCGCTCCTGGGACCCCGACGGCGTCGATTTCGGGTCTGTTGACCGATGCTGCCGGGTCGGCACAGGATGCCGCCGGGCCCGCCGCCCGGCCCGGCGTCGCGGTCCGAATGCTGACCAGCGGAACGACCGGTCCGCCCAAGCGAATCGACCTCAGCTACGACATGCTGGCGCGCAGCGTGATGGGCCCCCAGCCCGAGCGTGCGCCGGCGCCGACCGAATTGCGACGCGGCGTCGCGATCGTCAACTCGCCGCTGGTGCATATCGGCGGGGTTTTCCGGGTGCTGCAATGCGTGGCCGAGGCGAGATCTTTTGTTCTGCTGGAACGCTTCGAGCTCAACGCGTGGGCCGAGGCTGTGCGCAAGCATCGGCCACGCACGGTATCGCTGGTACCGGCCGCGTTGCGCGCGGTATTGCACTCTGATCTCCCACCAGCGGACCTGGAAAGTATCCGCGCCGTCACCTGCGGCACGGCGCCGCTATCGGCAGACGATGCCGACGCCTTCACCGAGAAGTACGGAATCCCAGTCCTGACCTCCTATGCCGCAACCGAATTCGGTGGCGGCGTCGCCGGCTGGACCCTGGCCGACCACCAGCGGTACTGGCAGGCCAAACGCGGCAGCGTCGGCCGGGCCAACCCCGGCGCACAACTGCGGATCGTCGATGAGGCGGGCACACCGCTCGGCTCGGACCAGCTCGGCCTGCTGGAAGTCAAGCCTGGACAGCTGGGGCCGTCGGCGGACTGGATGCGGACCACGGACATGGCGCGCATCGACGACGACGGATTCGTCTGGGTCGTCGGGCGCGCCGATCAGGCGATCATCCGCGGTGGGTTCAAGGTGATGCCCGACGACGTGCGGACCGCGCTTGAATGTCACCCCTCGGTAGCGGGCGCGGCGGTGCTGGGCCGGCCCGACGCGCGCCTCGGTGAGACACCCGTCGCCATGGTGGAACTGCGTAAGTCCGCGTCGACCGATCCCGGCGAGCTGATCAAATATCTGCGCACGAGGCTGGCCGGCTACGAGATTCCCACTGACATCGCGATCGTCGGCGCGATCCCGCGGACACCGTCGGGCAAGGCCGACCTGAGCGCAATCCGGACTTTCTTCAATACTGTCGCCAATACAGCCGCCAGCGCGGCCGCCACCCACAGTGACCATGCCGGGTGACCCGCTCACGGTCGCCGAGGTGCTGCGGCGCCAAGCCCACGCGCGTTCAGAACACCCGCTTCTTGTTTGCGACGACGAACGCATCAGCTACGCCGAGGCCGAGAGCCGCTCGGCACAGCTTGCCCGCGGACTGATCGCGCTCGGTGCCGGCAAGGGCACCCACGTGGGACTCCTCTACCCGAACGGCACCGAGTTCGTGGTCGGGATGCTGGCTGCGGCGCGGGTCGGCGCGGTGGTGATCCCATTTTCGACCTTCGTCACGGCCCGCGAGATGCGTGAGCAACTGGTCGACAGCGACACCCAGATCCTGTTGAGCGCGGCGTCGTTTCGCTCCCACAACTATGGCCAGCGACTCGCGGAGGCGGTGTCTGACCCCGATTTCGACTCCAAACGGGCGCTGTTCGCGACCGCAACGCCGCAATTGCGTCAAGTCGCGATCGGCCCAGGCGATCTCGAGCGCCTGTACGAGCTCGCCGAGACGATCGACCCCACACTGCTGTCCGCGATGGAAGACGATGTCGACGGCGCAGACCCGCTGGCCATCGTCTACACGTCGGGTTCTACGAGCACCCCCAAAGGAGTGGTCCACACGCACGCCGCCCTGCTCGGCCACCAGCAGAACCTCAACAACATCCGTTGTTTGACGGCCGACGACAAGTTGTTCTGCAACTCGCCGTTCTTCTGGATCGGCGGGTTCGCGTTCGGCCTGCTCGCCACGCTGATCGCCGGGTCGACGCTGGTGTGCTCGAACGCCACCGATCCCGCACTGACGCTCGACCTCCTCGAAGCCGAACGGCCGACCATGACGAACGGTTTCGCTGCCGGCATCGCTCACCTGGCCAATCATCCGAGCTTCGCGGGACGCGACCTGTCGTCGATGCGTCGCGGCAATCTGTACCCGATCATCGCGCCCGGCATCCGACCGGCGGATCCGGAGTTGCGGCACAACATGCTGGGCATGACCGAGGGCGGCAGCGTGGTGCTGATCAGCGGCGACGAGTCCGACCAACCCGAAGAGCGGCGTGGATCGTTCGGCAACCCGGCACCCGGGTTCGAGACCAAGATTCTGGAACCGGACGCCGTAGGCGTCGGCGAACTGTGCATCCGCGGGCCGTACGTGATGCAGGGGTACTACAAACGCAGTCGCGAGGCATCGTTCGATGCCGACGGTTGGTTCCACACCGGTGATTTGGTGCGTGCCGACGGAGACGGATTCATCTATTTCGTCGGCCGGCTCAGCGCAATGATCAAGACGGCGGGCGCGAATGTTTCGGCCGCCGAGGTTGAAAATGCGATCGCGAAGGTCACTGGCGCGGAAGCTCACGTCGTGGGCATCCCGGACGCCGAACGCGGAGAGCTGGTTGCCGCTGTCCTAGTTCGGAGCGCCCAGCCGAGTTTCGACGAAGCCGCACTGCGCGAACGGCTCAAGGACGAATTGTCCGCCTACAAGATCCCCAAACGGTTCCTCGCCCTGCCCAGCGCCGAAGTGCCGCTGCTGTCCAGCGGCAAAGTCGACAACCGGCAGTTGAAGAAGCTGTTCGATGCTTGACACCATCGACAGGCTCGTCCGACATCGCGCCACTCAGGACGGCGCGAAGCCGATGGTGATCGATCCACGGTCCCGGATCAGCTATCGCGAGCTGGAGACAACCACAAGGGATTTGGCCGCAGCGTTCGTCGAAGCGGGCGTCAATAAAGGAACCCGGGTCGGGCTGGTCATGCCGAACTGCACCCGCTGGATCCAGGTCGCGATAGCGCTGACACGCATCGGCGCAGTACTGGTTCCGCTGAGCACCCTGCTGCAGCCCGGCGAACTCGTCGCGCAGTTGCGGGCAGCCGCGGTGCAATTCCTGGTGAGTGTCGAGGAATTCCGCGGACACCGCTATCTGGACGACCTGAAATCTGTCCCGCAGCTGGAACTTCCCGCTTTGCGCCAGGTTTGGGGGGTTGACCGGCTCAACCACGCCACTGCCGGTGAGCGGGCCCGCCGGCTCGTCGACGCCATGACCGAGACAGTCACCGCCGCCGACCCGCTGGTCATCATGTTCACCTCGGGCAGCAGCGGAGCACCCAAGGGCGTCGAGCATTCCCACGGCAACGCGTTGGGCGCCGTTGCATCCGGCCTCGCAGCGCGCTGCATCACCTCGGAGACCCGCCTCTATCTGCCGATGCCGTTCTTCTGGGTGGGCGGCTTTGGCAGCGGGATATTGTCCGCACTGCTGGCAGGCGCCACCCTGGTGACCGAGGAAGCGCCGCGACCCGAAACCACCCTGCGGCTGCTGGAAAGTGAGCGGGTCACGCTGTTTCGCGGCTGGCCCGATCAGGCCGAAGCCCTGGCGCGGCATAGGGGCGGGGGCGGAAATGAGGTCAAAGCCGATCTCTCGGCGTTGCGCCCGGGCAGCCTGGAAGCCCTGCTGCCGCCCGGGCTGCGTGCCGAACCCGGAGCGCGGGCCACGCTTTTCGGTATGACCGAGGCGTTCGGACCCTACTGTGGGTACCCCGCCGACACCGACATGCCGCGAGCGGCCTGGGGCAGTTGCGGAAAGCCGTTCCCCGGTATGCAGGTGCGCATCGTCGACCCCGATAACGGCCAGCCGGTTAGCGCGGGAACCGTTGGCATGATCCAGATCCGGGGGCCGCATACGCTGCGCGGCATTTGCGGCCGCACCCGAGAAGAGCTGTTCACCCCCGACGGCTTCTACCCCACCGGCGATCTCGGTCACCTGGATCCGGACGGCTTCCTGTTCTACCGCGGCAGATCCGACGACATGTTCAAGGTCAGCGGGGCCACCGTCTACCCCAGCGAGGTCGAGCGGGCGCTGCGCACCATCGACGGCGTCGAGAACGCGTTCGTCAGCAACGTGCCCGGCCCCGCCGGGGAACGGGTGGGTGCGGCGGTGGTGTGCGGCGACCACTCGCTTACCGCCGAGCAGCTGCGCAGCTCCGCGCGCAAACTGCTGAGTGCCTTCAAGGTGCCGACGGTGTGGCTGGTGCTGGAAACCGACAACGACGTCCCCCGCGGGGGCACTGGCAAGGTCGACGCCCGGCGGCTGCGGGAGATGTTGATCGGAGCGAACCAGCCTTAAGGAACCCGCTCCCAGGGTTGACAGTTCTGCGACTCGAAGGCCTTGACAGTTTGTGAATTAATACTCGCGAACATGGGACCGACAGAGGTATTCGCCTGGACTACGTGCTCCTTGTTCGCATCGGGCGTGCTGTAGGTGAACCACGAACACATCGAGCCCTGGGTCGGCACGTTGTTTATCCAAACCCCAAAGGTCGACGCCGACCCGGCCGTGCGATAGAGGCCCGGTGCAATGTCGGGCCCGACGACGAAGACCCCGTTCCCCGGGATCGGGTCCATCGGATCGGCAACCGCGGGCGGCGCCAACGCGACCACGACCGCACAGGCACCGAATACGGCCAGTGCACGAGACACATGCGCTTGCGGCATTTTGCCTCCCGGTAGGGTTGCTCGGCTCAGTGCCAGCGTATGCTCGGGCCCGAATTACCGCAACGGGCATTGAGCTGAATCGGCTAGTCGGACGCCGGAAGGCTTGCGTCGGCTACCACGCCGCGCGAAACCAGGTGCTCGATCAGCGGAACGGCCCCCGCCGCAAGATGTTCCGACATCGCCGCGCGCGCCAGGTTCTTGTCGTGCTTTTCGAGTGCGGACAACACGCGGCGGTGGTCCTTGATCGACTGATTCGGCCACCCTTCGATCGTGGGGAACACCGATTCGGGTGCGTACCGGGTGATTTGCGACATCAGCTGGGCCAGCTTCGGTGAGTCGGACGCGACATTGATAGCCCGGTGGAACTCGTGGTTCAGTCGAACGGTCCGCTCCTGGTCATCACCGGCATAGGCTTCCTCCAGCCGGGCCTGGATTGCTTTGAGTTCGCGCAGCTGATCATCGGTGATGTTGACAGCGGCCCGCGCGGCCAACTCGCCACCGACGTGAGCCTGCACGTTCGCGACGTCGGTGACGTCGCGCCCGGTTACCGGCAGCACGACGAACCCGCGGCGGGGCAGCTGGGCGATCAGGCCTTCGGCCCGCAGCGCGAACAGCGCTTCCCGCACCGGCGTGACACTGATCCCCAGTTCGGCGGCCAATTGGTCCAGCCGGATGTAGGAACCCGCGGCGTAACCGCCGTCGAAGATCCTGCGACGGATCAAGCGGGCGACGTCGTCGGAAAGTTGAGGCCGTGCTGCGAAATCCGGGGCACCCACGGCCGTCACACCTGATACTCGGCGAGTAACCGCTTGCTGATGATGTTTTTCTGGATTTCGCTGGTGCCTTCGCCGATGAGCAGGAACGGCGCATCGCGCATCAGCCGCTCGATCTCATATTCCTTGGAGTAGCCGTAGCCCCCGTGAATCCGGAAGCTCTGCTGGGTGACCTCGGAACAGAATTCGCTGGCAAGGTATTTGGCCATACCGGCAGCGACATCATTGCGCTCTCCGGAGTCTTTCAGCCGCGCCGCGTTGACCATCATCAGGTGTGCGGCTTCGACTTTGGTGGCCATTTCGGCGAGTTGGAAGGCGATGGCCTGGTGCTCGGCGATCGGCTTGCCGAACGTGTGCCGCTGCTGCGCGTAGCGCACCGCGAGCTCGAAAGCGCGGATGCCGACTCCACACGCCCTGGCCGACACGTTGACGCGGCCGACCTCGATACCGTCCATCATCTGGAAGAAACCCTGTCCCGGGGCGCCGCCGACGATGTCGTCGGCGCTCGCCTCATAGCCATCGAAGATGAGCTCAGTGGTGTCGATCCCCTTATAGCCCAGCTTGTCGATCTTGCCGGGTATCACCAGGCCAGGCATGACCTCACCGAAACCTGTTGGCTTCTCGACGAGGAATGCCGTCAGGTTGCGGTGCGGCTTGTCCGCGCCCTCGTCGGTGCGCACCAATACGGCTACCAGTGTCGAACTGCCCCCGTTGGTCAGCCACATCTTCTGGCCGTTAATGGTGTAGTTGCCATCGGGATTGCGTTTGGCGCGAGTACGGATCGCGGCGACATCGGAACCCAGCTCCGGCTCCGACATCGAAAACGCGCCGCGGGTCTCGCCGGTCGCCATGCGTGGCAGGAAGCGCTGCTGCTGTGCATCGGTGCCGTGCTGGCGCAGCATGTAGGCCACGATGAAGTGCGTGTTGAGCACCCCGGACACGCTCATCCAGCCGCGTGCCAGCTCCTCGACGCACAGCGCGTAGGTCAGCAGCGACTCTCCCAGCCCGCCATACTCCTCCGGAATCATCAGGCCGAACAGGCCCATCTCCCGCATCGCGTCGACGATGTCCTGCGGGTAGGCATCAGCCCGCTCGAGCTCCGCCGCGTTCGGAATGACTTCCTTCTCGACGAATTGCCTTACCGTGGAAATGATCTCGGTCTGAATCTCGGTGAGGCCGAGGGTTTGGGCAAGTCTGGTCATGGGCTGTGTGTCCCTTCGCTTTTCCAGCCGACTCGACAGGCGATCGTTTTTGCGGTCGTCAAGCGCTCGATGTCGGCGGCCGTCAATCCCAATCGCTGTGCGAGCACGTCGGCGGTGTCCTGTCCCACGGCGGGCGCGGCTGCGCTGGCGGGATGAGTGCCGTCAAACGCGGCCGGCAGGCCGGGGGCCAGATAGTCTCCGACACCGGGTTGGTGCAGCCGGGAAAACAGTGGGTTGTCGGTCACCTTCGGGTCAGCGGCGACCTCCGCGAAGGTGCTGTAACGCTCAAAAAGCACGGTGGTGTCCGACAGCGCGGCAGTGATCTTCTGGGCCGGGTGATCGGCAAACCAAGTGGCAAACAGGCCGGAAAGCACATCGCGGTACTTGTAGCGGTCACCTTCGGCACCGAAGTCCACGCCCAGAGCTTCCGCGAGCGCCGACACCACGGCCCCGGTCCCGGTTACCTCGACCAAGTCGCGAAAGTGCCTGCCAGTCAATAAGACAACCATGAACCTGACCCCGTCACGACTGGTGAAATCCTGGCCGTACTGGCCGTAGATGGCGTTGCCCAGCCGCTCGCGTTGGGTGCCATTCACCTGCGGCTCGGTCAACAGCCCCAGATTTCCTGCAGTGGCCAACGCGACATCCTCCAGTGCCAGGCTGATGCGCGCACCGATCCCGGACTGTTCACGGCGGCGAACGGCGGTCACGACAGCCAGTGCGGCGTACAGGCCGCAGCACACATCCCAGGCCGGCAACACGTGGTTGATCGGGCCGGCATGATTGGCCGGACCAGTGACGAGCGGGAATCCGACGCCCGCGTTCACGGTGTAATCCACCCCGGTGGAACCGTCGCCACGGCCAAGTAACTGAACGTGGATGACGTCGGAACGCTTTGCGGCCAGACGATCATGGCTCAGCCAGGACAAGCCGGCGGCGTTGGTCACGACGATGCCGTCGCCCTCAATGATCAGCCGCTGAACCAGGTGTTGCCCCTCTGGCGAGCGTAGATCGATTGTGGCCGAACGCTTTCCCTTGTTCAGCCCAGTCCAGTAGATCGACGTGCCGTCGGCTGTCAGCGGCCATCGGTTTACGTCCGAGGCGCCGCCGATCGGATCGATCCGGATTACCTGCGCGCCGAGCTGGCTTAGCGTCATGCCGCACAGCGGTGCGGCAACAAAACTGGACACCTCGACAACGGTGAGTCCACTCAGCGGCAGACTGGTCACGCGACCCGCTCGAAGATAGCGGCGAGCCCCTGACCGCCGCCAATGCACATGGTCTCCAGCCCATAACGCGCCTGGCGGCGGGTGAGTTCGCGGGCCAAGGTGGCCAGCATCCTGCCGCCGGTGGCCCCTACCGGATGTCCCAATGAGATTCCCGAGCCATGCACGTTGGTGCGATCAAAGTCGGCGGGGCCGAAATTCCACTCCCGCATGACCGCAAGCGCTTGGGCGGCAAAGGCTTCGTTGAGTTCGATGAGGTCGATAGCGCTGAGTTGTAGGCCCGCCTTGGCGAGTGCGACTTCCGTCGCGGGCACCGGACCGATGCCCATGATGTTGGGCGCCACGCCCGCCAGGCCCCACGACACCATGCGGACCAGCGGGGTCAGACCGTATTCGGCCGCCTTGTCGGGTGTGGTCACCACGCACATGGATGCCGCATCGTTCTGCCCGCTGGCGTTTCCGGCCGTGACCGTCGCCTCTGGATCATCGCCCAGCAGAACGGGTTTGAGCTTGCTCAACGACTCCACCGAGGTGTCGGCACGCGGATGCTCGTCGGTGTCGACCAGCTCCTCACCTTGCCGGGTGCGCACAGTGACAGGAACGATTTCCTCGGCAAGGATGCCGTCCTTTTGCGCGGCCACCGCACGCTGGTGCGACCGCACCGCGAGCTCGTCTTGTTCCAGACGCGAAATGCCGTACTGGCGGCGCAAGTTCTCGGCCGTCTCCATCATCCCGCCGGGTACCGGATAGTGGCGGCCGCCCGCGGTGCTGCGTCCGCGCGCCAGCCCGTCGTGCACCCGCACGCCGTTGCGGGCGCCGCCCCAGCGCATGTCGGTGGAGTAGAAGGCGACGTTGCTCATGCTTTCGCAGCCGCCTGCGATGACGAGATCGTTGTCGCCGTTGCCCACTTGCAGACAGGCCTGGATTACCGCCTGCAGGCCGGACCCGCAGCGGCGATCGACCTGCATGCCGGGGACCGTGACCGGCAGCCCCGAATCCAGGGCCACCACCCGCCCGATCGCGGGCGCCTCGCTGTTGGGATAGCAGTGGCCGAGAATAACGTCCTGCACTGCCTCGGGTGCAAGCCCGGTGCGCTCGAGTAGCCCTTTGAGTGCGGCGACGCCCAGGTCAACGGCGTTCTGCGACTTGAACATTCCGCCGTAGCGGCCGATCGGCGTCCGGACCGGCTCGCAGACGACAGCTTCACGCATGGCTACGCTCGCCTTCCGCGCCGAGCAGACGCAAAAGCTCCCAAATTCGGCCCAAATTGGGGGCTTTTGCGTCTGCTCGCGCTCATACGACTCATAGGTGCCGGCCGCCGGTGATCTCCATCACGGTTCCGGTCATGTACGAGGACAAGTCGGAGGCTAAAAACACTGCGACGCTTGCGACCTCGCTTGGCTCCCCCGCCCGGCCCATGGGGACCTCCGCTACCTTCGAATCCCAGATGCGTTGCGGCATGGCTTCGGTCATGGCCGAGCGAATCAACCCGGGAGCGATCGCGTTCACCCGGATCCCCAGGTAGGCAAGCTCTTTGGCCGCGGCTTTGGTCATCCCCACGATGCCGGCCTTGGCGGCCGAGTAGTTGGTCTGGCCGATCATTCCGACCTTGCCCGATACCGAGGACATGTTCACGATCGCGCCACGCTTGTTTTCGCGCATGACCGCCGCCGCCAGCCGGGTACCGTTCCAGGTCCCCTTCAGATGCACGTTGATGACCTGGTCGAACTGTTCCTCAGTCATCTTTCGCATCGTGGCGTCGCGGGTGATCCCCGCGTTGTTGACCATGATGTCCAGCCCACCGAAACGCTCGACCGCGGTCTGGATCAGGGTCTCGACGTCGGCCGCCTGAGTCACATCGCAGCGGACCGCCAGCGCGACGTCCTCACCGCCCAACTGCTTCGCCGCGACCTCGGTCGTCTCGAGATTGACGTCCCCGAGCACGACCCGCGCGCCTTCGGCGATGAATCGTTCCGCGATGGCAAAACCCAGACCTTGCGCCCCGCCTGTGATCACCGCAGTCTGACCGTTCAGCAACGACACCTGGATCACGCATCCTTATCTGGTTAGCTTCCTACCCGGGGGTACCCGTCTTTCAAA
>Ga0302319_10011977_pt1 | contig 16409 bp, 8 predicted proteins | sample Bog_T0_2_FD_203319 | JGI IMG/M metagenome (GOLD analysis project Ga0302319, IMG submission 203319) | Peat permafrost microbial communities from Stordalen Mire near Abisko, Sweden - Bog_T0_2 | ecosystem: Environmental > Terrestrial > Soil > Wetlands > Peat | place: Sweden: Abisko, Stordalen Mire...
TGCGCATCCAGGCCTGGGGCAACCTGGTAACTCATCTCCATCACATCCAAGAACGGCTGATGGGGCGCGATCATCCGCGGGAACTGGCTCCACTCCTTGCTGCCATCCGCATGCGCGATGAGGCAAGGCTGGCCGGCGCATTCCGCGATGGGATGCAGGACGCAGATTCCAATTCTGTTTTTGAGGAACGAGGAGAACGCCTGGCCCTCCATCTTCCAGGCAATGCGGCCATCTGCGGTTCCAGAGACATCCGCACTCCACCGGAAGTCGATGTCCCGGTGGCGATGGGTGCAGTCGTAGGTCAAGCGGAAGCTGTCGGAACCTGAGCGGAGGTCGAGGTTGGACAAAACGCCGGGAATGGTGTGCCAATTCTCATCGCGAACCGCGACGTAGAGGGCACGCAGGATTTCAAGCTTCCCCATCCGGATGTACCGGAATACGCCCTCGCGAAACACCAGGCGCAGAGGCCCAGCCTGAAGGAGCACGTCAGGCTCTCGAGGTCGGTCCGATCCGAAGCAAGGAAGGGTGGTTGGAAGAGTTGGGCTCAAGAGAGCGGGACCGCCCGGCCCGATTCCGCGGACTCGTAGCAAGCATGTACCAGGCGGAGGGTTTCAAGGTTATCGCTGGCTGTTGTCTCGGCCTTTTCCTTACCCTGCAGGGAGCGCAGAAGGTTGGTCTGGCAGGGAACAATGCTGGAGTGGACAACATCGTAGGCCGGGTCGGCCCAGGCGAAGCGGACCGGAGGCACAGTCTGGGTGCTGGTTCCCTCTTGCGTGGTGACATGGATTCGATAGCCGGACTTCAGCTCAAGAGAGCCGCGCGCCGCCTCGACGAAGATGCGGGTCTGCGGAAAGCACTCGTCTTCGAGGTAGTTTTCCGCGTAGGCCATTGCCACCACCATGGTGGCGCCGCTCTTCATTTCCAGCACGACTGTGGCTACATCTTCCCCTGCGATCTGCTCATGCACTTTGGCCGTGGTGCAATAGACGCTGCGTGCCTCGCCAAACAGGAACCGCGAAGTGTCCAGAATGTGCGTTCCGAGGTCAGCCAGGATGAACTGAGGCAGACTCTTGAGGAAGGGCTGGTTCTCAAAGACCGGGAACCCTGAAATCATCTCCACGCGCGCACGGAAGGGATGACCGATGGAACCTTGATTCAGAACGCTCTTGACCTGGCGGATTGGTCTCTGCCACCGCCAATTCTCGTTGACGAGGAGGGGCACACCCTGGCTCTGGAACGCCCGCACCATGCTGGAAGCCGCGTCGAAAGACGGCGCCAGCGGCTTCTGGCAGATGACGGGTATGCGGCGCTCGAGAGCCAGCATGGCAAGTTGTTCATGCGTGTCCGGGCTGGTGACGATATCGATAAAGTCCAGCTTTTCGTTCTGGAGAAGTGACTGGGCGTCGCTGTAGACGGCAGGAATGCGAAACTCGCGGGCATACTCTTCCGCTTTGCCAAGCGTACGGTTGTAAATGGCCACACACTGTGCGCCGGGAATCTCCCGCCAGCCGGATAACTGGTACCTGGTCCAGAAGCCGGCGCCGAAGACGGCAAAACGAAGATCGGTCATCATTTCCCCTCGATTGCCTGGCAATATCCTGCTTCGCGGGTGCGCCAAACAGCAAATTCTCTCATGCCGCCGCTGCCGGATTCTTCCCGCCGGCGGAGCGGAGCCCGCGCCCGTTTCCCGCTGCGGATGAAGTCCCACTCTACCGGACCCAACTAGAGATTCTCTGTGAGAATTGACGCAACTGTTCTGACAATTACATCGCAGCCACGAATCCGGCCCCAAATGTGGATTGGTGGCTATCTTTGCACTCCGAATTCCAGTTCATTGGACCAATGCGTTTGCCAGTCATCATGAAAGCTAAACGAGTTGTACTTGGAGACGCTGCGGCCGGAGGCAAGTTCGCGGGCGGGTGCGCGATTGTCATTCACCCGGCAGGTGAATTTGATGGTTGCTCCCAAACGAATCCGCTGCCAGACCGCGGGCATCTCGCTCCAGGGAATGGAAGCTTCCACGAATCGGGTATCGGAAGTTCGGCGAATGGACAGAACCGCGCCTGCGACGGGCCCTCCATCGACGGGGGATTTTGGCTGCCTTGGAAAGAAATGCTTCCGAGGCATGCCGGGAGCCTGCAGACGCCAGACTTCCGTTCCGCCGCCGTATTCCGGGGCTACCGGGTTCAGCGCGTATTCATAGTCCGTGTCCCAATAGGTGATGAAACGGGGCATGACGCCGGGAGGATGCGAAAGCCAGGGTTTCTGGTCGAGCACGTTGAACGCGATCTGCACATTGTCGTGCTCGCCGGAACCGGACGGAATGTCAAAGTTCTTGCGGTAGGAGTAGTTTCTTACCCCATCGGGCCAGTGGAGGGGCTTGCCTTCCCTCGATGTGGAGCCGGGCGGGTAGAAGTAGGAATCGTCGTCCCGAGTGGCAAAGCGCACCATCCCAGGGTCCGGAGTGGCATCGGGAACACGGGCGGCGAAGTAGAAGTTCTTCTCGTCGTAGGCTGTATATACGATTGGGATGCCGGAGGCGCCCTGCTGCTGGCTGCGGTCCTTGAAGGGGAGCCATGCCTTTTCCGTGAGGCTGGCATCCACGCTCGCGTCCGGGAGCTGCAGGGGCAGGACCCCGCTCCAGTCGGACAGGTCGCCGTCTACGTGAATGGTCTTCCGGGCGATGTAGTTCACGCGGAGTGTCTCGGCATGTTCCACCTTGCCATCGGCGCCCCCGTCGAAGGTCACGCTCAGAGGATAGAGATTTGCCTCGGCCGCGGCTCCGGAACGCACCGTCATGGAATACTCGCGGGTTTCGTTGGGAGCGAGCGCAACCACGACCTGAGCGGGATCGAGCTGGAGTTCGCCCAGATCCGCCCGCAACTGCCCGGTTAGGGGCCGGTTGAGGACGTTGGTCAAGGACAAACGCACCTCCGGATGCTGATCGATCGGCCGGGTGAGATCGCGGGCGACAATCTCGACCGGATCGACGCCCTCGATGCTGGCAACCCGCAGCGCCCGCAACAACTTTTCGAATGAGCCGGGGCTGCCGTCCCCACGCAAGTAGAAGCCGCGCCCATCGAGGGGAACAACGATGGCATCGCCCGGCGCGGGCTCGGGGTTTCCGTAGAAATCGTAGAGGGAAAAGGCGTGCCGCGGGTTGGCAACAATCATCTTTGCCTGCGGACCAACTGCCACCGAGCGAAACAGGGTTCGCGCAGGATCGTAGATCTTTGCCATGTCTCCCAGGACCACCACGGTTCCGTCGTCGGGATTGGGCCTCATGTTCCCGGCAGCGGGAAGGCCGTCGAAGACAAAGACCCAGGGAAGGCCGTTGTGAAAGAGCAAACTGCGAAAGTCGCGCTGGCCGATGAACTTCTGCATGGCGGCGATGGCAGCTGCCGGAGACCAGGCCTGGACCACCGGATAGATGCGGCCGCCAACCTTCACGTTCCTGCTGTCGTACACATTGCCGTCAAAGACGCCCGCGGTTCTGCTCTGGCCCTGTGCGCGCATGGAAGCGATGACGCCTGCAATGCGATCGTCAGAGTTGGCAATCCAGCTCTCGGTATCCCAAACGCGCACCGGTCCGTACGGGCCCTTGCGATTCATCCACTCCGGAACCAGCGATGGGTCGGCCGCCAAGGCCTGGTAATGAATGCTCACAAAATCGAGCCACTTGAGGAAATGGTCTGAACCGTCAGGAAACAACTTGTCGCGGGCGTTTGAAGAGGAGCAGGCGCCGCCAATCAGGACCTTCACTCCGGCCGATTTGCGAGCTGCTTCAACTCCTTCGGCCATGTACGTGAAGATATCCCGGTATCTCTGGATGTCCGCTTCCCAGCCTGAGATGGAGCTACTCTCCCACGGTTCGTTCCAAAGCTCGACTGCATTGACATTGGCGGCCGGCCAGCCATACTTCGCTGCAAGCCCCTGCACCCAGTTTTGAAAATCCGGATCATAGGCCGGCATCCAGGCGCGGTCGTCCTTGGTATCGAGCATCTTGTTGCCTGCTGAAAGCCACGGCCGCGGCTGCTTGAGCGGCTGATCGCCCCAGTCGTCGCCGTCGCCGATGGTCAACATGACAGTTACATCATGCTGCTTTGCCCAGCCCAAGTACTGGTCCAGGCGGTCCATGCTCTTGCGGTAGTTGGGCTCGGTGGCTGGCTCATAGGGAGCGCCCATGCGCATGCCCTTGATCCCCAGTTTCTCAAAGAGCGAGAAGACGCCCTCATTCATGAACTCGTCCCATGTGGTGTCGAGCGCGTAAGTTGGAAACTGAACCCGTCCAACCTCCGGCCTGACCGTCCGGGCGAAGGTGGCGGCAAATGCGGAGCCGTGACCCTCAAGCCTCACAATCAGCGCGTAGCCGCCAAAGACTTCCCCAATCTGCGGCCGTACCACAACATCCTGCGAGCCATTGGGGGCTATGTCGATCACCACAGGCACCTGCCCCTCATCGGCGATCTTGAACGCGTGCGGAACCCAGACTTCGCCAACGGGAACAGTGGTTCCGTACCGGACGATCTGGACCACTCCGGCGGCCTGCAAGGGGCTGTCTGACTTGTTTACAAAATGGAGAGTCACCTCCGGCGTCTCACTCGGCCAGAGGACGTTCGCGAGCACGCTGTCCGCTGGACCGGCAGGGAGCACATGCAGGCCGATCTGTTGCACGGTGTAGTCCACAGCCTGGTTCTGCTTTCCCAGACCGAAGGCCTCCAGAGCGCCGGGCATATCCAACCCCGTGACCATCTGCGCAAAGACGAAGGGCGCATTCGAGAACAGGAGCAAAGCCAGTGCGAACTGAATGGTTCTTCTGCGGATCATGGTGTTACCCCTCTCGAATTGCATCGTGCCGACGACGGCTTAGAGCTGGCTGAATGAGCGGCGATCTTCATGGACGGCCCGGAGGGAATGACGGCGGCGCATCGCCCGCCTGGCGATGCGGGTCCTTGCCCAGCGTAAAACTCAGCTCGCTGGCTCCCTTCAACGTCTCCCACTCGATCCACCAGTTCCGCACGGGTTGGCGATCGAGCGTGATGCTTTGCACGTAGATGTTTGCCGGTGCGCCGTCTGCGCGGATGCGCAGAGGATGCTTCCCCAGCAGCAGCGTTGCGCTTGGAAACATCGGGCTGTTCATCGTCACGCCGCCCACGCCCGGTATCTCCGGGTAGATTCCCAGCGCGGCAAAAACAGCCCAGGACGAGGTTGCGCCCAGGTCATCGTTGCCGGGAAGCCCGCCGGGGGAGTCGTCGAAAAGATCCACGAGCGCCTTGCGCGTCACTTCCTGCGTTCGCCATGGATGGCCTGTCCAGTTGTAGATCCATGGATTCCCAAAGCTGGGTTCGTTGCTGATGAAGAAGTACGGAGTGTATCCGGTACCGCTCGATCTTCCGCTCTCAACCCACCTTCCATACTCGCTGAAATAACCATCGAGCCGGGCCTTCGCGAACTCCGCGCCGCCCATGGCGTCGATCAGTCCACGCAGATCGTAGGGCACCATCCAGGTGTATTGCGCGGCGTTGCCTTCCACGAACCCATCCGACTTGGCGGGAGAGAAGTTGGCAAGAAAGTTGCCGCTCCCGTCGCGCGGGCGGATGTATTTCGTCTCGGCATCGAAGAGATTCCGCCAACTCGCGGAGCGCTTCAGCAGCCTCTCCGCCGCTTTCGTGTCGCCGGTTGCAGCGGCAAAGCGCGAAATGGCGAAATCTGCGCTGGTGTCTTCCATCGTGAGGGAGGCGCCGTAGTTCAAATCGTCGCTGCCGGAGACGAATGGGATGTATCCTCGCTGGAGATAGTCCTTCAATCCCAGGCGCTCAATGCACAGGCGGCTGTGAGCCTGAGGATCCTCGGCGCCGCGCAGCATCGCGGCCAGAGCGGAGCGGGTATTGAAGTCCCTCCCTCCGAAGGCAAAGATGCTGGAGATAATCGGGGCGGAGGGGTCGCCTAGCATGGTGCAACTGTCGTCGTTGGCCACGCTCCAGATCGGCAGCCCGCCGCCCTGTTCCGCATCCACGACAAGCGACTCGGCCATATCACTGGCAGTCTTGGGAAACAGCATCGCGATCAACTGCACCTGGGACCGGTAGATGTCCCAGCCAGAATAGTTGGCGTATTGCACCCGGCCCTCGGTCTTGTGGACGGCGTTGTCAAATCCGATGTAATCGCCATTGACGTCGCTGAAGATGGAGGGATGGAGCAGGGAGTGATAGAGCGCTGTATAGAAGACCCTCCGCTGCGCCTCACTTCCGCCGGAGATCAGAATGTGGCTCAAGGCCTCATTCCATGCAGCCCGCGCCTGGGCGCGCACTCCATCAAAGTCCCAGCCCGCGATCTCCCGATCGAGATTCATTTCCGCGTTCGCCGCGCTTACATACGACAGGCCCACCTTCAGCAGTGCGGTTCGGGTCTCGGGCCTGAAGCTCCAGTAAGCGCCCGACCGCTGTCCATGCCTGGAACCCGCGACCCGGCCTACCTTGAATTCGTCGAATGTCCCTTCCGTGCTGGGAGTGTCCTTGACCTCCAACACGAAATACACGCGATAGTGATTCTCGTGGCCGCAGAACTCGTCGCTTTCCACCGAGCCGGTCATCCTGTTGCCCGAGATGAGAATCTCCGCATCGTTGACGCGCGTCAGGTTGCGGCTCAGGTCGACAAGAATCGAATGGGACTGTCCATCGGCCGGAAACCGCAAAAGCGCGATCCCCGCGTGCACGCCCGCCGCCAGTTCAACCCCAATGCCGGAGTCGAGCTGCACGCCATAGTAGCCTGGTTCGGCCTTCTGGCTGTCGGGATGGTAGGTCGCGCTATACGGAGCCGGATGCCATGGCTGGGGCAGTTCGGGAATCCCCGGAATCGGCAGAATCGGCACGTCTCCGTACACGCTGCACCCCGGCCCGCTCAAATGAGTAAGGCTGAAGCCGCGCGTGTTCCGGTCCTCCCTCCGATAAAAGGTGCCTTGAACATTGTCCGGACTCCAATACAGCATCCCGAACGGCCGCACCGCTCCGGGAAGAGTGTTGCCGTTGTCCTGGATGGCGTTGATCGAGGTGCCAATGAAGGGGTCCACCTGCGAAGCCGGATCGGGCAGGCTCTGCGCCCCGCACGCCAGCGCGGCGGAAAAGAGGTATGACACAGCAGCGTGCCGGATCATCACGGTCTTCATTCGCTCTCTCCTTTGGTCTGGCCGCTCCGGCGCCATCAGGCGCAATCGGAACCAGATCGCTTCATTGAAACTGCGGCCCGCCTATGGCTCCTCAGGCGGAGCTGCCTCCGGGGAACTTCCCCATCTCTTGTTCGGTTCCGGTCCCATCTGCAGGTTCAGGGTTCCTCCCCGTACCAGGGTCGAGTGGTCAAACCACGGTCGATCGAGAGGCGCGCCGTTGAGCGTCGCGGACTGGATGTACTTGTTGAGCGCGGACGCATTGCGGGCAACGATCCTGAATGTCCTGCCGCCCTCCAGATCGATCTCGCACTCCTCGAAGAGGGGACTGGCCAGGACGTAGTGCGGCCTTCCGGGGCAGACGGGATAAAAGCCCATGGCGCTGAACACGAACCAGGCGCTGGTTGCGCCGTTGTCATCGTCGCCGGGAAGGCCCAGCGGCTGGTCAGAGTACCACGTCCTCATGATTTGCCGCACGAACTTCTGCGTCTTCCACGGGGCTCCCGCATAACAGTAGAGATAGGGAATGTGGAAGGCGGGCTCGTTGCCCTGCGGGTACTGGCCAATCAGGCCGGTCGAATCAGGGAACTGGGAGAGAAAGACGAACTTCAGTTCCTCGTTGTACCCTTCGGCGAACAGGGCGTCCAGCCTGCCGACAAACTTCTCCCGTCCGCCCATCAGCTGGATCAGGCCGGTAACGTCGTGCTGCACAAGAAATGAGTTAACCCACCCGTTGCACTCGGTGAAATAGTCCCTACCAGCCTGCCCCCCGGACCACTTCGGATCCAATCCGGCAATGAACTCTCCCGACGCCGCTCGCGGCGCCATGAAACCGATGGAAGGGTCGAAGACATTCCGGTAGTTTCTGCCGCGCTTTGCAAACTGCTCCGCGTCCCCAGTCTTGTTGAGCGCCCTGGCAAGCTGCGAGAGGCACCAGTCGTCGTACGCAGCGTCCAGGGTGACTGACACCGACTGGCGCCTCATGACGGGATTGACTCCCTTCACCGTCTCCGCCTCGCCCTTGCGCAAGCCCGGATAGAAGCCGTGCTCGTAATAGAAGCGGTCCAGATCCGTGGCAGGCCCGCGCGTGTCGGGCAACACGGTTTCCGCGGTTGCAACTTTGCGCAGCCCTTCATAGGCCTTCGCGAGATCGTAGTTGCGCTGCCCTTTGACGTAGCCGTCGAGGAACATCGAAGCGGCGTGATTGCCGTTCATATACAGCAGGTCGCCGCGCATGTAGGGAAACTGGGGCATCTTGCCCGCCTGCTCGTACATGCGCACATACGATGCAAGGGCATCGTTATGTCGCTGGGGATCAAGAAGGATGGCCAGCGGATGGCGCGTTCTGTAGGTATCCCACAGGTTGTCTTCGATATAGAAATCGTGACCATCCGCATCGTGCACGGAGTGGTCGTAGGGCCCGAAGTAGCGCCCCTCCTCGGTAACGTCCTTCATGTGCTGGAACGACCTGTAGAGGCAGGTATAGAACAGGCGCTTCTCCCTTTCGGTTCCGCCCTTCACGCGAATCCTGCTGTAGAGGGAGTTGCAGGCAGCTCGTGCCTTCGATCGAGCGGCATCGAATGTCGCCCCTTCAAGTTCCCTGTCCAGGTTCCGCCTGGCCTGTTCCACACCGATGTAGGAAAGGCCTGCGCGGATCTCGACCACGCCGGGCGAAGCGCCAAAATCAAGCACAAACCCCGGAGCACCGCTGCCAACAGCATTGGCGGGGTTGGCGCCTGAGGGTGGGACGGTTGCCGCATGGGTCGGGCGGGAGATTTCCACATAGAGATAGCTGTGCACACCGCTTTGCACTTCCTCCGCGGAGAATGCGGATGGGCCAAGAACCTTGTAGACACCGGTCTCCGCAGGACGAAGGGCGACAACCCCGGATTGTCCCGGCGGGAAGGTGAAGCGGAAGTGCGCAGCGTGAGCAGCGGCGGTGAATTCGGCCCGGATGCCACTGCTTTCCAGCCGATAGGAACCGTAGTAGGGGCGCGCGTCGTCGTGATCATGGTCCCAATCGGAGACCAGGGGCAAGGCGAGCGAGCGGGCCTCTCCGGTAGCCGCCATCAGGACAGATGCACCAAGCGAGAAGCCCTGCAGGGTTGTTGCCAGGTAAATGTCGGTCACATCCTTTGCAACCACCGGGGCAACGACGGCGACACCATGGGGGACCTGCACCTCGGGAGCTACCGAGGTGAGCAGATGGCCGATGCCGCCGATGTTGGGGTCGACCCAGTCCACAGGATCGATGGCACGATGAGCCGCGCTGCCGGCAGGATTCGCACTTTCCTCCTTGGCTGCGGGAAGAGCGCCAGCCGCAGGCATCGTGGAGGCGGCTCCCAACGTCAGCAGGAGTTTGAGAAGGCCGCGCCTCTCGCCCAGGGAAGGAAGGGCCTTTTGACGGGCGAAGCTGCTCAGCAATCCATTGAGGAAGTTCATGGGGTCTGCCCCTGATCCATCAGCATGTGGATAGGCTAGTGCAGCCATGCATAGAGCCGATGTGAGGATGGGGTGGATTTCTCTTACAAAATCATCACATCGGCGGACTCATCCGGCTTCTGGCGAAGCGCAATCCTGGCTTGCAGCTGGGGCGCGGCCCGGCTAGTACAGTTGCGCCTGTTTGCGATAGTCGCGAGGCGTGATCTGAAGAAGGCGCCTGAAAACCAGGCCGAAGTAACTCTGATCGGAGAACCCGACTTCCTGGCCAACCTGCGTGATGGGCATCTCGGTTGAGGCGAGCAGTGCCTGAGCCTTGGTGATTCGAAAGCGATTGACGTAGGTATCGAAGGACTGGCCTGTGGCTTTCTTGAAGCACCGCATGAAATGGGGTTTGCTCATGCCGACAATGCCAGTAGCGCAAGACAGCGGGATGGGCTCCGCGTAGTGCATATCGATGAATTCAAAAAGAGGACGCAGTCTCTCCAGCGTAAGTTGGCGCCTGTCGAAGGCGCCGGAGGTAGCAAACTGCCCCTTGTAGTGATTGATAAGGAGGACGAGGATCATCTCCAGATAGGTGCGGGCAACCAGCCTCGCCCGGTCCGTGTAGGCCGGCAGCTCTTTCTGAATCTTCAGAATGGCGTCGAAGATCATTGCCGGGAGCCCGATGGTTCGGGGAATTACGTGGGGAAACTTCTCGTCCTGGAGGTGGAAGGGCATCAGGAATTGAGCCTGCTCGCCGGTGCTTTCAGTGCCGCTGAGGACGCTGGGCTGAAAGTAGAGAACGACGGCTCGAAACGGGTGCGCGCGAATCTCGCTGAGCCGGTGATAGGAGAAGCCGTTGACGACCACCAGGTCGCCTTCCTCGACGGAGAACTCGCGGTCCTGAACCTGGTAGTCCCCGCAGCCGGAGTAGACATAGACCAGCTCAAAGTAGTCGTGCCGCTTGAGCCGGATGTTGCGGTTGCGGCCGAAGGCGAAGAACTTTACGTCGACGGGGAAGGCTGGAGGGAACGACCAGACGTGCATTCCGTCGGCCTTGGTCTGGGCTTCAACTACGAAGTGGACGTTCTCCCACTGGACCTTCAATCCGGGCATTTTTTGCGCCAACGAGTTGGAAGCCATGGTTCAGTTCCTCGCGCCCGGAGTGCGCTAGCGGCATATTAAACATGAGAGTTTCATTATCGTCAATGGCTGGTTTGAAGGGATCCAGCCATGGACAGTTTTGTCAGACTCAAAAATAATCTATGCTATTCATAAATAGAGTGTTAGCCGGTTTTCTGGCAACCAACTGAAGAGAGACGAGATTCTGAAATGGCCGCCTGACCAGAGAGAATTTCGATCGTCGCCCAATCGGCCACGCGTTCGAGATGACTCAATTCTCAGAGTCCAGGTTCGCCCATTCCCGGGGGGTGACTCGCCCCTGGGAGGGGCCCGCTCACGGCTCGGCTTGGCGACCTCAGGAAGGTCCGGCGGCAGCCACTGACCAGCCAGCCTTGTGCCGCCGCCAGTACATCCGGGACGTGTGCACGAGCACCAATGCATAGATGCATACTTCAACAAGATAAGAATGCTGCAGGCCTGCGTAGTCGGCAAATCTGCCTTGAAGCACGGGCACAACCGCTGCGCCCAGAAAGCCGACGGTGAGCATTCCGGAGGCCTGGGCCGTCCAATGGCCGGCACTCCGCAAGGTGAGCGCATAGACCGTGGGAAAGAAGATGGAGACGAAGAATCCCAGCGCCAGGGCAGCCACCACCGCGGTGGCGCCGGTGCCGGACAACAGCACCGCCAGCGACGCCAGCGAACCGACGAGACACAGCATCAGGTGCAACTCCGGCGACATTCTCCTCTGCAGCCATGCCGCTGAAAGCCGGCCGGCCGCAAAGCAGGCAAAGTAGAGCGTGAAGAGCCGCTGCGATGCATGGGACGAGAGGGAAGCGATCTTCGGGTCCTCAAGGAAGTTGCGGAAGAAGCTGAACAGCGACGCCTCAGCGCCCAGCAGCAGAAAGATGATGAACGCGCCAGCCAGGACGGCTGGGTTTCGCCAGGCGCTGCGCTCTTTGCACTGGGGCACTGTTGCATCCTCGGCAGTTCCGGTATCGCCGGAAAAAGAGATGCGCATGCTGAAGGTGACCGCGGCAATGATGCCGAGCAAGATGCCCAGTACGATCAACAAACCGGTGATATAGGGAATCTTGCTTTGAATGGTGATGGCAACTGCGGGAATGATCAGCGAAAGCGAGGCAGGAGCAAGAATCTGGGCTACAGCCCCCAGCGCATTGCCGAGATTTAACCGGCTCGAGGAACGGTCCGCTGGCCCAAGCGCGCTGATCATCGGGTTTCCAGCAACCATGTGGAGCGTAAAGCCGGTTCCAATGATGCCGAAGCCGAGCAGGACGACGGCATAGTGCGAAGTCTGCAGCCCAGGAACCAGCAACACGGTGCCCGCGGCATACAAGAGCATTGCAACACCAAGGCTGCGAACGTAGCCGGCCCTCTGAATCAGCAGCGCCAGCAACGGACAGAAAAGGAATGGGATGTTCTTGGCGAAGACCACGTACATCTGCTGCTGATAGCTGAGATGGAAATACTCTTTCAACTCAGGCAGGATGACGCTCTCAAAGCTCTGTGTCATGCCGCAGAAAAAGTAGATGAAGTACACGAGATAGAGCAGCCGCTCGGCAGGTTCGATCACCAACCACGGTGCTTGTCCGGACTTCATCGCGTCCTTCTTCCGGGTGTGCGGAATCATGGCTTGGGCTGGCCTTTCTCTGTATCCGGATAGCCGGCGCCTGGTCCGGAGTACGGCTCATTGTCGCTGAGAATCGCACGGCTACCGATCTCGTTTACGATCTTTACGCCATAGTAGCCGTTGTTTCCGCGGATGATTGCCGAGCGCGTACCCGGCGCAAGCCGTATGCTGGGCTGCTGGTATCGCCCTTCTGCCCCGGTGTAGGAGTGGCCGGGGTCCATCTTGTGGGAGCGCGCGTCGAAAGTCGAACTCTGCACCTGTACCCTGCCCCCCTCCACAAGAATTGCCGCATCGGGGGCATCGTAGTCGTTGGAGAAGTAGCAATCCGTGAAGGATACATAAGCATCCCCCTTGAGCACCGCGTTGTGCTCGGTTGGCCCCCAGAAGGCGGAGTTCACAAATCGAACACTGCCGCTGGCGCGCTCCTCTACGATCACCTGCGTGCTCTTCCCCACGCGATGGCTGTCGAACTCTCCATTTGTGATCTGCAATCCCTCGGGTTGAATACCCTCCACCAGCACAGCCACCTGCGTAGCGTCAGCGCCAATCCCGCTCAGTTGGCCGTTCATGGAGCCGTTTTCCGTCTCGATGAAGCGGTATCCCGTCTTGGCCGGAAAGACGAACGTGTTGGTCACATACTCCCAGTCAGTACGACCGAAGACGAAGGCCTCCAGGTTCTGCTGCATATAGTTGAAGACCGTCTTCCAGTCGCCTCCGAAGACCTTGTTGGCCCAGAAGTGCGAATGAAACTGCACATTCTCGATGCGGCCAATATCGCCCGTCCAGTCCACATAGATGCCGCGCCGCAGCACGCAGCCAAAGACGTTCAGGATGTGGTGCCGTCCATTTTCCGTCGGCCCCATGCGGATGCCGTTGTAGCTGTTGATCAGCGTCACATCGCTGACCGTCCCATCGAAGGAGATTGATTTGGCGCCTGAGACGGCGCCGCCGATTGGAGCGCCGCTGATCTGAATCGTCCATGGATAGGGCTGGATGTCGCTGACGATCTGTTCCGGATAGTAGATCGTCAAGCCGGTCACGGAGGTCGAGGAGCGCATCTGGAGGAAAGCCGGCGCTTCCTCGATGCCTCGTCCCTCGGTGGGTTCCAGAATCGATCCCGTGCGCGGCTCCCACGATTGCGGAGCCTCATTGGCGCCCTTCAGATGGACACCTGGCTTCACCTCGAGATGGCCACGGCAAAGCCACTCTCCCGGCGGCACAAAGACGATGCCGCCCTTGACGTGCGCCGCATCGATGGCCCGCTGAATCGCCGCCGTGCTGTCCGTATGGCCGTCAGCCACCGCGCCGTATGCGCGGATATCGAATACGCCGCTTCCTTCGCCTCCAGGGAGCACTTGCGCGCAAGCCACCTTCGCAGTTCCAAAGCTGCCTGCGAAGAGAGCGGCAACAACAAAAAGATCGCGACCCCAATACGAACTGCGCATAAGCCTCACTGTCCCTTCCTGCCTTCCTTTGGCTTGATCAACAAAAGCCGATCCCCCCCATCGCCGCAATCTATCGTGCAGACTCCATTGCCGAGCAGTTTCGTCCACAACTGGATCCCGCTTGCCGGATCGAAGCAGAAGACCTCAAGGCTCTCGGCCAGCAAATCGGCGCGAATCTCAATGGGGCCACCCTCAGGGGCGTAGATCAGAGCAAGATCGCGCTCCGGCGCGCTGGCCGCCGCCACAAAGCGCAATGGATCGTCGATCCCCGGCTGCGCCGTAAGCATCTCCGGACAGGGATTCAACCGCCACCAATCGATGGATTCCAGGATGTTGCGCAGGTGAGACATGCTCGTGCTTCCCGGCAGATGGATGTTCTCACTCCAGGGGCGTGCCGCTCCGCTCTTGGGGTGGTGAAGCGGCACTGCCGAAAGGGCCTCCCAACTCCAAACCCCATGCGCGCCATAGGAGACGCCGGCAACGGGAGCAGCCAGCAGGCTCCAGTAACACGCCCGCCGCACGTCGCGGGCGTCGATCCTTCCGCCCTCCGCGTTGAGCGGCCGATGATCCTCATAGCACGGCTCCAGATCGATCGTCGGTCGCCGCACTGCTCCAGGTCGCTCGCCGTTCATCCATCGCGCGCTGTCCGCGTTGTTCCACTGGCCGCTCTGGTAGCCGTTGAAGCTGTACCAGGCCTCGGAGTCAAACTCCTGGTCGACCCAAAGCCGGGCGGCCGGATGGATGGTGGCCAGACGGTTGGAACCGGCGAGGGTGGCGCGCCCGATTCTGCGCCAGCGCTCGGCCTCCGCTCCGTCATAACTGCCGTCGCCCGCCAGAATCCAAACCACCTGATGCGCTCCGTAACGGCTGATGAGGTAGCGAATGAAGAGGATGAGCTGATCGTCCGCCAGCGAGGTCCCCGGGTTCAGATGCAGGCCGGCTTCGCACCAGGTGGCCGCCCAAGCCAGCACCGGCGCTGCCACCAGGCCGAAGTCGTTGATGCGCGCGATGCGGCGATCGAGTCGATGAAAGAAGACCGGCTCAATGCGGATCCTGTCGGGGTTTGTATAGGCGGTACGGCCCTCCGCGTCGGCAGACGCACCCAGCCACTGCGTTGCCACACACTGGATCGCGGTGAACCCTTTCCTCGCGCGATCGGTGAGGTAAATGTCCCAGTCACCTTCGGTTGCTTTCAGAGGGCCATTCCAGGCTGTATCCGCAAGCCAAAAGAAGGGCTTTCCGTTTGCGTATTCAAGATGGCGGTGGTCCTTGGAGACCTGCAGCGGGCCGCTTACGAGCCAGTGTTTCTGGGAGGGCTCTTCGATGCAATCGAACTGGCCTTGCTGCTCCTGGAGTCCAGCGTCGTCTGGATTGGTGCACAGCGTGCGCCACGACCAGCGTCCTGCCTCGAAGGGGGAGAAGCGAACGCGCCACCAATGGTCCCCATCCCAGAACGCGTCGGCCCGGGAGACGCCCAGCGGGCCGGTGAACTCGACCGACACACCCACATCCTGCACCGGATTGTCGTAGGCCACGACGCTTTCAAATGCCGTCTCAAAGCGGGAGTGCAGAGGAACCTTGGTCACGCGAACTACCTTAATGGGAGCGTGCTGCCACTGGCTATGAGAATCCTAACAGCCATTCTGAGGATAGGCACCGAAACAGGAGCGGCGCGGGGCGGAAGTGCGCCGCACGACGCGCTCGATGATAGATCCATGCGAATCCCGCGCGCGATTGTCATAGATGGGCGGGTGCACTAGCATTAGTCTTCGTTGAGAGCGCATTGCCTGTTTCAGGGCGGGGTTGCGCTTGCCCTCCAAGCAGCGCACTCAGCGACCCCGGCGCGGGTCGAATCCAGAAGCACCATGGTGACCGACTTGAACTCCTCGCTTGAACTGCTTTCCATGACCCGCCGCAGAATGCTCGGCCTGACGGCGGCCGCCGCAACCTCCTTTGCTTGGCGCAGACTGCACGCGGCCGCTCCTGGCCAAGCCGACCCGAAGACCAACGAGACGATCAAAATCGGAAGCCAGGCCGGTGTCGTTGTCACCTTTGAGCGCCGGGGACTGCAGCTCTCCCTGGTGCAGATTCAACGGCAGACGCAGCCCCCCATGCTTTATTGCGATGCGGCCATGCGAACCGCCGGTCCCGGACCGGCCGGAAATCCTCTGACCGTGGTGGTGCCCAGCGGCCCGCAACAAGGGCACTATGGGATGGACTCTTTTGAGGTAACGCAACTGGAGCATTCCGACTCCCGGCTGCTCGCCTATCTGCGCAACACGAAGCTCCCCATGCAGATCGGGCTGGAGATCGCCGTGGAAGGCGACGTGATCGAGTGGCGCGGTCAGGCTGTGTGGAATGGTCCGGAGGATACGGATGTCGATCTCTACTATCCGTTTCTCTCCCGGCTGCGCTTTGACCCGGCGGGAAGCGACCGCCTGGTTTCCGGTGAGCTTGCGGGAGTCGAGAGGCCGCATACGCCCTCGCTGAACTATTCTGCGGACTACCTCGGCGGCCTCTCTTCGCCCGTGTTCATGGTAGAGGGCGGTGGCCGCGGCCTGGCTCTGCTGGAAGACAGCCGCGCGGATTTCGCCGCTGACCCTGGCGGCTG
>Ga0302319_10011978_pt1 | contig 16407 bp, 9 predicted proteins | sample Bog_T0_2_FD_203319 | JGI IMG/M metagenome (GOLD analysis project Ga0302319, IMG submission 203319) | Peat permafrost microbial communities from Stordalen Mire near Abisko, Sweden - Bog_T0_2 | ecosystem: Environmental > Terrestrial > Soil > Wetlands > Peat | place: Sweden: Abisko, Stordalen Mire...
TGCGGAGATGGCCGCAGTCGTGGCCGGCAAGCCGAACATGGCGATGTTGACGGAGATTGATTTGCAGGCATTGGCGGAGCGGTTCAGATTGCAGAAGATTGTTTTTGAAGTCGCGCGGGACATTTACGACCAGATGCAACCGGCTTGGCGTGGCAACAAGCAAAATTTGCTCGCGCAAGTTGTCCGGCTGGTTGAGAAATTCATCACGTCGCCGATGCTCGAAATCAATCCGCCGCTGTTTTATCAGGATGAGATGCGGCGGCGCGTGATGCTCACTTTGAACATGACGAAAATCGTTCAACACGTTTTCGAGCAAATCCGGCAATCCAACACCGAAAAACTTGAGCCGGTGTTTGACAGCAACAAACCCATCCGCGCGACGGGGGATATGCTGCCGTGGTTCAGGCATCCGGCCTGACGTAAAGGGCGGCATCCTGCCGCCCGGAAAAGACGGGCGCATTTTTTGGCGGCTTGCACAACGTCCGAGCGTCAAATGAAGGCGGGAGGTTTTTGTCCGCCGGGCTGGAAGTCCGGCTCTACGGCAGGCCGGGAGGCCTGCCGCCCCACGCGATTCAACTTTGGGATTCGGACTTCGGCGCGGCTCAACCGGAGGGGCAGCCGGTTCCCACGCAACCAGCCATCTCACGCGGCTTCGGCTGGCTGGGTCAGTTCCTTCTTTTCTTCAATCGTCGTGGTTGCCGTGCTCTCCTCGCGCAATTCCTGGAGCGGACGAAAACGGTCGGCGCGAAAGCCGCGTTCCAGCGCCGACTTGGAATCCGCCTTCGGGTTGACGAGGCCGATGAGCAGCACCGACACGTCGCCTTCCAACGTCAGGTTGATGCCCAACCGGATGTCGCGCACGACATAGGTGGAATCCTTGACCGGGAGAGCATCGTAAAGCTTGCCGATGTCCGGCGGAAATTTGTCATCCACGCAAACCACTTTGTCGCCGATGCCGTAATTGAGCATGGCGCATTATCCCACCGGCGCGGATTAAAATCAACGGCGCGCGCGGAATGACGCGCCCGACCTGATTTTGTGGGATTATGTATTTCACGGAAATTTCCCTCGCCCCGCCCAAGCGGGGGGGGTAGGTTGAGGGGCTTGTTGTTTTCCCGAAAATCAATGCTCTTCCCCAACCCTCGTCTTGAGCCTCGGTGGCCTGTGCCACCCACCGGAATGACCACCGCTGCTTCGGAGTTCGGGTAAAAGACCCTTTTCATCATCTGCCGCCCGGATTTTTGCTTTGCCAGTCGCGCCGGACAGGAGCACGATTGCTCCATGATTCCTCGAATGACGATGGTTTCCGCGTTGTGCGCGGTTTTGTTTGGCGCTTTTGGACAGGTTGCCATTTCCGCCGCTGACGGCGGCAGCAGCACCAACCTTGAAACGCGCGTGTTCAAGGTGGACACTCATTCATTCTACATCGCTTTGAAAAATGTTTCCGGCTTGCAAACCAACGGTGCTTCGACAAACGCCATAAGTCTTAAAAGTGTTTCCAGCGTATTGGGCGTGGATTTGACCGCGCCCGGCAGAAGCGTCGCCTTCAAATACACTTTGGGGTTGCTGTTCGTAAAGGCCACAGCCTCGGAGTTGGACACCATTCAACGCGCGCTCGATGTGTTGAACAAAGCCGCTCCGCAAGTTCACGTCAAGGCCCGTTTCATCAAAATGTCCGAAGCGGATGCCGATGCCATTTTGAAAGCGGGCACCCCCGTGGACACAAAGGAGAAAAACACGGTCGAAATCATGACCGCCGCCAAGGCGACGCCGTTGTTGCGCAAACTGGAAACGCGCGGCGGCATGGAAACATTGAGCGAACCCGAAGCCACCACGACCAGCCTGCGGCAGATTCAGATGCGCTCGGAGAATTCCACCGTGGATATAAGTCCTGCGCTGCTCCTCGCGGACGGCTTTACGATGAATTTGACAGTCACCGTCAGCGCGCCGGAAACGCTGACCGCGCGGGCGAATGTCTGGGACGGTCAGACCTTGATTCTCGCGTCAAACATTCCCGGCGCCGACAAAACGCGGTTGCTGGTTTTCGTCACCGCCACGGTGGTTGACCCGGCGGGGAACCGCGTGCATTCGGATGACAAATTGCCGTTCAATCCCTCCGCCATTCCGCCACAGGGCACGCTGATTACCACCCCATCGCCGTAAGCGCGATGCAGAAATCTTGGTTCGGTTCGGTGCCGCAAGACAACCCACTCATCCATCCCCGCGTGGATGGATTTTGACCTCATCTCTACAAGTGTAAAATATTTCCTTGACATTCTTTACACTTGTAGAGATAATGCGCCATCAATGAACAAAGCCATGCCAAAATCTCCCATCGAATTGACGGAAGCGGAATGGACGGTCATCAAGGCCGTCTGGGACAACGAACCCTGCGACGCGCCGGCCATCCAGGAAAAACTTTCCAAGAAAACCGGGTGGACCTACTCGACCGTCCGCACGCTCCTGGACCGGATGGCCGCCAAGAAGCTGCTGACCGCCGAAAAAATCCGCAACCAGACGCTTTACCGCTCCGTCGTGACGCCGGTGCAGGCGCAGCGCAGTGAGCTGCTTTACGCACTGAAACACGCGTTCAACGGCGCGCTCACGCCGATGGTGCAATGCCTCATTGAAAGCCGCAATTTGAGCGTGGAGGAACTCACCAAGCTGGAATCCCTGATCAAGGCCAGAAAAAAGACGGCGAAAAAATAATTCCCATTCCGAAAGGCAACCGCATGAATTCCTTCATCGAAACTCTGAATCATTGGGGCGATCATTTCCTGAATTTTGCGTGGCCGATGCTTTGGCAATCAAGTTTGCTCATCGCAACCATTTTCGTTCTGGACTTTGCGCTGCGCCGGAAAATTCGCGCCGCGATCCGTTATGCGCTCTGGCTGGTGGTGCTCGTGAAATTGCTGCTGCCGCCGTCGCTCGCCCTGCCGACAAGTGTGACGTGGTGGCTGCCTCCTTCGCCTCAACCTCCGGCAAGGCCACAAACGGCCGCGTTCGTCGTCAACCACGGTGATCAATCCGCTTTTACTTTCCCGCTGCAATCCCAGCCATCTCCCGCGCCGATTCCGCCAAAAATGTCCGCTGCGGCCTGGTCATTGGCCGCGTCAGGCGCAGTCAGCGCAGTTTTGCTGGCATGGCTGCTGTTTCGCTGGCGGCAAATCAATCAAAAGGTGCGGCGCGCAACAGCTTCGGAGGAATTGATTCCCATTCTGCACGAAACGCGGCGTCTGACACATTTGCGTCCGGGCATCCGGCTGAAATTGACGGATGATTCAATGTCGCCGGCGGTTTGCGGGTTGTTTCGTCCCGTCATTTTGCTGCCGCAATCGCTGGTGGAAAAGCTTTCAGCCGGGCAATTGCGCGCGGTTCTGCTGCACGAGGCGATTCATCTCCGGCGCGGCGATGTTTGGGTAAACTGCGCGCAGGCGTTGCTGCAAATCTTTTACTGGTGGCATCCGCTGCTATGGCTGGCCAACGCGCGCATCCGCCGCGTGCGCGAGGAGGCGGTGGACGACGCCGTGATGCTGGCGCTGCGCGATGACGCGGAAATTTACGCGCCGACGCTGCTGGAAGTGGCCAAGCTGGCGTTCAATCGTCCGCTGGCGAGCCTGGGTTTGGTCGGGATTTTGGAATCGCGCAGCGCGTTGCGGCAGCGAATTGAGCGGCTGGTGGATTTCAATGCGCCGAAAAAGGCCGGGCTGACCATCGTTTCGATTTTGGGAATTCTCGTTTTCAGTGCCGTCGCGCTGCCAATGGGTGAACCACCGGAGAAAACGACCGCCCCGGCATTGCCAAGTGTCCGTGGTGATTCGAATCAGACGAATTCAAGTGTTGCCACAACGGACAATCTTTCCACCGGCACCGACGATGCCCAAAGTCAGGTCACAAGGGTATTCCAAATTGACCAAACGATGAAAGAGGACGATTTGAAGAAACACCTGCTGGAAGCGGGCATCAAAATCCCGCCGACGGTTCTCGTTTACACGGATGACGGAATCTTGCTGGTTCGAGGCTCCGAGGAGCAGCAGGATTTAATTGAGCGGGTGGCGCTGAAGTTGAATGGAGTTTCGCCGAAGGAGGTCGAAAACATTGTCAATCATTCCAGCAAACAAAAAGCCGCCATGACAGGCGAGAATCCGACCTTGACCAATCTTGAAATGCGGGTTTTCAAAATAAACACAAATGTGTTCTACACAGCTTTGCGAAAGCTTCCCGGCTTGCAAACCAACAATGTTCCTGAAATGGCCAAAAGCCTTTTCAGCAAATTGGGAGTGGATTTGACCGCGCCCGGCAGAAGCATGCCCTTCAACGACCGTTTGGGTTTGTTGTTCGTAAAGGCCACACCGTCGGAGTTGGATACGATTGAACGCATCGTTCAGGCACTCAACCAATTCAATCCGGAAATTGACATCAAGGCTCGATTCATTGAAGTGCCAAAGGATAGTTTTGTGATGCCGACCACCGTTTCAAACAGCGTTGCCGGCCAAATGACGGGCATTTTGACCGACCCGAATTTCCGCGTGGTGCTCCACGCACTGGAACAGCGCACCGGGGTGGAATCGCTCGCCGAACCAGAAGCGGTCACCACCAGCGGAAGACAAACCCAGATGCGCGCGACGGATCGCCTGACGGCTCTCACCGGCATCAACCCGCTGGCGCTTAAACCACCGGGCGTTTCAAGCAATGAATTGTTCCTGACAGAACAAGTCGAGTGCGGGCCGGTTCTGGATGTAGTCCCTTACGTTCTTTCTGACGGATACACCGTCAATCTGACGACAACCGCATCCATGATTGAATTTCTCGGATACGCCAAATCAACCAATTCCGTCACCGCTTACGTTGATGGACAAACGCAAACCGTGCCGGTGCCGCTTCCCAAATTCCGCATTCGGAAAATGTCAGCACTCGTCAACCTGTGGGATGGCCAGACAATGATTTTGGGCAAACCGGACGAACAATTCACCGGACCTGCCGGAAAATCCGATGATGACAAAAAAGAACTTCTCGTATTTGTCACCGCCACCGTGGTTGATCCGGCAGGAAATCGCTTGCATTCAGTTGACGAATTGCCGTTCAATCCTTCCACCACCCCGCCGCAGCCGAAATTTCCTAGCCCATCACCGTGATCACGATGCCCGCGAGGATGCCGATGGCCGCGAGGATTTTCTGCCAGTTGCTCCGCTCGCCGAACAGCAGCAGCCCGCCCGCGAACGCCACCAGCGTGTTGCCGCGCCGCAAACTCATCACGACGGACACCAGCGATCCCGGCTGGCGTAGCGCGCCGAAATAAATGTAGTCCGCCACCAGCAGCGTGAGCGCGATGACGGGGATGGTCCAGCGCCAGTGGAATTCGTGGCGCTCCCACCAGCGCCGCTGCCAGCCGATGGCAAACGGCGTGAACAGCACCACCAGATAAATCGAAAACCACGCCTGCACCGTCGGCACGGTGAAATGCGCGCGGCCCAAGAGGTATTTGTCGTAAAGCGAACTTACCGCGCCGAGAATCGTGCCGGCCAGCAGGAAACCCACCCATTTGTCCCGGTGAAAATGCACGCCCTCCAGCCGCCCGGCCATTGAAAGCCCGAAGAACGCCGCCAGCGTCGTGATGACACCGAGCAATTGCAGGCCGTCCGGGCGTTCGCCCAGAATCAGCAGCGCGCCGAACAGCGTCCACAGCGGCGTGGTCGCGCGGATGGGCGAGCCGAGCGACAGCGGCAGATGCTTCAATCCGAAGTAGGTGAAAATCCATGACGCCGCGACGATGGCGGACTTCAGCAGCAGTTGCAGATGTTGCACCGGCGAGATTGGCTCGGTAACGAGCACCGCCGGCAGCAGCCCTGGATGCGCCACTTGAACCAGCAGCAGCGCGCCCCACACCGCCGCGCCCGTCAGCGTGCTCAAGAACAAAACGGGCAGCACGGCGTTGTCCCGGATGGCGTGCTTGATGCAAAGGTCATACACACCGAGGAACAACGCCGACACCAGGCTGGCAACAATCCAGTTCATTCAAAAAACAAGACGGGCGAACCGTTTTGGCCCGCCCGTCGAGCTGATGGTTTCAAATCAGTGCGCCCAGCCTATCGGTTCCGCCCGCGTTTGTCAGCAAAGCAAACTTGCGGGTGGGGATAATTTACTTGCAATTTAACGCTGATCTGCTATCTAAATCAGGAGGGAAGCAGAACCAAAATGATCAAAGATTCTCATGAAGCGTCACAACCCGGCTTCTTTGGATGCCACGATTCAATAGTCGTTACAATCCGAAACTCACCATGAACATTTCCATCATCACCCGAGTCCACGGCCTGTTGCGCCTCGCATTTTTCACCATTCTTTTCATTCTGGCTTCGCCGGGCGCACATGCCGGGCTGACCATCGAGGTGCATATTGTCCGCTTCGAACATGGCCAGGCGTATAAGTTTTTCACACCATTATACACCAACTCAACGCCGCCCGCCGCGCCGCTGGGCGCATATTTCATCTACTCGCCATTTTACTCGACACTGCAATCAACCAACGGTTCCTGGCGCGAAATTGAAGTGTCCACCAACGGCGCTGTCTCCGTTGATGGCACGGAAAATCCATACCCCGACTTCAACTCGGTGATGCAGCAGATGACCAACGGCATCTGGACGATGGTTTTCACGAACAACACCACAACCAACACCTACACCTTCACGGTAAGCGCCCCGAACATGACCAGCAACATGCTGCCGGCGACGGTCATTTCCTACCCATCCGATGGCGCGCTCAATATTCCGAATCAACCAACCTTCACCTGGCAGGGGCCAGGAAGCTGGTCCGTCAACAACAATACCTACGTTTATAATTATGACTTTTCTTTCTTTCAGTATGCCAGCCTGCCGTCGGCGCAAAACAACTGGACCATTCCCGCAACCATTCCAAACGGCATCAATTGCACTTTTTATCTGGATTACGTCACGAACAGCGCGCCGCTGATTTTCACGACGAGCACCCCATTGGACAGCAACTCCCAACCGCTCCAGGGGTGGATTACCACGAACGTCATTGAAACCGGCGATAACGTTTCGTTTGCGGTCACCAATCCTCCCGTCGCCACGCCCACACTGGTCGCACATTACACCTTCGACAACAGCGGGAACCTCGGGCAAGACAGCAGCGGCAACGGTTACGATTTGGATTTCAATGGTGGTGACGGCGTCACTTCGACCAACGACGCGAGGGTGGGAAGTGGCGCGGCCTATTTCGATGGCAACAGCTTTTTCAGTTACAATTCAACACCGACCAATGTGTTGAACACGCTGGCCGGCGATTTCTCGCTCGCGTTCTGGATAAAAACGACGCAAAACGACGGCAATGAGAATGGTGATGCCTTTGCCGGCGATGGGATTGTAGCTGCGGACGTTCCGGGCACGGCTTACGACCTTGTCCCCGCCGCTCTGGACGGAGGTGAAATCGGTTTTAATACGGGCGGGATTTACGGTGACGACACGATCAATACGACGACGGACATCAATGACGGCAATTATCATCACGTTGTAATCACCCGCGAAGAAGCCACGGGCGAAAAGCAGATTTACATTGATGGACAGTTAAACAACACCGATTTGGCCACCATGAACCCGTTAAGCGATCCGAGGATGGTGGCGATTGGCTGCGCGATTGACGCCTCCCAAACCGATCCAAACAGCATCTACGCCGACCCCCGCCAATTCTTTCAGGGGCAATTGGATGACCTTCAACTTTACTCCGGAGTTCTCACTTCAAACCAAGTGGCGCAACTTTACACGGTCGCGCAGGCCGGAACGACCCTCGTCGCGCATTACACCTTCGACAACATCGGGAATCTCGGGCAGGACAGTTCGGGCAACGGCAACGACATGTCCGGCGAGAGTTATTGGGGGCAGCAGCATCAGTTCGACGCGGATGCGGAAGCGGGCGGCGGCGCCGTCCAATTTTTTGGCACCGACGCCATGACTCCCGCTAACAGTCAAGTCCTGACCAATCTGAATGCGGTGCTGGCCGGCAGTTTCACTTTTTCAGCCTGGGTGAAAACCACCATTACGAACGGCGCTGACTACAACAACGCCTTTTTTGGAGCGGTCATATTCTGGGCCTACAATGACCGGCAAGGCGATACCAATGACACAATTCCGCTGTCCATCACCGGCAGCAAAGCCGCGTTCACCACCAGAGGGGGCAACCCCGGACTTTCTGACAACCTGCACTCGATCACCAGCGTCAATGACGGCAACTACCATTTGATCACGGTCACCCGCGACCAGAGCACCGGCGAAAAGACAATCTACGTGGATGGCAACTTTGAAAATTCCCAGCTTGGCACCACCAATCCGCTCAATGGAAACAACTACAACATTACCATCGGCGGCTGGAACTACATCCTTGATAGCAACAGCACTCTGACCAACTATTCCAGTTACAACGGCCTGCTGGATGACCTTCAAATCTATTCCGGAGTCCTTTCCGGAAGTGATGTGGCCTACCTTTACCAAAATCCCGGCTCCAGTGTCCCCAACATCGCGGCCCAGGATTTCAACCCCGCCCTCAACACCACGGGCCTGCCGTGGGCAACAAGCGGCGACACCAGCTGGTTTATCGAAACCACGAACACCTCCGATGGCGTGTCAGCGGCTCAAAGCGGCATTGTTACCAATAACCAGTCCTCAACCCTCTCAGTCACCGTGACTGGCCCGGGGACGCTGACGTTTTCGTGGGCTTGCATGGCTGACAATACTGGCTTTGACTATGAGGTCTACACTAACGGCGACCCCAATGGCGGCTACCTGGATGACCTTTATTACAACACGTCGGGGTGGTATCAAGACGGCCCGTTCAGAATCGCGCCAGGCACGCAAACGATAAGCTGGACGGTCTTCGCCAATTTCGACACCGATCCCACTGAAGCCGGATTTTTGGATCAAGTGAGTTATATCCCTGACACGGCTCCAACCATCACGCTAAATCCATTCAGCCAGACCAATTATCCCGGTTACCCCGTCTGGCTTTCAGCCAACGCCACCAGCAATCCCGCCGCGACCTGGCAGTGGTATGAAGTTGGCACTGGCGCGATCTCCGGCGCGACCAGTTCCTATTTCATTCCCACCAACTCCGGGACCGCTGGCGTGACCGGAAGTTATTACGCCATAGCCAGCGATGACGTGGGTTCGGCCATTACCACGACCGCCACCGTCAGTTTTGTGTCCGCGCCGCTGCCGCCTGACTGGGCGCGCGCCTTCAAAACACAGCTCGCCAACAATTCGACCGACGCCACCACCAATTACAACATCGCGTGCCTGCTTGATTCCACCGGCACCAACATCTATACCGTCGGCTCGGTTGACGGCACCAACACCTTCGGTTCCGACGTGTTGATCTCGCGCAATGGTGGTTTTGACAGTTCTTTCCTGAAACAGACCACCACTGGCACGCCCGTCTGGGGCCGTTCCATGACCAACAACGGCCACGGCTCTTCCTTCGCGCAATGCATGGCCGTTGCACCCGGCGATGGTTTCTATGTGGCGGGCGATTTTTCCGGCACCAACTGGCTCGGCACCAATCTGCTCGTTGATACGGCAGGCGGTTCCACTTATCTGGCGCGCTTCGACGCCAATGGCAACAACCTCTGGGTGCGAACTATCATCGGCACAAATTCTAATTTCACCTCGTATCATATGCTGGCCGCCGATCCGGCCGGCAATGTCACTCTCTCTGCGCTCGTTTCCGGTGGCACCAGTTTCGGCACCACCAACTTATTTGTGCAAGGCCAGCAAGGCGTTCTTGTGCAATACGACGCTAATGGCAATGTTCGCTGGCTGCAGGTGCCTTCCAGCTGGCCGAACTACTTGACTTACAGCGGCGGTCGCATTTATGGCGGCATGGGCGGGAGTGCCGCCAATTATATCGGCGGAGTTACTAATGCGTCAAATCGCACGCTGGCGCTATTTTCAATCAACGCCACTAATGGCCAGGGCTTCTGGGTGCAAGGTATCGCCGCCCAGCAGGGGCAGAACAGCGCCACTGGTTTTGGCGATGACAACGTGTTGGTGGCCGTTTCCGGAACGAATGTGTTCGTCGCCGGCAGCACTTATGGATCCAATGCCGTCTTTGGATCGTTCACGGTTCCCCTCCCGCCGGAAGCCAGGAGCCAATACTTTGCCCGCTTTGACACCAACGGCAACGCCCAGCTCGCCACTTCCTTCGGCAGCCAGTTCACCTGGCCTTGGGCCATCACCGCGAGCGCTAGCGGCGTTTATATCGGCGGCGATTTCGACACCTATTCCATCTTCGGCAAAGACATTATCGCCGCGCCGTTTTACAATACCGTCCAGTTTGTCGGAACGATAGACAGCCGTATTCCCGGTCAGGCATTCGTCGCCAAATTCGACCGCAACGGAAATCCACTCTGGGCGCGGCTGGCTCAATCGCAATCCAGTTATCTGAACTCCCGTGACATTGCCATCGCTTCGGACGGCGTCTGGAGCTGCGGGTTTTTCGATCAGATCGCCAGCTTTGGCAGCAACACGGTTTATGGGGCGATTACCGTCATTGGTTTTCCCATTGGCATCATTCAGTATCACAGCAGCGGTTATCTGGCCAAAGTTACTGATGTCGTGGCGCAGGCATTGCCCGTCGTCCTGCTTAACCCGCAGGACAACGGCGCGAACTTCCAGCTCTCATTTCTATCGCAATCGGGATTCATGCACGCCGTCCAATACCGGACCGATTTGATCAGTGGAAACTGGCAAACCTATTCGAACGTCATCGGCGACGGAACCCTGAAGACCATTCCGATTCCGCTCTCCGTTTTCGGTTCGTCACCGCAAGGTTTTATCCGCGTCTCGACGCAGTAATAATCCTGAATTGCGAAACTGAAACCGCTTGTAATCTTCGCTCATCCCGGAAACGTTGAGCGGAATAGCACCGGATGTTTTGTGTTTGGTGGTTGTCGCTGCAAGCTTTTGCCATCGGCGTGGATCAGCGCGGTTCAAAATCATGATCACAAATGACAGTGGAAGCCCGACGTTTTCGAGATTGCAATTCTCCCTTGCCCGATTGAAGACCAGGCTGACATTCAAGCGGCTTTGGCCGCCAACTGGCACAAAAATCAATTCCGTCCCGGCTTATTCATTCAATCCCCAATGGCTCTGTCCGCGTTCCTGCGTCGCGCGCAGGATTTCTTCCATGACCGGACCGAGGTAGGTGGCCTGCTGTTGAATCTTCGCCATCACCTCTTCCGGACTCTCCGCCGCAATTCCCGGCTCATCCCCGATCATTTCCGTCTGCCATTGCGTGTCTTTGTCTTTTGTGTCGTCCACAATTTGACGAACTGGATTCATAATCAACCTTCCATCGCTTGGAACGAAAATGCAAATTAAAATTGCATTTTGTTTAACCTGGGAAATTTTCCTAGAGCGGTATTCAAGCATTTTTAATGCAGATTACGAGTGAAACTTGGCCGCAGTTTATGCTGCCGATTGCCGGCAGGTGTCACATGTGCGCAATGATATTGTCGCCGAACTGCGAGCATTTGATTTCCGTCGCGCCGGTCATTTGGCGCGCGAAATCGTAGGTGACGCGCTTGCTGCCAATCGCGCCGTTCAGTCCTTTCAAAATCAAATCCGCCGCTTCGATCCAGCCCAGGTAGCGGAACATCATTTCGCCGGAGAGGACGACGCTGCCGGGATTCACCACGTCCTTGTTCGCGTATTTTGGCGCGGTGCCGTGCGTGGCCTCGAAAATCGCATGGCCGGTGACGTAATTGATGTTGCCGCCGGGCGCGATGCCGATGCCGCCGACCTGCGCGGCGAGCGCGTCGCTCAAATAATCGCCGTTCAAGTTCAGCGTGGCGATGACGTCGAAATCCGTCGGGCGCGTCAGCACTTGTTGCAAAGTAATGTCGGCGATGGCGTCTTTGATGACGATGCCCGCGCCGGGTTTGCCTTCGGGAATCTTGCACCACGGGCCGCCGTCCATTTCCACCGCGCCGAATTCGCTCTTCGCCAATTCGTAAGCCCAATCACGGAAGCCGCCCTCGGTGTATTTCATGATGTTGCCCTTGTGGACAATCGTCACGGACTTGCTTTTGTTGGTGATGGCGTATTGCACCGCCGAGCGGAACAGGCGTTGCGTGCCGGTCTTGCTCACCGGCTTGATGCCGATGCCGACGAGTTCGGGGGTTTCGCCGAAACGGATTTTTTTGAAATCCTTCGGGAAGTTGGTTTTGAGAAATTCAATCGTTTTCAACGCCGCTTCCTTGCCGGCCTCGAAATCAATTCCCGCATAAATGTCCTCGGTGTTTTCGCGGAAGATGACCATGTTGACTTTTTCCGGGTGCTTCACGGGCGAGGGGACGCCGGTGAACCATTGCACCGGGCGCAGGCAGACATAGAGATCGAGCATCTGGCGCAACGCGACGTTGAGCGAGCGGATGCCGCCGCCGACGGGCGTGGTGAGCGGTCCCTTGATGCCGACGAGATATTCCTTGAAGGCGTCAACGGTGTCGTCGGGCAGCCAGTTGTTAAATTTCTTGAATGATTCCTCGCCGGCGAAAACCTCGAACCAGGAAATCTTGCGTTTGCCGCCGTAAGCTTTTTGCACCGCGGCGTCGAACACGCGCACGCTGGCGGCCCAGATGTCCGGGCCGGTGCCGTCGCCGCGGATGAACGGCAGGATGGGATTTTCAGGAACGGTCAGCTTGCCGTTCGCGATGGTAATTTTTCCGCCCGCGGGCGGGGTCACGTCTTTGTAGGCCATGATGATAATTTAATTGTTAAATAAGCGGAAATGAAACGTCAGAACGCGCCGGAAATCAAGACAAGTTTATCCCTGCCTTTCAATCTTTCAATCGTTCGGCGACGGATTTGTTGTCAATCCGGCGGCATCACACTCACATTTGTTTCGCCCGTCCGCCGTTGACCAGCTTGTCTTTGAGTTCCTGCATCTGTTCTTCCGATCCGGAAAATATGTCATTGGGAAACACGAAATCCTTGTGGATGCCGTCCAGAATTTGCCTGCCCATGAACGAATTCAGCCAGAAGCCGGCCAGATACTGGAGGCGCAGGTTTTGGTCGGTGTTGATTTGCGCGCCCTTCATCCACGCCTGCAAATCGGATGCCCGGCCTGAATAGGTGGCGAGCAAATCCGTCGCGGAACGGAAGTTCACTTCCGCCAGCGATTCCTTCACGGGCTTGTAATCGTCACGATCCAGCCGCGCCTGGAGTTCGTCCAGGTTGAAATGCGTCGGCTCGACGCGGCCGAACAGGATGGCGTCGTAGCCTTCGCCATTGTTGTCGTTGCTCCACAAAATGCCGTTGGTATAAACATTGAAAAATGTGGCGATCACGCTCTTGATCGAGTCCTGGTTGCATTCGTAAAACGGAATCCACAGGCTCGTCACGCCGCCGGGATTCAGATGTTGCTTGCACATCTCGTAATACTCAACCGTGTTGAGCGCGGCGCAGCCTTTCACCCACGGATCAATCGGGTCGGACGTGATGATGTCGAATTTCTCCTTCGTCGTCCGGATGAAATGCCGGCCATCGTCATAGACCACCTCGACCTGCTTGCCGTTGACCATGATTGGATTCTGCCGCTTGATGCCGTCCACAATGCGATAGTTCTGGTCGTTGAACATCGGCGTCACCGTCGTCGGCACCAGCGGCTCGATGTCGCAGATGACGATGCGTTTGACGCTGGGATAGGTGATGAACGAGCCGGCGGTCACGCCCGCGCCGCACGCCACCACCAGCACCGTTTTCGGATCCGGATTCGCCAATGCCGAGATGTGGCCCAGCATCCGTTGGAGCCGCATATCCTGCGGATCGCTGGAGGCCTGCACCTTGCCGGCGCCGTGGAAATAGCGCCAGCCGTTGCGTGTCTGGGTGACGGCGACCGACACATTCATGCCTTCGCCGACATACAGGCAGTAGCGATCCGGGGAGCCAGGTTCAGTGGGCACGCTCGATGCGTCAACGATGCCGGGCGCCAGTTGACCAACCCACGTCGCGAAATATCGGCCAAACGCCACGACGCCCCACGGCATCGCCGTCACATTTGCCACAAGCCAACCGGCGGCCAATGTGGCGGCGCCGAGCGCGGCAAATCGCGGCCAGCGCGCACGAACTTTACTTCCCGCCGGCACATTGCCCGGCGAAGACCAAAACACCGGAACCAGCACAACGAGGCCGGAAATGACCGCCAGCGTGATGATCAACCGTTGCGAGTTCTGCGTGCCGATCCAGGGGATCAGCAGCAACGCAAATGACAGCGCACCGATGATCGCACCGACCGTGTTGGCGGCATAGACGCCGCCGACCAGCCGGCCCGGATCCTGGCCGCGAGCCGCCACCGCCGCGAGGGCCAGCGGGAAACTTGCCCCCCACAGGCACGGCGCCGGCAGCAACGCCCAGAGACAGCGCACCATGTCCAGTTGCAGCGTGAACCACGGACTTTGCGACATCCCAGGATCAACCGGCCAGTAAGGCACCGACTTCGTCAGCATGAACACCGTCCACGCCACGCCGCCGGCGATCAACATCTGGCAAATCCCCAGCGCCACTCGCGGCGATTTTACACCGCGCGCCAGCGCCGACCCCGCCGCGCTGCCGAGGCCGAGGCCGATCAGGAAAACGGCGAGGATGATGGAAAAAGTATAAACCGTTCCACCCAGCATCAGCGACGCCAGCCGCGTCCAGACAACTTCCGCCCCCAGCGCGCACAGGCCCGACAATGCGATGCTCACATAGACCGCCCAATCGCCCGTCGCGTGCGCGGCACGTTGCGGTGTGTTCCCGACTGATTCATCGCGCCCGGGTTTGTGGGCGGTTTTGCCCGCCAGGACCAGTGCAAAAAAAGCCACGACCACGTTGAAACCCGCCGCCGCAAATGTCGCCACCGCCATGTCATGCACCCGCAACAAATAAAACCCGGCGAGCAAACAGCCGCACACCGCGCCGGCGATGTTGCCGCCGTAAAAAAATCCCAGCCACGAAACCCCCTGCGGCGTGGTCTCCACCCAGCGCGCAATCGCGGGCAGCGTCGCGCCCATCAGCAGAGTGGGCGGCAGCAGGCAAATCCCGCTCACCACCCCGCGCAGCAAAATCCCGTGGAACCCGTGGCCGAACGCCGTGTAGAACCGCTCCACCAGCGGCATGCCCGCGAGCAGCATCAAACCGAAGACGGCCACGCCGATTTCCAGCATGGCATAAACCCGCAGCGGATGGCGGCGGCTGGAAATCAGACGCGGCAGCAGCAGGCTGCCCAGGCACATTCCGCCCATGAACGTGCCGAGCAGCACGGCCAGTGAAACGGCCGTGGAACCGATGAGCAATTGAAGCCATTGCAGCCAGACAATTTCGTAAATCAGCGCGGCGCAACCGCTGCCAATGAAGAGCAATACCAGCAACGGCAGAAAACGCCGGGATGCCTGCGAATCCGCCGAAGCGGTTTGGAATGTGGTCATTCACCGCAAACACTGGCGCAATTGACCCGGAAACGCAATCTGAAAACCAAGCCGGCCTTGTTTGCTATTCGATCCCTTTGTTGCTGGCTTGGCTTGTTTATCATGTCAACTGACTGTGCTGATTGACATGGCAAACCTGATGCCAGCCATTTTACGCCCGTTTGCCATCCGTCAAGTCCAGGCCGGTAACGAGCCGGTCATCCGGGGTGGCGGCAGACATCCCTGTCTGCCGTGGAGGGCGGCATCTTGCCGCCCGGATCAACGCCCGATTTTCCAGCGCTTCCAAAGTTTCAAGGCTGCTCCCGCCGGGCTGGCAGCCCGGCTCCACGTCAGGCAGAATGCCTGACGCCACTTGTTTCAGACGCGCTCTAATTGTTCCGCGCGGCTTCGAGCGTAGATCGGAAAAGGGTCTCACTCCGCCGGCTTCGGGCCTTGCTCCGCTTACCGGCGTCAAATCGTGGCGGGGCACTTGAGCCGGTTTCAGCCGCCGACCAGACGGAAAGCATTCAAAACCGGCTGGGGGAGTTTGGTGTTTTGAATTCTGTCCGTCAGAACGGCAGACAGGTTTTTGAAATTACAGCACTCGAAGGCCGCTAATAACGAGGCCGAGGGTGAACCCGCTGACGAGGGCGGCGGGCGAAGTGAGAACAACTGACGGAGTGGTTTTAGTTTGTTTTTTCATAGGCAGAGAACTTAACCCATCTTTTACGACGGGCCTCTGCCTTCTCATCTAATCTTGTTAGGCATAGTTAATCTACAAGGCCAGGGGATATTGTGTAATTCGCGAAGTCTTTACCGAACACTTCACGAATAGCTTGAATTACGGGGCTCGTGGGTCTGGTATCCACCAGCCCGTGTGGTTCATTAGACTTTATGGGTTATAGTAAAAGTGGTGGCAGCAGGTGGTCGTGGGTTGATTCATGCCGCAGAGCGGCAGG
>Ga0302319_10011979_pt1 | contig 16406 bp, 19 predicted proteins | sample Bog_T0_2_FD_203319 | JGI IMG/M metagenome (GOLD analysis project Ga0302319, IMG submission 203319) | Peat permafrost microbial communities from Stordalen Mire near Abisko, Sweden - Bog_T0_2 | ecosystem: Environmental > Terrestrial > Soil > Wetlands > Peat | place: Sweden: Abisko, Stordalen Mire...
TATCCCACGTGCGCAAAAGCGAACTGTCCAACTGGCTCCCAGACCAGTGGAAACGGCTTCAGGCGGAACGGCTGCGTTCCTAGCACCTGTACTTCACATACCGCTCACGTAAAAATCTGAACATAAACAAGTTAAGCCCAGTTTGACCCCGGTTTAAGCCAATATCGGCCCCATCCTTGGTGTACTTTGAGCAACCTGGGCCCTCTCATCTTGCCGACCCATAAAATCTGAAACCCAATCATTCCTGATTTCCCATTGCAAACAACGGCTTTCCCATGCAAACCATGGCGAATGTCCCAAGGCTGAAGGCTGAAGGCTGAAGGCTGAAGGCTGAAGGCTGAAGGCTGAAGGCTGAAGGCTGAAAGCTGAAAGCTGATAGCTGAAAGCCAAAAGCTGTCTTTGCATCCCCAGCCCAGCCCATTCATCCAACCCTCCATGAGCCATCCTCTCTTCTCTCCCTTCCAGCTCCGCTCCGTGGTTTTCCCCAATCGCATCGGCGTCTCGCCCATGTGCCAGTACTCCTCGCAAGACGGCTTCGCCACTGACTGGCATCTCGTCCACCTCGGCGCACGCGCCCAGGGCGGCGCTGGCCTCGTCATGGTTGAAGCCTCCGCCGTCACCGCCAATGGCCGCATCTCCGTTGGCGACCTCGGCATCTGGAAGGACGAACACATCCCCGCCCTCGCCCGCATCGCCGCCTTCGCCCACTCCCAGGGCGCACGCGTCGGCATCCAACTCGCCCACGCCGGTAGAAAAGGCAGCATGACCGTCCCCTTCGCCGGCGAACGCCTCCTCCAGCCTCAAGACGGTGGCTGGCTGCCCGATGCGCCTAGCCCCGTCCCGTTTTCCTCCACCTACGCCGTTCCCAGCCCGCTCAATCAAGCCGGAATCGACACCCTCATTGAAGCCTTCCGCCAGGCCGCCGCCAGAGCCCTCAAAGCCGGATTCGATTTCGTTGAAATTCACGCCGCCCACGGCTATCTCCTCCACGAATTCCTCTCCCCCCTCGCCAACCAGCGCACCGACGCCTACGGCGGCAGCTTTCAAAACCGCACCCGCCTCGTCCTTCAGGTCGTTGACGCCGTCCGTGCCGAGTGGCCGGCCCACCTCCCGCTCTTCGTCCGCATCTCCGCCACAGACTGGGCGCCAACCGGGGTCCCCGGCGACGGGTCTTCGTCGCTGGGGTGGCAAGGCGGCTGGACCGTGGATGAGTCTGTCCAACTCTCAAGTCTCTTCCAAAAACACGGCGTCGACCTGGTCGACGTTTCCTCCGGCGGCCAGATCCCCAACGCCAAGATTCCCGTCGGCCCCGGCTTTCAGGTCCCCTTTGCCGCTAGAATCCGAAGCGAAGCCGCAATCCCCACCGCCGCGGTCGGCCTCATCACAGACCCCGCACAGGCCAACGCCATCGTCGAAGAGGGTCAGGCCGACCTCGTCTTTCTCGCTCGCGAACTCCTGCGCGACCCCTACTGGCCCGTCCACGCCGCAGCCGCACTCGGCGACCCCGCCAGTTGGCCCGTCCAATACCTTCGCGCAGCTCCCCAGCACTCGCCAGCCCGAGCGCCCGTCACCCGCCCAAACCCGGATTGACACCCCCCATATCAAAAAATCAACCCTAACCCACTCAGGAACCCCCAACCTGTTGTACTTCTAGGCAACCCTGCCACAATTTTTCCTGTTTTGCTGCGCTCTTGGTGCAATCGATGCCCTATACTTCGTTTAGAACGAGGCTCCCGCCTCAATTGCGGTGGCCTCCTCCTTTGTCCCTATGGCCACTCAACTCGTTCACGCCCGCGCCCTCGAGCCCACTCCAACCATCCCTGACCGCCTCTACTTCAAAATTGGCGATGTCGCCCGCATCCTCGACCTCGAGACCTATGTCCTCCGCTTTTGGGAAACGCAATTCCCGCAGCTAAAGCCCAACAAGAGTGGAACAGGCCAACGTCTTTACCGTCGCCGCGATGTTGAAATGCTCCTCGAAATCAAGCGCCTGGTCCATGCCGAGGGATACACGCTCGCCGGTGCCCGTCAGGCCCTTACACAGGTTGTACTGCTGCACCGCGAAGAGGCTCATCGCCGCCCCGCGTCTCGACCGGATGCCCAGTCCAGAGCACAGTCCGGCCCTCAGCGCGATGCGCAGTCCCACCTGCCGCTCATGGTGAATGCCTCGTCTCAGCGTCTTGATTCGGTTGCAGCGGCCATCGGCCAAATCCGTGCGGAACTGCGCGAAATCGCCGGCCTCCTCGCCCTGCCCGTTTCCGAGTCGCCGCGCCGCCGCACCCGCATCGCAACCCTGCCCGCACCAGCTGAATCGCTCTTCCCTCTATAGGGACTCGCTCCCTTGATGAGATGAATCCCGGCGCGAGCCCAGTTCACGGTCTTGAGTCGCGCGTTGTCTGCGCTGAGACGAAGATGGCGACCCAACCCACTTTCGTGCTAATTTAGAGCCATTGAGGGCTGCAGCCGTTCCCGCACTGGATTCTTGCTTCGCTCTCACTTGCATCGCAATCAGACTCTCACCCCTTTGGAGCCTGAACTTGAATTGCGTATTTTGTGATTCATCGAACTTTCGCACATCCAAGTTGCGTCCATCGGATTTCTTCCGGTTGACTTTCTTGCAATACCCCGTGCGCTGCCGTAACTGCGACGCTAGAAAGTTTGTGGATGTCTTCCAGGCCCTTGCGATTTACCGTGCGCGCAAGCTTCGCCATCGCGAAGAGCGTCTCCGCCAAAGCTCTGGCCACAGACCAACCGTCCCCCCGGGATAGCTACAGCTTTATTCACTTCTGTATAGATAACGGCACGAGCCTGTCGTCAGCCTTACCGGCATTCCCCAGCCGGAAAAACAGACCTCTCCGGCCAAAGGCCATTGACCGCATCAATCCCTCCAAGGAATCAACGCCAGCCAACCGCTGCCGAGAGCAGCGGCTTTTCTTTTCAGATTGTCTAACAGATTTAATGGTCGGGACGGGCAGATTTGAACTGCCGACCCCTCGCACCCCAAGCGAGTGCTCTACCAGGCTGAGCCACGTCCCGACACAATCGAGCCGGCTCGTTCGAGCCGGCTTCAGGGGTCCAATTAAGTGTACACCAGCCCGCCCCTGCTCTCGACTTTGGGCAGTGGTGCAGTTTGAACGCTACGGGCGCCAGCGAAGGGCACGGGCTTCAGCCCGCACATACATCGTGCAAAATTAGCTTGGGCTTTAGCCCCTGAGGGGAAGTTTTTTAAACTGACCCACTACCCCACCTTTGCCCGCTGCCGCGCAGACCGGCTACACTGTCCCCCAAATGCGAATCGCCGCCTATCTCCGCCCTATCCTTCTGCGCCGCCTCTCGCGCCTAGCTCTCCCCGTCACCGCGCTCTTGCTTCCCCTCTGCTGCCTCGTCCTTTTTTGTCCGCGGTGGGCCGCGGCCCAATCAACGGCCCCCCATCACCTGCTCATTTACTCCATCGATGTCGAGGGTGGCCAGTCTACGTTGCTCGTCGCCCCGTCCGGCGCTTCTCTCCTCGTAGACACCGGCTGGCCCACCTCCGACGGCCGCGACGCCGGCCGGATCCAGCAGGCCATGCACGACGCCGGCATCACCCGCATCGATCACCTGCTCATCACCCATTTCCATGTCGATCACGTCGGCGGCGTCCCCGAGCTCGTCAAGCGAGTCCCCATCGGCGAGTTCCTCGATCATGGCGAAAACCGTGAAGACGCCGACGCCACCCACCGCGACTACGCCGCGTATCTCAAGGCCATCGAAGGCAAGCCGCGCCGCATCGTCCATCCCGGAGACACCATCTCCATCCCCGGCCTCACCACCCTTGTCATCACCGCCGACGGCGAACACATCGCCTCCGTTCCAGGCGTCAAACCCACTCCCAACCCCTACTGCGCCACCGAGCCCAAATGGGAACTCGACCAGACAGAGAATCCCCGCTCATCCGGCGTCCTCCTCACCTACGGCAAATTCCGCTTCCTCGATCTCGGCGACCTCACCAAGGCAAAAGAGATCCCGCTCGTCTGCCCCGATAATCTCATCGGCACGGTCGATCTCTATCTCGTCAACCATCACGGCTTCAACCTCTCCAACTCCAAGGCCTTCGTCGATGCAATCCATCCCCGCGTCGCCATCATGGACAACGGAGCCCACAAAGCCGGTAGTCCTGAAGCCTGGCAGACCATCCATGAGAGCCCCGGCCTTGAAGACCTGTGGATGCTCCACACCGCCGAAGACTCCGATGCCGCCCACAACAGCCCCGATGATCGCATAGCCAATCTCAAAGGCGGAGCTGATGGCGCCTGGCTCAAAGTCATCGCCTCCGCAGATGGCAGCTTCTCCATCACCAACGCCCGCACCTCCCAAACAAAGGAGTATCCCCGCAGGTAGGATCGCTCTCTTCTCGGCCATCAATCGTTCGGCCTCCAGAAGCCAAGCGCACTCCACATCGCCATCTCACCAGCTCAATGGCCAAGCTTCCGCGGATGCTCCTCGTGCAATTCCTCATGCAGCTCGTCCACCTTCACCCTCGCCTTATCCAGGGCCTTCCTGCCAAATGGCGTAATCGTATAGACTCGCCGTCTCCGCCCGCCAACATTCTTCAACGCCGACTTCAACAGCCCGCTCCGCTCAAGACCATGCAAAAGCGGGTACAGCGTCCCCGGCCCAATCTGGTAGCCGTGGTGCGCAAGCTCTTCCATCATCGCGAACCCAAAAATCGGCTCGTGAGCCGCATGCACAAGCACGTGGATCCGAATCAGCCCGAAAAATAGTTCCCGCTGTTGCTTTAACACAAGATGAATATACCTCCAGCCACACGCCACAAATTGGCTGCTATCGAATTTCGATATATAGTGGCTTCATGCGACAGCCTTTGCGCGGCGAGCCAATTTATCATCTCCAACAAAGCCAGACCGCCGTCGATATCTTGATCCACCTCGCCAAGCTGCCGTTGCTCTTTCTCTTCCTGTTGACCGCGTCAAGGTTGTGCGCCCAGGCAGGCCCTCCATTTCAAACCGACGACCCCACCCCCGTCGATCTCCACCACTACGAGTTCTACATCTTCAGCACCGTTGATGGCACCCCCGCCGAGTTGGACCCCACTGGCCCCGCCTTCGAATTCAACTGGGGAGCCGTCCCCAACATCCAGCTTCACGCCATCCTTCCCTTCGGCGCAGTCCTGCCGTCCAACAACCCCGCCTATGCTCCCGGCGGAACCGGCGCCAGCGCCTTCGGCCTCACAGACATGGAGCTGGGCGTGAAGTACGGCTTCATCAAGCAAACCCCGCACCGCCCACAGATCGGCAGCTTCACCATGTTTGAGATTCCCACTGGCAGTTACAACAAGGGGCTCGGCGTCGGCAAAGTCTGGTACAAACTCCCCATCTGGGTTGAAAAAGAATTCGGCCCCTGGAGCCTCGTTGGAGGCCTCGGATACACCGTCGTCCCGCAAACCGAGTACCGCAACTTCCTCTACGGCGGCTATCTCGTCAAGAAAGTAGTCAACAAGAAACTCGAGCTCTCCGCTGAAGTCTTCTCCCACGCCCGCGAAGGCTTCGCTGCGGCACAAACTCAGGCATCGACTCTCATTGACGCAGGCGGCTACTACCACTTCAAATCCCCCGGCCTCCAGTTGCTCTTCGCGTACGGCCATTCCATCGCCGGACAAACCGAAAACTACGCCTATCTCGGCCTCTACAAAACCTGGGGCAAAGACAAAGACCCCGACAAGAAATCCGCAGCAGACGCCATGTTCTCCACGCAGCATCACATCAACGGCTTTGAATGACGCACACGCATGATCAGGCCCGCAGGCTCATCTACCTCAAGCGTGTTTCAAGATTCCGCTTTGTGTCAGGGCGCGACTTCATAGGCTGCGGAAAGACTCTGCTGGAGGCACAGATTTTGAAAGGGCACGACTTCAGTCGTGCCGCAAATGCCACAAAATAAAGGCTGGGCTTTAGCCCCTGAGGTATGCTTTTCGCCAATTTTGGCTCAGAACTGAACTTTTCCCGCAGCCTCTTCAGTCGTGCCGAAAAGGATCGGGAGAGGAAGGGGTTTCAACCCCTGTGGGACTGCAACCGACCCACGTGGGCCATTTTTGAAACACGCTGAAAGGAGAATAACCCCGATGGAACTAACCGCCCGCGGCCTCTGGACCATCATTCACGGCATGGGATTCGGCGCTCTCTATCTGCTCGCATGTTCCGGTGCGTTGGTTGAGCTGCACCGCCTCACATTCTCATCCACTCCTTCCGAATCCACACCCGCCCAAACGCGCTTCCTCAAGATCTACCTCTTCACCATGGCAGCGCTCGCCTGGGCAGCCGTACTCACAGGAGCGTATGTCGTCTACCCTTGGTACCGCGCTGCGCCCCCTCCCGGAACCGCCGATCTCACAATGTTTCCGCAGCGCCTTTTGATGTCGAGCCCCACCACTATCGGCTGGCACTCGCTGGGTATGGAGTGGAAAGAGCACGTCGCCTGGTTCGCTCCAATCTCAATCACCATGGTCGCCTTTGTCTTCGCCCGGTATGGTCGCGATCTTGTCCACCACAAGCAGCTCCGCGCTGCGGTGCTCGCATTTGCCGCCGCTTCGTTCTTAGCCGCGGGAATTGCCGGATTCTTCGGCGCCATGATCAACAAATCTGCCCCGGTCCAAGGCGGCCAAGTCATTTACCTCACCGAAGGAGCAGAAAAATGAGCACCCCAAACCCTGTCACCTCACCCAATCCGCAATCCCTCACCAACGGTTCTGGCGCCGCCGCCATCCTATCGGCCGGTATCGGCTCCTTTGCTTTGGCTGTCCTCGCCGTGGCAGCCGACAAATCGGCCTTCCTCAAAAGCATCCTCAGCTTCTACAAACCAACCGGACCCCTCTCAGGCGTCACCACCGCGGCCATTCTCATCTGGCTCCTCACCTGGGTCATCTTGGAAACGCGATGGTCCATCAAGACCGTCGCCCTCGGTCGAATCAACTTAGTCGCATTCGCGTTGCTCGCCCTCAGCTTCCTGCTTACATTCCCTCCCATCGGCGACTTATTCTAAAAGCACCGATCCCCAGCGCCCCCCCCGAATCGAGGTCCACCATGGAACAAACCCTTCAGCAAACTCTGGAGCAAACAATCGCCCTTCTCTCCCGCACCCCCGCAGCTCTTGACGCGCTTCTTCGCGGCCTTCCAGGCTTCTGGACCCTCCGCAATGAAGGCGAAGACACATGGAGCGCCTACGACGTCGTCGGTCATCTCATCCACGGCGAGCGCACAGATTGGATTCCCCGCGCCATCAGAATCTTGGAATCCGGCGAGTCCGTTCCATTTGATCCCTTTGATCGATGGGCGCAGGCGCGAGAAAGTGAGGGCAAGACCCTCGATCAGCTTTTGGATCGGTTTGCTCACTTGCGAACAGAAAACATCGTCGCGTTGCGCGCACTCAACCTCAGCTCGGCGGACCTTGCCCTTCGCGGCCGCCATCCAGCCCTTGGCAATGTCACCCTATCCGAGCTGCTCTCCACCTGGGCAGCCCACGATCTGACCCATCTACACCAGATCTCAAGAATCATGGCCCACCAATATCGCCAGGCCGTCGGCCCCTGGACCGCATTCCTCGGCGTCCTGCAATGCACCGGCCACAGCGCTTGATCCACATCGTAAATAGAAAGCACGAAATTGCCGTACGCCCTCGCATGGTTCGATTGCAGCCTGATGCCGCAGCCGTCAATCGCAGATTCCGGAGGGAGCAGGGGGTTCAACCCCCGTATAAAGCCAGCTACAACGCTCTGCTCCAACTCGCCGCCGCTCTAATCTGCTGGAGACAAACTCTAGCTATTTACGGATAACTTCTTAGCCCCTGAGGTATGCTTTCCGCCAATTTTGGCTCAGAACTGGCCTTTTTCCGCAGCCTGTTTAGCCCCGGAGGGATGCGTTACTCCAATTTCACCAGAATTCTCGACTTTTTCCGCAGCCCGTTTAGGCCCCGTGTCACTGTTCCAGCAATGACCACAATTGCAGCGTTACCCTGAGCCAGCGCGAACTACCGCGTCTTACCACAAAGCTCTTCCAGCGCATCGCACGCCGACCGCACGCCGTCCTCGTGTTCCATCCGCTGCGCCACCTGCTTCGCGCGCAAGGCAAACAGGGGCTCCGACAGCATCCCTTCCAGCTTCTTCGCCACCCGCACCGGCGTGTACTTCCCACGCTGGATCACCCGCGCCACCTTCAGCCGCTGCACCCGCCGCGCATTGTCCGGCTGGTCGTGCGAGTAGGGCATAATCAGCATCGGCTTCCCCGCCCGCAGGCATTGCGCCGTCGTCCCCACTCCACCCTGGTGTACGACCAGCGATGCCCTCGAAAACAGCTTCGAATAAGGCGCATACTCGGTCACGCAGATCGTCTCCGGCAGAGCTTGGCGCGGCCGGTTCCGCTCGTCCGCGCCAATCAGCAACACCGCCCGCACGCCAAGCTTGATCGCCGCCTTTGCTGAAAACTCAAAGAAGCGGCCCGCCGTCATCACCGCTGCCGACCCCAGCGTAAACACAACCGGCGGTTCGCCCGTCGCCAAAAACTCTTCCAGTTGCGGTGTCAGCGCCGCGTTCCCCGAATCCGCGTCGTAATAGCAAAACCCCGTGATCTTCACGTTCAACGGCCAGTCCTTCTGCTCTTTGCCCAGCACACGCGAAAACAGCGCCAGCACAAGCCGAGGAGAATGCTTCGCGTCGAAGAGTGGATTCGTGCCTCGCTCCAGCCCAAGCTCTGCGCGCAAATCGTAGATCGGCTGCGGCCACTTCCGGCTGACAAACCGAACCAGCCGCTTGATTGCCTGCCCCATCCCTGGGATTGTCCTGTCCGCCCGCGCCAGCCGCGGATACATCGGCAATACCGGCGGGTCATACGCTGAGAAAAACGACAGCGGCGCTAGCACGTAGCTCGCCCACTCGATCCCCGTCACCTCCGCAACCAGCGGCCCCGCATAGTTCAGCTCGCCCAGCAACAGCAGGTCGGCCCGCTCCGGCTTCGTAGCCGCATCCAGCAGATCGGCATAGGTATGCCGCAACACCGGAAACAGAAACTCCCGCAGCCCTCGCTCCGTACCCTTGCGAACGTCGTAGATCATTGCGGCCATCGCCGTATTTTGCGGGTCGATATCCGGACGAACCGCGTGAAACTCCAGCCCCAAAGGCGCAATCTTCGCCCTGAAGACCTCCGGGACCGCCATCACCGGCACATGTCCCCGCCGTTTCAATTCCAGCGCAATCGCAATCAGCGGATTGATGTCGCCCAGCGTCCCGATATTCGACAAAATAATGCGCAAAGAAAGCATCCCTGAGCCCGCTCTTGGCCCGCAGATAAGAGGTTAACGCATCAGGGCTGAGGTCAGTGGGATGCAGGCGTCTCAACAACCGTATTCTTTGGCGCTGCCATTGAGCACACCGGCGGCGCACTTTGAATCCCTTCCTTAAGGCCGGGCCAATAGGGGCTGGTTTTGAGTTGCGAGCAGAAATCGGCTAGAAATTGATCCTTGCCGACCCGCGCTCCCGGCCACGCCCCATCAAACAACTTCCAGGCCATATCCGAATGGCCCGTATAAATCAAATCCAGCATGTCGCCCCAAAGCTTCGAGCCAATCCCGCCAGAAAACTGGTTGTCGCCCGTAAACGCCGCACGAGCCTCCTGCACTTGCTTCGCCCACTCGGCCGTTGTTGGCGCTGGCCGTTCCATCTTGTCCAAAGCAAGGCCGTACCCGCCCCCCTTGGCATTGTCGGCAAACCCAAGAGTCACCGCTGGAGCGGGCGAATCTGCAAACGACCCCCGCCAATAAGCAAACGTCCAATCGTTCGCCAGATAATAATAGTGGTGATTGTGATCGAGATCGGAAAAATAGGCCCCATCGGAGTCTTCCGCATCCAGTGTCGCCAACAGCCTGAAAACGGGCTCCAGCTCGAAAACATAGTCGCTCGTGCAGCAATGTGCGCCACCCGTGTAATGCGAAACGATCATATCCGGGTGACCGCGACCGGTAATGTCCGTCCCATTTGCAATTGCCGGCCAACCCCAGTCCTTGTTTGCCGCCTGACCGATCGTAAACAAGCCGCCGGTGTCGTTTGTCCGCTCGAAGATCACCTTTCCATCGCGGATTACCTGCAAACAAGCTCCGTCGTTGGGCTCGCTATAGGTTCTGAAAACAACCCCTGCAAGCTGCACCTCGTCCGTTTTGTTCTTGGCGGAGCAGGCCTTGGCCGCATCCAGGGCAGGATACTGCGCCCCATGCAGAGCTAACGGAAGAATCAACATCGCCACCAGCAGGCCCGCGCGGAAGGCCATCCCGCAGCCCGACAAAGTGCAAAATCGTCTTAGCATGCTCCCAACTCCAATTGCGACCAAGATAGCACCTTTCGATCCCACGAGCATTAAACTAATCTCTGACCTCTGATCTGTGACCCCTGTCCCCTGTCCACTGTCCACTGTTCACTGTCCACTGCCCACTGTTCACTGTCCACTGCCCTTATGAAGATCCTTCTCGCCATCATCGCCCTCCTCGTCATCGCCGCCTCCTTCTACGCCGATTACAAATGGAAGCAGTGGATCGCCGCCCGCCGCGACCGCCAATGACTCTGCCCGCCGATAACCTCCCGCCCCCATTCCGCACCTCTCCAGTTACAATCACCCATAGGGAGCCGTCCAATACCTATGTTCCGACTCTTTCGCCTTCTCCAATCCGTAGCCGCTCGCCCCAACCGCAGTGCTTTCTTCCTGCCCCTTGCCGCGGTGCTCTTCTTGTCAGCCCCAGGCGCCCACTCACAGTTTGGCGCTCCGGCCCCCGGAACTCATGTTCTTGACACCTCCGCCCTCCATCCGCCCCCCGGAGTTCGCGTAGCCATCGTCGAGTTCGTTGACATGGAGTGCCCCATCTGCGGCACCACCAACCCCACCGTCCGGGCGGCCGCCGCCAAGTACAAGATCCCCATCGTACGCCACGATTTCCTCATCCCCGCCCACGCTTGGAGCCCCATCGCCGCCGTCAACGCTCGCTGGTTCGATATCAAATCCAAGGCCCTCGGCGACGAGTATCGCGACCAGGTCTTCGCCAACCAGGCTTCCCTCTACAACAACCCTGACCTGCTCCGCCAGTTCACTGACAAGTTTGCTCAGAGCCACGGCGTATCCCTGCCCTTCTCCCTCGACCCGCAAGGCAAGCTCGCCGCCGACGTCAAAGCCGACAACGACCTCGGCCGCCGCACCGGCATTGACCATACCCCCACCATCTTCATCGTCACCGCCGGCGGCAAAGGCCCGTCCTTCAGAGAAGTCATGCGCCCCGAGCAGCAACTCTATCAGGACATCGACCAGGCCATGGCAGACACCGCCTCCGCAGCCAAGCCAGCCCCCACAAAAGCCTCAACCAAAAAGCCCGCCACCAAATAGCGGTGTCCGCCAAACAGATGGTCATCCATGTTTTGAAAGGGCACGACTTCAGTCGTGCCGCAAGCAACATCAAATGAGCTGGGCTTTAGCCCCTGAGGGAAGTTTTTCTTCAAATGCGGCTCATTCGAAGACTCCTGTAGATGAAGTTATTTGCGGCGGACTACACTAGCTTCTACCCCGCCCTATACGCAATAACGGCGTCCCTTCCCGGACGCCGTTCCCGTCTGCACATCATTCCCACGTCTACATCGGCAATCCAGAATCACTTCTCTCTCACAAATCACCCAACCTTCTGTAAGATCATGAGCAGCCTTCTTTCAGCTTGCTTTTCGCATCCCCGCTGCTTCATCATCTCCTCACAACCATTCACCTGAAAAACCGTCAAATCCATTGCCCAGCCTCTCGGACTTCCCAGTCGCCCCCTTGCGACACATCTCCGAAGCGAAAGCAGCACAACCCAATCCGGCGAGGTCAAAGAGTGAACGCACCGCACCAGCCTGAAGCCTGTTTCCGCCTCCACACCACCAGACTTGGATTTGCTGCAATCTGCCTTTCCCTCACCGCATTTGCCGTCGGCTGCTCCGGCCGCGGGTCCTCGTCCACAACCACCACCCCAACCACGCCCACAACCCCGACCACAAACCAATATGCCACCGCCTTCAAATCGGTATCCTGGGGCACCTCCGTCACCGTCACCTACCCCAGCAGTTGCGAGATGACCATCACCACTACCGGCAAGCCGGATTACACCCCCAACGCCTACTACCTCGCCCCGGCCACCGGCCCTCAAACCGTCGTCGCCCACACCTCGCAGACCAACACCGCTCTAGCCGTCGTATCGTATGCCAGTGTCATTGCGCCCGCTCTGCAAGGCTCCTCCGCCACGCTCAACATTTGCCCAACCATGGCCACCTCCAGCACGGCCACCAGCGGCGGCGCAATCGGCTACCTCATCTCGGGCACTGCCTTGTTCAACCCCTTTGAGATGAATGGCACCACCCCCGCCGTCGCCGACAACGCCTCCTACACATTCACCGATGGCGCCGGAACATCGCAGACAGCTTACTTCCTCGATCAGTGCGACTCCCACAGCAGCGGCACCACCTGGCATGCGCACGGCAACCCAAATTGCGTAACCTCGCAGGTCGACACCGCCACCGGTCCCTCGCACATCATCGGCATCGCCCTCGATGGCTTCCCCATCTATGGTGGCCGCGACGTCAACGGCGCCCTCGTTACCGTCTCCCAGCTCGATGCCTGCAACGGCATCAACAGCGCCACCCCCGAGTTTCCCAGCGGCGCATATCACTACGTGCTGCCCCTCAACGTCACCACCAAGTACGCATCCTTGAACTGCTTGAGCGGCACCGTCTCGGCAATGACCATCGCCAACGCCCGCAAGCTCGCCTGCAACATGAAAATGATGTTCGCCATGATTGAGAGCAAGCAGCAGGAAACCGGAAAAGACAAGCCCAAAGAAGCAACCCCCAAGGACGCAACAATGGTCATGCCCGACGGCTCCGTTATGCGCGCCGCCTCAATGTAACACTGTGCTATAAAGCGGTGGTCATCCTGGAGTTTGTGGCCTTTTTGAATTTGTGCGATATTTCGACGCACAAGTCCTTAGTTTTCAAGGTCGAATTCTATGAGAAAACAAAAAACTCACGAGACCTGAGCGAAGCGCACTTCAGCGAAGTCGAAGAACCTGCATTTTCTCTTAAACATTCACTGCAACAAGCAGCCGCGGATTCACCCTCCTACGCGTTATAGTTCGCCACCACCCGCGCCACTTTTCCCGCCGCCGACAACTCCATGAACTCCGCCGACCGCGTCCCCTTTTGATTCGCGTAGCAAAGCACCAGGCTGCTCACGCCCCAAAAGACATCCTCAAGCCGAAACTCCAACTCCGGATAAGCCTCAAGACCCCGCTGAAAATAAGCTCTCAATTCGGCCTTCCCCGTGATCTTTCCACCTGCAACCCCCAACAACTGCGCCGCCACCGGCGACACCAGCTCAACCCCATCCTCATAGTGCCCCATGATCAGCTCCAGATCGTGCGCATTCCACGCCGCAACCCAATCATTGCCCAGCTTCCAAGCCTCGTCTCGAGTCACCACAATCTCCCCACAAACGACGCAGTCTCAGCTGACCCCTGACCCCTGATCACTGACCCCTGCTCTTACCCCTTCCGCCCCAAATCGTTTCTCCATACATGCCCGCCCCGCTCCAGCAACCGATCAGAGCACTCCGGCCCCCACGTCCCCGCAAAGTAATTCGGGAAGACCTCCGGCGTCTTGTGTGCCCACGCCTGCAAAATCGGCGTATACAGCGCCCACGTCGTCTCCACTCCGTCGCGGTGCGCAAACAGGGTCTGGTCGCCCAGCATAGCGTCCAGCAACAGCCGTTCATAACCGTTGGCGCTCGATTTCCCAAACGCCGCCGCATAGTCAAAGTCCATCGTCACCGGACAAACGTTCATCCCCGGCGTGTTCGGCACCTTTGCCCCAAACCGCAGCGCGATCCCGTCATCCGGTTGTATGCGGATCGTCAGCAGGTTCGGTTGAATCTCCTGGCAAGGCCCGCTTGCAGCCAGCCGATTGAAGATCAACAGAGGCGGCTGCTTGAACTGAATGCTGATCTCCGTAGCCTGCTTCTTGAGCCGCTTACCCGCCCGCAGATAGATCGGAACCCCGGCCCACCGCCAGTTTTCAATCTGCAAGCGCACCGCCGCATACGTCTCCGTACCTGACTCAGGATTCACACGCTCCTCGTCGCGGTAACCGATCACATGCTGACCGCTCACAATTCCCGGCCCATACTGTCCCCGAACCGCATTCAAGATTGGAATGGGCGGAATGGCCTGAAACACCTTCAGCTTCTCCCGCCGCACGCTCTCCGCCTCAAAGTTTGACGGCGGCTCCATGGTCACAAAGCTCAGCAGTTCCATCACGTGGTTCTGCACCACATCCCGCAGCGCACCCGCCTTCTCGTAAAAAGGCCCGCGCGCCTCCACGCCCAGCGTCTCGCCGGCTGTAATCTGCACATGGTCGATATAATTCCGATTCCATATCGGCTCAAAGATCCCGTTGGCAAACCGGAAAACCAAAATGTTCTGCACCGTCTCCTTGCCCAGGTAGTGGTCGATGCGGAAAACCTGGCTCTCGTGGAACACCGCATTAACCTGCTGGTTCAACTCGCGCGCAGAGTCAAGGTCGTGGCCAAATGGCTTTTCCACCACCACCGCCACCTTGCCCTGCGCCGGCTGCGCCATACCCTGCGCACCAAGATTCTCGATAATCCCCGCAAAGAACTCAGGCGCGGTCGCCAGGTAGAAAAGCCGGTCGCCACCGATCCCCTTCTCCCTCGCAATCCGATCTAACTCGGCCTTCAGGCCTGCATAGTCCTTCGGGTCGTCGAAGTTCAGCGCGAAGTAGCTGATGTGCGCTACAAACTCATCCAGCTTCGGGTCGCTCGCATCCGCGCCGCCAAATGAAAGTATGCCCTCCCGCATATCCGCCGCAAATTCATCGCCCAACGGCCGCCGCGCCACTCCCACAATCGCAAACTGCTTGGGCAACAAGTCATTCTGCCGCAAATGAAACAGCGCTGGCAGCAACTTCCGCTTCGTCAGGTCGCCCGATGCCCCAAAGATCACCAGAACTCCCGGATCGGGAATCCTCTCCTGGCCATGAGGAACCTGGGAAAGGTCCTCCGCCCGCACACTAGCCTGTATCGTCGCCATCCCCTGACTCCCTCCGCAAATCGGCTATTCTCTAGTCCCTATTCCCTATTCCCTGCCGGGGTCCCCAGCGACAGGTCTTCGTCGCTGGGGTGGCTAGTCCCTGCTCTTCTACTCCGTCTTCACCGCATGTCCGCCAAACTCATTCCGCATGATCGCCAGCATCCGGTCGGTAAAGTTGTTGTTCTCCCGTGACCGAATCCGCCGCATCAGCGACTCGGTAATCACCGGAGCCGACACATTCAAATCGATCGCCTCAAACACCGTCCAGCGTCCTTCCCCGGAGTCCTCAACAAAAGCCTCCAGCCCATCCAACGTTGGATTCTTGCGCAACGCATCTGCCGCCAGGTCAAGCAGCCAGCTCCGAACCACGCTCCCATACCGCCATATCTGCGAAATCTGTCCCAGGTCCAGGCCAAACTCCTCTTTCTTCTCCAGAATCGTAAATCCCTCTGCGTAAGCCTGCATCATGCCGTACTCGATCCCGTTGTGAATCATCTTCACAAAATGCCCCGCACCACCGGGGCCCACGTGTCCCCAACCCTTGTCCACTGCCGGAGCCAGCGTCTCGAAGATTGGCCGCAGGTATTCCACCGGCTCTTTGTCCCCGCCAATCATCATGCTGTACCCCTCCTTCAGACCCCACACCCCGCCAGACGTTCCCACGTCCACAAAACCGAACCCCTTTGCGGCGATCAGATCGTGCCGTCGCATCGAGTCCTTGTAATTCGAGTTACCGCCATCGATCAAAATGTCGCCGGGATTCAGCAACGGCTCCAGCTTGGCAATCGTCTGGTCTACCGGAGCGCCCTGCGGCACCATGATCCAGATAGCCTTCCGCCCTTCTAACTTCGCGGCTAACTCCTCCAGCGTCGAAACGCCAACATTCCCCGTCGACGATAACTTCGCCACAGCCTCTGCGTTAAAGTCGAACCCAACCACCTGGTGGCCGCCCAGCCGCAGCCGTTCCGCCATGTTCCCGCCCATCTTGCCCAAACCGATAAGTCCAAGTTGCATAACCCCTCCTCATCCCGCCTGTTATAAAACACCCAAACTCTCTAACTCACCGACAAAACTGGGTGCCCCATCCATTCCGCGCTTTTGCGGAATGGGTGGGAGACCAACAAGGCTCGATCCAAGAGCCGAAGGCGTCTGCCCCACCGCAGGTGGCTTCACTTCACAAAACACCCAAACTCTCTAACTCACTCCGCAATGAATCCGCACCCTGAAACTGAATCCCTTTCATCCCCACTCCC
>Ga0302319_10011982_pt1 | contig 16405 bp, 12 predicted proteins | sample Bog_T0_2_FD_203319 | JGI IMG/M metagenome (GOLD analysis project Ga0302319, IMG submission 203319) | Peat permafrost microbial communities from Stordalen Mire near Abisko, Sweden - Bog_T0_2 | ecosystem: Environmental > Terrestrial > Soil > Wetlands > Peat | place: Sweden: Abisko, Stordalen Mire...
TGCGTGGAGGCAGGCTTCGGGATCGGTGCCATCGACTTCAGCAAAGTAGAAGTTGGGGAAGTTGGCGACGAGATGGGAGATGTTGCCGCCGGGGGTGTTGACCTCAACCGGGACGCTGATGGCGTAGCCGTTGTCTTCGACGCAGAAAATGACAGGAAGCTTCTGATTAGAGGCGGTGTTGAGAGCCTCCCAGAATTCGCCCTGGGAGGTGGAACCTTCACCGAGCGATGTGAAGACGACTTCGTCGCCGTGGAACTCTACGTCGTGGAATTTGCGGTAGTCGTCAGCGCCTTCGGGCTTGGCGGCGGCTTCTGGGTGGTGGCTGAAGTAGCGGCCGGCTTCAGCGCATCCCACTGCGTGCAGGAGCTGGGTAGTGGTGGAAGACGAGGTGCTGACGATGTGGTGCGGGCGGCTGCTCCAGTGAGTGGGCATTTGCCGGCCGCCGCTGGCTGGGTCGGAAGCTGCGCCGACGGCCTGCAAGAACATGTCAGCGGGCGTGACGCCGAGGGCGAGGCAGAGCGCGCGATCGCGATAGTAGGGGAAAAACCAGTCGTATCCGGAACGGAGAGCGAGAGCGGCGGCAACCTGGAGGGCTTCGTGGCCTGCACCGGAGATCTGGAAGAAGATTTTCTGCTGGTGTTTGAGTATGATTTCGCGGTCGTCAACGCATCGGGAAAGGACCATCAGCCTGTAAATCTCAATCATTTGCTGAGGGCTCAATGCGCCTGCGGACCTTTCAACCTCGGCCTCACGAGTTCCGGAAACTGCCACTTCCATTCCCGTTTCTCCCCTCAAACGATTTGATGCTGACTAAAACCTGATTGTAACAACTCGGCGCGAGATTCTTACGGGTACAGATCACAATGCACGGCTAGCGATTTGTGCTAATGCATAAGAGGTTGAGGGGGCGGCTGATAGATGGGCAATCCTGTGATGGGGGTGCTCATGTGTTCCTTTACGTTACGGGCGAGTTTCTCAATGGTGGCGAGCTTGTGCAGCTGCTCCGGAGTGAGGGAATCGGAATTTGCTTTGCGGATCTCCGCGTCCAGCTCGTTGGCTAGTTTGAGGAGCTTGTTGGTGTCGGAAACGATCTCCTTTTGGCGCATGTCATTGAGAGCGCGGACCCGCCGGGCGGTTGTTGCCTCGTCGGGTTCACCCCGGTCGTCGATGCCTGCGCCGACGCCCTGGGCATTGGGCGGAGGAAATGGAAAGTGCGGGGGTTGGACCGGGGCTTGAGCATGAGCTGTGCCGGCTGCCAGGGAGAGCGGGAGCAAGGCGGCGGCAATGAAACTCAGCGATCGAGGTTGTTTGTCACTCATAGCGGACCATCCTCAATCCAAAGTGCGACCTTACGCATACTGCCGGGTTCACCGAGGCACGTCAGGAACTGACTGATTCCCTGAGAATGTGGCTGAAGGTTATTTGCGAACAAATGCGGACGGGGACGCCGGCACTACAGCCGGTCTGGAGACCGGCGCTACATACTAGCCGGGGCCTACGGTCAGCTTCATTTTTTCCTTTACGTCGTGGGCCAGCTTTTCAATTGCGTCGGCCTTGCGGATGACGCCGATGGAAAGCGTGTCCTTGCTGGTTTTGTCCACCTCGGTTTTCAAGTCCGTCGCGAGTTTGAGCAGCTTTTCGCTGTCGTCGGCAATCTGCTTTTTGCGCTCGGCGTTGGCAGCCTCGAAGCTCTGCTTCTGATCCTTCTGGCTGTTGATTTCATTCGCCTGGTTGCTGTCCGGATATCGATTCAGTTCCGGGGGGAGATGGGGAACCGTGTTCTGCCACAACCCGTGACTCACTAATGGGACGGCGACCACGAAAGCCGCGATGGCGAATGCGCTCATCCAAAAAGCCTGCGGGAATCGCCTGGCGCTGGCCTGATGTTCCCTGGCCTGATGTTTCTGGAGTTGCATGGGACGACCTCCTACGCTGTGCCGGGGCGGCCCGGCGTTGAGGATGTTTCGGGCGCTTGCCGGCGAGCGGAGCGGGCATGCGGGCAGGCATGCGGGCAATTACGCGAACCGGCATGCGAACTGGCGCCGAACAGGCAACCCGAGTCATCCTGCGGACAGTCTAGTCTAGAACCAGGAGAATTGGATGCACCCTTTTCAGTTTGTGGCGATTTTGGCGTGGGTAAGATGGGGCGTATTCGCCGAGGGACGATTTCTGGGCAAGGTGCTGGACGAGTGGATCGCTGACGCGCAGGAGTTTATCCACGCGAAGCTGCCGCACCTGCTGGTAGCTGTGCTGATTGCGTATTGTCTTGTTCGCCTGCTGCGGCTTATTACCAACAGGATGATTCGGATCGCGGAGCAGCACGCGGTGAAGGGCGGCCGCATTTCGCAGGTGAAGACGCTTGCGAATGTGATTCGCGCGACGGGGCTGGCGGTGATTGGGACGATCACGGCGTTGCAGATTCTGGCGGCAGTGGGGGTAAATTTGACGCCGCTATTGGCTTCGGCTGGGGTAGCTGGAGTAGCGGTGGGCCTGGCGGCGCAGAGCATTGTGAAAGACGTGCTGAACGGGGTCATCATCGTGATTGAAGACCAGTTCGATGTAGGAGACACGGTGCGGCTGTCCGGTATGACGGGGACGGTGGAGGCGATGACCCTGCGCAAGACAACGGTGCGGGACGGAGATGGAACGCTTTATATCATTCCCAACTCGCAGATTACGATTGTGGCCAACCTGAGCAGGGACTTTTCGGTGGCGACGATCAATGTGAGCGTGGACTTCTCGGCTGATCCCGACAAGGTGCAGGAGATTTTGAAGACTGTGGCGATGGACATACGGAACAGCGATGCGTTCAAGGCGGTGTTCCTTGCCGATCCGCAGGTTTTGGGTGTGGATTCGATGAAGGGCTCGCAATTGATTTTTCCGGTTATTTTCAAGACCAGGGCGACGCAGCAATACGGGCCGATGCGGGAGTTTCAGCGGCGGGTGCGGCTGGCTCTCGAAGAGAATCACATGCTCCCGGGAGATCCGAATCGCGTGTTCAGTTCATTTACTTCAAAAGCGACTGAAGCGCAGCAGGTGGCGGCGGTTGTGGAGGAGCATCACGAGGCACCCAAGGCGGACCCAACCGCGAATAAGGCACACGATGTGAATCCGTTTAACCCGGAGTAGGGGGAAGGCAGATTACAGATTAGAGGTTACAGTTCTAAGCGAGAGCAGGAGCCATCAGGCCACCCAGCCGGCCTGTTCAGGCTCCGGGCTCGATGGCTTCCAATAGAGACTCGACGTCGGTGATGGGGGGCAGGCAGGTGCGGCCGCGGCAGACGAGGGCAAAGGCTTCGACGCCGGGGGGCGGGGGCACGCGAAACTCACTTGCTTCAAGCAGCGACTCCGCCAGCGCTTCGGGAATGCCTCCTGCGATCAGGCGGAATGATGCGATACGCATGACGGTTTTGTTGATGGCGAAACGAGCGACGGCGGCATCTTCAAGTCGCGCGGCGTCAGGGCCAGAGCCGACGACGATGATCTGGACGGGGTCGAGCAAGAGGCGCTCCAATGCGAGGCCGTAACTGCCGGCGTAGAGGCCGAAGTGCTCGACGATGCCGCTGAAGGAATTGAGTGTCGCTTCGGCGATTTTTCGATATTCGCTGCAGCCGCTGAGGGCTTCGAGACGCAGCAGCGCGTCCGCGGCGGTGGGATTACCGGCGGGCGTGGGTGAGTCTTGAATCGGCTTGCGGCGAGTGCCGAGGGCGCCGAGGGGCGTGGTGCCGGCTGGGGGCGCAGCGGTGTCGTGGAAGGCCTCGGCGGCGGAATCGTAGAAGCGCGCGATCATGGCGTCGGCCAGTTTAATGGCTGCGTGGTAGAACTTCATTTCGCCACTGGCGAGCCATCCGTCAACGAGTGCGTGCACGGTGAAGGCGTAATCATCGAGCGTGCCGGGGACTCGATTTGTTGATTCTGGAGCGCTGTTGAAATCGTTATCCGCGTAGGCGATGACGTGGTGCAGCTGGGTGTCTCCGTCCCAGGCCTCGGCCATGAGCCGGTTGAGGGTGCGCAGGGCAAATTCGCGCGCTGAATCCATGTGGAGAACGCGGGCGGCTTCAAAGTAAGCTCGGATCGCCATGGCATTCCAACCGGTGTAGATGGTCTTGTCGAAAAACGGTAGGGGGCGCTGGCGGCGCGCAGCGAGCAGTTTGCGCCGGGCTGAATCGAGAAGCCGGCGGAGTTGGTCTTCCGAGTGGGAGGTGGCCTGGCTGAGGTCCGCGACAAATTCGGATCGTGTTTGCTTGCGGTGCAGGACGTTCTTGGCTGGATTGTGATGCATGTCGCCGAGCTCGCCGATGTCCCACTAGCGCGCGGCGACATCCAGCTCTTCGGGCTGCAATGCGGCCTTTGCCTCTTCGAGGGTCCAGGTGAAGTAGTCGCCGTCGTCATCGAGGTTGATGTCCGCATCCTGCGACGCATAAAAGCCGCCGAGTTCGCGATCGGTCATCCAGTCATCTAGCCAGTGCACGATTTCGCAGGCAGTCTCGAGGAAGTCGGGACGGACATAACTTTGGAAGCCGTGCACGTAATTTCGAAGGAGCTCGGTGTTGTCATAAAGCATCTTCTCGAAGTGGGGTACGACCCAGCGCTCGTCCACGCTGTAGCGGTGAAAGCCGCCAGCGAGTTGGTCGTAGACTCCGCCGCGAGACATTTTTTCAAGGGTTGTGCAGAAGGCATCGCGGGCCTGGGTGGACTGGCGGGTCTGGCCGGATTGCTCGGAAATCTGGTGACCGCTCGCACGATTGGTGGCCACTTCAAGCAGCAGATCGAGGACAGCCGGGTGGGGAAATTTTGGCTGCGAGCCGAAGCCGCCGTTACGGGGATCGAACTGGGCGAGTGCGGAAGCGGCGATCTTGTCTACAAGGGACAGGTTCAGTTCAGCGCCGCGGCCGGAGAAAGTTTCATTGTGCTCAATGGAGGCGATGACGCTGTCCGCTGACTCGAGCGCTTCTTCGCGGCGGTCGCGCCAGACCTGGGCCATGGTCAGCAGCACACGGCCAAGACCGGGGCGGCCATAGCGATCGTCGCGGGGGAAATAGGTCCCTCCGAAATAGGGACGGCCGTCCGGGGTGAGGAATGCAGTGAGCGGCCATCCGCCCTGCCCGCTGATGGCGGAGACGGCAGCCTGATAGCGTGCATCCACATCGGGTCGTTCGTCACGATCGACCTTCATAGCTACGAAATGCTCGTTGATGAGCTCTGCAATCTCCGGGTCTTCATAGGATTCGCGATCCATGACGTGGCACCAGTGGCACCATACGGCCCCAATATCGAGCAGGATGGGCTTGTCTTCAGACTGCGCTCGCGCAAAGGCTGCTTCACTCCACGGATGCCAATGAACTGGCTGGTGCCGCGCGGAACGCAGGTAGGACGATGCTGCCTGTTCAAGCATGTTGGTGGCAACAGGCGTTGGGGAAACGTCCTTGGTCATAGGCTGAGAATACATGGGCTGTGACAGGCGATGCCAGCCCAGCGCCGTGTATTAGAAACAAATTGATGGAGATGCGCAGGTTGTTGGGCATTTCAGACAACCAAATTCGAACCTCGGCGCATCGAAATTTTCGATATAGTCCGATTACATCCCATGCATCGTGGTCGCAGTAAAAATCGATTCGGGAGAATCACGATGTTCCGCCTCGATATTGCCTGGATGATGCGCTTTTTGATCCCGGTCCTGATGTGCAAATTTTGATGACACGAAAGAATGGTCAATGCAAGCCAAGATCGCCGCATCCAATGGCCGGGAGGCCGCTGAAACCGCAATGGACATGAGCGAGCTTGTAGCTCGATTCAACTGGGCCGAAACGGCGTTGGGGCCTGCTTCAGCGTGGCCGGACAGCCTGAAAGCGCCCGTGCGGATTCTTCTGACTTCCGGTTTTCCCATGTGGATGGCATGGGGTCCGGATCTCACGATGCTTTACAACGACGCTTATGCGCGAACCACGCTGAGCAAGAAACATCCGTGGGCGCTTGGCCGACCCGCGCCTGAAGTATGGCACGAAATCTGGGATGACATCGGCCCGCTGATCGATCGGGTGATGGAGACGGAAGAAGCGTGCTGGGAAGAAAAACTGCCACTGATTCTGGAGCGCAACGGATATCCGGAAGAGACGTATCACACCTTCTCCTACAGCCCGCTGGCGGGACCGGATGGCCGGGTTGCCGGAATGCTCTGCGTAGTAATTGAAGATACGGTGCGTGTGCTGGGCGAACGCCAGCTTTCAGCGCTGAGCAAATTGGCGGAGGAACTGGCGGGAGCGATCACGCAGGAAGATGTGTATGCGGGGATTGAGCGCGGAGTCGACGGACAAAAGGATTTGCCCTGCACACTCACTTACCTGTTTGACGAGGCAGGCAAGGAGTTGAGGCTGGTTGCGAAAACCGTCTTTGAATCCGATCATCCGTCTGCTTGCCTGGTGATGAGTACTGATTCAAAGCCTGCACCATGGCCCATTCACGAGTTCCTTGAGTCCAATCGGGCAATTACGCTCGAGGACTTGAGCCTCTACTTTCCCGATCTTCCGTCCGGGTGCTGGGACCAGCCGCCATCACGCGCGCGGCTGGTGCCAATTGCACGGACTGGACAGGAAAAGCCTGCGGGTGTTTTCATTACCGCGCTCAATCCGTACCGCCAACTTGACGCAAGCTACGCTGGATTTCTTGACCTGATAGCCGGGCAGATTGCCGCCAGCATTACCAATGCGCGGGCGTATGAGGAAGAGCGAAAGCGGGCCGAGGGCCTGGCGGAACTCGACCGAGCCAAGACCACATTCTTCAGCAATGTGAGTCATGAGCTGCGAACGCCGCTGACGCTGATCCTGGGCCCGGTGGAAGATGCGCTCACAAGTCAATTGCCTCCATCTCCCGAAGCGCTGGAGATGCTTCATCGTAATTCGCTTCGGCTTCTGAAACTTGTGAATGGGTTGCTGGATTTTGTTCGCATTGAAGTGGGCCGAATGCGAGCGACTTATGAAGCGACGGATCTTTCGCTGTTGACCGGTCAGCTTGCCAGTGTGTTCCGGTCGGCGATGGAACGGGCTGGACTGGAGCTGATTGTGGACTGCCCGCCGCTGCCGGAGCCGGTTTATGTTGACCGCGAGATGTGGGAAAAGATCGTCCTTAATCTTCTTTCGAATGCGTTGAAATCGACATTCGAGGGAGAGATCCGGGTAACTGTTCAACAGACTGTTCAACAACAAGGAGCGGTTGCAGAGCTCACTGTTACAGACACGGGAACCGGTATCTCGAAGGACGACCTGCCGCACCTGTTTGAGCGATTCAGGCGGATTGAAGGCGCTGCCAGGCGCAGCCATGAGGGCAGCGGGATTGGGCTGGCTCTGGTTCAGGAACTGGTGGAGATGCACGGTGGATCGATCCATGCGGAGAGCGCGCTGGGCAAGGGCAGCACATTCAGCGTGACTATCCCATTCGGGCACGAGCATCTGTCGCGCGGGCAGGTGGTGACGAATCGCGGCAAATCGATTGCGTTGCAGGGATCTGCGCTGGCTTTTGTGCAGGAAGCGATGGGCTGGCTGCCCGGGCAAGACCGGCTTAAAGGCGAAGTAACCCCGGCCGGCGAAGGTCCGCAGGGCACAGGCGGGGTTGAAACCGTGGAACAGAAGCCGGTGATCCTGGTGGTGGACGATAACGCCGACATGCGGGATTACCTGACCAGCCTGCTGGGATGGCGGTTCAAGATTGTTGGCGCTGCGAACGGTCGACTGGCACTGGAGCAGGCGGAAAAGCTTCGCCCGGATCTTGTGCTCACTGACATGATGATGCCGGAGATGGACGGCTTTGCCCTGTTGGCCGCATTGCGGAATGATCCCGCGACCCAGACCATTCCGGTGATTCTGCTTTCGGCGCGAGCCGGCGAAGAGGCGCGCATTGAAGGGATCGGGGCGGGCGCTGACGATTATTTGACCAAGCCGTTCAGTGCGCGGGAACTTGTGGCTCGTGTGGAAGCACAACTGAAGATGGCTCGCCTGCGAAGAGATGCCAGCGAGCAGGAAGCAGCGCTGAACCAGGAGATTAACCGAACCAGGCAGTTTGCGTGGGAAGCGCTGGAGCACATCCCTGAGGTGTTTTACATCTTCGACAGGGAGTTTCGATTCACGTACATGAATGCGGCCGGGGCGGAAATTGAAGCGCAACTGGGAAAGCCCTTGCTGGGCGCAGTGTTATGGGAGTTGTTTCCGGAGTTTTTGGGAACGATTTTGGAATCCAGCTTTCGCCGGGCAATGGAAGAGCGTGTTCCGGAGGAATTCGAATACTATTACGAACCGCTGGAATCATGGTTCCAGTATCGGGTGTATCCGCTGCCTGACGAAGGGATCAGCATGTACGCGCAGAACACAACCGAGAAGCGCAGATCCGAACAGGCGTTGCGTAGATCGGAACAGCTGGGCGCGGCAGGCCGGTTGGCAGCGAGCATTGCTCACGAGATCAACAACCCACTGGAAGCGGTGACGAACCTGCTGTTTCTGGCGAAGATGGACCAGGCATTGCCTGACAACACGAAAACGCTGCTGGAGATGGCCGATAAGGAACTCAAGCGGCTGTCGCATATTGCGGCGCGAAGCCTGAAGTTCTATCGCCAGCGAACGGCTCCGACATTGACCTCGATGGAAGAACTGCTGGAATCGGTAATTTTCTTCCATGAGACGACGATCAAGGCCCGGAGCATCGATTTGGACCGCAGGTATCGGAAAGCTCCGCTGGTGTTCTGCTATCCCGGAGAGGTGCAACAGGTGATCACGAACCTGCTTGGCAACGCGATGGATGCGGTGGAGTCACACGGAAGGATGGCGGTGGCGGTGCGGTCAGCGGAAGACCGCAGCGGGCGAATCGGCGCGGTTGTGACGGTTGCCGACGATGGATGCGGCATGAGCGAGGCCACGCTCAGCCGGCTATTTCAGCCGTTCGCAACCACCAAAGGGGAAGAAGGAACCGGGCTTGGGCTTTGGGTATCGAAAGGGATTCTGGACAAGCACCATGCACGGATCGCTGTGCGCAGCAAGCCGGGCCGCGGGACGGTTTTCCGTATCTTTATTCCTGTGGATGCGGCGGCTTGAGAACAGGGAACAGGGACTGAGGGACTAAGGGATTAAGGGACTAAGGGACTAAGGGAGCCGCCGGAGACAATTGGACTCCCTTTTGGTTTCGGTTTTTTCCTTTTGTCTGCTTAGTTCTTCGCCAATTCCCCTTCGATTGCGGCGACGAGTGCGGGAGCATCCGGGGCCGTATCCGGAGCAAACCGCTCCACAACTTCTCCATCGCGGCTGACGAGGAACTTCTCAAAGTTCCAGGTAATTTCCGGCTCGGGGAGAGCTTCGATTCCGTAGCCCTTCAGCTTCTCGCGGAACGGTGTTTCATTCACGCTGACGGCCTTGGGCTGCGCTGCGGTTAAAGCGGCGTACAAAGGGTGCTTCCCTTCCCCGACCACGGTGATTTTTTCGAAGAGCGGAAACTGAACGCCGTAGTTGAGGGTGCAGAAGGATTGAATCTCGTCGGCGGTGCCGGGCTCCTGAGACTTGAAGTCGTTGGCGGGGAAACCGGCGATGACCAGGCCCTGGCCCTTGTACTGCTCGTAGAGTTTTTCCAGGCCTTCATACTGCGGCGTGAGGCCGCACTTTGACGCTACGTTGACGACAAGGACAACGTCGCCTTTGAACTCGGCGAGCGATGCGTCGGTGCCGTTGATTTTCTTTACGGGGATGTCGTAGATCGATGTGCTCATGATGTGCTCCTTTGGAGATGATAGCGGGTGCCGATGTTATCCCGCAAAGGCGGTGCCTGTTACTTCAAAAGCTGCTTCGCCACTTTGACGTATAACTCAACCGATTCGAGCAGCTCCTTCTTGGAGAGCCTTTCATGCGGCGTGTGAGCCACGTGGATGGAGCCGGGGCCGAGCAGCAGCGGCTCGCCCCACTTGCTGAGGTGCGGAATGTCTGTGGCAAATTTGGCGATCATGGTGGGCAGGCCCTCGACGGCGCGCATCCGAATGAACGGGCTGTCGAGTGTGAACTCGACTTCAGCAAGCCCCTCCGCAGCCTGCTGCAGCGCGGCGCGCACCGGACCCGAAGGTGTGACGGTGCGGACAAGCACCTGTGCCTCCGCCTTGTCGGCGATGACGTTGGGGGCGTGGCCGCCGTGGATCTGTCCAATGTTCACGGTGCTGGGGCCGATATCTTCAAGGGTCGGGAGATCGAGCGCGAGCACGCGGGACAGGACCTCAATCATCTTGTGTACGGCGCTCTCACCCAGCTCGGGATAGGCGGAGTGCGCCATTTTTCCGGAGCACCTGAAAGCCGCGCGCAGAGCGCCTTTGGAGGCCAGAGCGAGGCGATTGTCGGTCGGCTCGCCATTGATGAGAAAACGGCTGCCCTTGGGATTGAGATTGGCTACCTGCGCACCGGCGGAATCGCGTTCCTCGCCGGAAACAAAAAGCAGGCCGACCTTGAATCCATCGGCGCGGAGGGCTTCTGCAGCGGCAACCTGCGCAGCGATAATGCCCTTGGCGTCAGACACGCCGCGGCCATACAGGTACTCGGCATCCTCGCTGGGCGGGATGTAAGGCGGGACGGTATCCATGTGCGTGGAAAAGACCAGCTCGGGGGATTCACCGGCTATGCCCGCATAGACATTCCAGCGCGGGCCAGCGGCGGCGCTCTCCTTCGGTTGCGGGACAGCTGTCTTTTCGACTTCCCAGCCGCGACCAGACAGAAGGTCTGCAAGGAAGTCGCCTACCGCACCTTCGTGATAGGTAGTGGACTCGATCTGGCATAGCTCAAGCGTGAATCGGACAGGGTCGATGGGCTGCGTGGGAAAAGGTGACTGTTGGTCGTTCATACTGCTGCCAGAATACCTTACGGACTGATGCCCGGCGTCTCACTCGTGAATCAGGGAGGCAAGTAAACCGATTGAGTTGATGGTTCTGGGTGAATGGCTTGGTGCCGGGCAGGCACACCACGAAATCTTGCGGGGTTTTTGAATCTTATCCGGACAGGCGTAGAATGAGGAGTGGAATGTCGACTTCAGCCACACCGGTCCAAGGTCTTCTGAGCGCAGAGAGACGTATTTCTGCCAGCCGGTTTCCTGCATCGTCCCTGGTGAGAGGCGTGAGCCTGACGGGTCCCGCAGGGCGCCTTGAAGCTCTGCTGAATGAAGGTATTCCCGATGCGCCGTATGCGGCTTTGATTTGCCATCCGCACCCGCTCGGCGGCGGCACCATGCACAACAAGGTGGTCTACCATGCCATGAAGGCCATGAACAATCTGGCCTGGGGGCTTGGTTTGCCGGTGCTTCGCTTCAATTTTCGGGGCACGGGACTGAGCCAGGGCACGCACGATGGCAACGCCGAAACCGGCGATGTGCTGGCGGCTTTGGAGTGGCTTGAAAACGCATACAATCTCCCGATTGTGGTGGCTGGATTCAGCTTTGGCGCGGCGATGGCGATTGGGGCCTGTTGTGGACTGGATCAAGCTGGGCAGAATAATGCCGGGGACAAATCGCGTGTGCGCGCGCTGGTTGCCCTTGGCCTTCCGACGCATGCAAGCGGCCGTGATTACGCTTATCCTTCCCTTGCCGATTGCACACTTCCCAAACTTTTTATCAGCGGAGACCAGGACCAGTTTGCGCCCGCCGCACAGTGGACGCAGATTGTGAGCTCCGCCGCCGAACCTAAAACCGCGGTGCTCCTTCCCGGCGCCGATCATTTTTTTACGGGTCAACTGGAACCGATGCAGGCTGCGCTTTCCGGTTGGCTGAAGGAGCGACTACTGTGACAGCGGTCAGCGATACGGGTCTGGATTCTCTGCACGCGACGGCCACGAGCATTTTCACCGGAGCGCTGGAAGCGTGCAATATTGCGTCGGCTTTCGACCGCCGCATTCGATTTGAGGGCAACACGATGCATCGCCTGTTGCCAGACGGCAGCGGCCCTCCGACCATCAATCTCTCCTGTTATAAGCGCATCTTTGTGATCGCGCTGGGCAAGGCCGCGGGGCCAATGCTGGATACGCTGCTGGACCGCATGAAGCGACGCAAGGGACTGCGCGGCATCTGCTGCTGGAACCAGGTGCCGAAGAATCGCAACTGGCGTTTCCGCTACTTTGAGGGGGGGCATCCTGTTCCCAACGAGGACTCCTTTGCCGCAGCCCGTGCCGCGCTGGCCATGCTGAAAAAAGCTCGCAAGGACACGCTGGTTTTCTTCCTGATTTCCGGAGGCGGTTCGGCGATTTTCGACCTGCCCCTGGACCCGAAGGTGACGCTGGATGAGACCATTGCCTTCCACCAGCTTTTGATTGCCTCAGGCGCGCCGATCAGCGAAATGAATACGCTGCGCAAGCATTTTTCCGCAGTGAAGGGCGGGCGTTTGGCGATGGCCGCTCCGGACGCGACGAAGGTAAGCCTGCTGCTGCCTGACGTGCCGCTACGCTCGCTGGATGCTCTTTCCTCGGGTCCCACGACGCCTGACCACTCCACCGTGGCGGATGTGCGCGCGCTGATTGCCAAGTACGAACTGGCTGCCAAGCTGCCTGCTTCGATCCGCGCATTTTTTGAACGCGAAGATTTGCCCGAGTCGCCGGGGAACAAGGGCTGGCGTCCGCACCTTTTTCCGCTGCCACAGAAGGCGGAAGCTGTTGCGCCTGCACGCCGCGTGACTTCCGCGGCTTCAATGAGTGCAGAGCATGAGGCGTTTCGCGATTCGGTCTTCGAGATTCTGCTATCAAGCCACGATCTGATGGAAAATGCGCGCACGCTGGCGCAGAAGGCCGGCTATTACGTGGCCGTGGATAATGGCTGCGACGACTGGGACTATGCCGATGCGGCGCGCTATCTGCTGGAGCGTTTTCATTCTCTGCGCACGGTCCATCCGCGGATGTGCCTGATCTCAGTGGGCGAGGTGACGGTGAAGATGGACCGCACGCCAGGCGCTGGCGGACGCAATCAGCAGTTTGTGATGGCCTGCGCGCTGGATCTGGAGCAATATGCGGGGCAGCGGCTTACGGTGTTCAGCGCGGGCTCTGACGGCATCGATGGCAACACGCAGTCCGCGGGAGCCATTGCCGACCCCACCACGGTGACGCGCGCCCATGAGTTTGGATTCCACTTGAAGGAATCGCTGCGGACATTCAATGCTTGTCCCATGTTTACCGCGCTGGGCGATGCTGTGGTCACAGGGCCAACGGGGCACAACCTGCGTGACCTGCGCCTGCTGATTTCAGATAACGCCTAAGCCCGTATCGGGCGAATTCATTCCCTTCCCCGTAGCTTGAATCATGGGTTCGATGGTTCGAATAACTCACGCATGAGCGGGAAATGCTGGATGCCTTCCGCAAGGACCTATTCGATGCGGTAACATTGCTTTCACAGTTGATTCATCTGGAAGAGGATTGGTTCGTGGCTCGAAAAGGAACCCGCAAGGCTGCCGTCAAAACCCCGGATATACGCACGGTAGCTGCCCTGGCCAAGGTGTCCATCGCCACCGTTTCGCGCACCATCAATGGCTCTCCCGCGGTCAGCGACAGGTTGTCGAAGCGGGTGTGGCAGGCGATTGAGCAACTCAATTATTTTCCGAATACACATGCACGCAGCCTGGTGTCAGGCCGCAGCCGAATTCTTGGCATCATTGTCGAGAACATTACCAATCCATTTTTCCCTGAGCTGATCCAGCGTTTCGAAGAGATCGCGGTAGCCCACGGATACGAGATCCTGGTCAGCTCTTCAAATGGAGATCCCGTTGTATTGACGACGTGCGTTCGCCGCATGCTGGAGCGCAAGGTAGAGGGCGTGGCTGTGCTGACGTTTGGCGAAGAAGAACCTGTGCTGGACCAACTGGTTCATCACGACGTGCCCATGGTTCTTGCCGAATTTCGCCCGGACAATCCCAAGGTCGGCACCATTCTGCTGGACTACACGACCGGCATTCACGCAGCAATTCACCATCTGTGCCAGCTGGGCCACAGCAACATCGCGTTTCTGGCCGGACCGCGCAAGCTGCACTCGGCCATTACGCGCGAGAACGACTATCGAACGGCGATGGAAGCGGTGGGGTTGCCGGTCCAAAAGAAATGGGTGATCGAGTGCGACCACACGCTGAAGGGCGGCGTGGCCGGCTTTGGCCAACTGCAATCGCTTGGGACGCGGCCCACAGCCATCCTTTGCTCGAACGATATGACAGCCATCGGCGTGCTGCGGGCTGCGTACATGGCTGGGTTGCGCGTACCGGAGGACCTGTCAGTGATTGGGCTGGACGACATTGACTTTGCCGAGTACACATTGCCGCCGCTGACGACCATCCGGCTGTCGCGGACCGATCTTGCACGGGCTGCGTTTGAGGCACTTCGCCAACAGGCGGAAGATCCGACCAGCAAGAATTTGCAGAGGGAATTCCTGGTGTCGACCAGCCTGGTGGTGCGGGAATCGACAGGCGCGCCGGCCGCGAAACTGTGAGCACCGAATCGCGGCCGCTCTGTTCTCAATGATCGTGTCTAGTTTTGGTTGAGATGGCGAAGAACCTTGCGGAGGCGCCATAGTGTCGCAGCCAAAGCGGCGGTGGCGGCGGTCCAGACAACGTACAGCAGGTTGATCACCCACGCGGGTGTCTGGCCCATGCGCTGCAACAGGAATGGAAGAAAATTCCATGTCGTCATGTGGGCGTAATCCCACATGTCCTCCGTCATGGCGTGGTTACTCAGGCCCCAGGCGTCCATTTTTCCCAGTGCAAAAGCGGCGATGTTTTCAAGGCGAAGGCCGATGACGAAGGTCGGATGGCCCAGCGTTTCGAACTGATATTCCTCGAGCGACATCCAGAATGCAAGCGATGCGAATTGGGAAATGGCGCTGTAGAGGATCATCGCAATTCCGGCGAGCGTGAGGGCCTTGGCGAGGCCTTTGCTTGCGAGATGGTTGCGATGACGCAGGAATAGCGGGACGGCGAGCAGTGCGGCTAGTTCGGCTGCGGTTGAAACGTAGCGGTCGCCCCAGGCGAAGTCGCCGGCCCAGACTTTGTAGCGCGCGTAGAAGGCGATGGTTGCGAATAGCAGGAAAGCAGCAGCAATGAGGTACGCCTTGACGGCGGGGCTGAATCGCTTCCAAAAAAGAACAGCAAGCAGGACCATAAGGACGAGTAGGGGATCGAAGAGGAAGATCGACTTCTCTGGTGCTAAGAGCGCTCCGAAGAATCCTTCGTTGAATGGAGTGTTGAACGGATAATTTGCGGGCAGAGATGGATCGCGGAGTTTCTCTTCGATGGTGACCAAGCCGTTATACGTAGTGAAGAACGAGTCGAAGCGGTAGAACTGATAGAGGCGGTCCAGGAAACCAAAGAATAGATAGACAGGAAATGCAACGGCCATATAGGCGCGGCATCGGGCCCGGAGAGCGCGGCTGCCATCGCGCTCAAAGCAAAGCACGATCAGGATGAAGAGAGACACAGCAACCAGATCAAGGCCGGTGGTGATGCGCGTAAGCAGATTGAGGCCGAGTGCTGCCGAGCCAATGAAGAGCACGCGGCGACTCCCGGTGCGGACCCATTCATATTGGAAGCAAAACCCGGTAAGCGTGAGCAGGCAGATGTAGTTGTTCTCTTGCATGTTCTGCGTGTAATGCAGATGGGTGGTTAGCAGCAACAGAGCCAGCGTGCCGGCAACGGATTGGCTGATTTCGAAATGTAAGAGCCTGAGGAATCGAAAGCAGACCAGCGCGGTGAGGACCGTCAGGAAGATGTTGACCGTGAAGCTGACGAAGATGTTGCGGACGCTGGGATCGTTGCCGGAGTAGGCGGCGAAGATGGGAAGCTTGTCAAGACCTGTGCCGATTACATCCGATGGAAGCATGACTAGAGACTGGCCGATACCGAACCACGTCTGCAGCTTTCCGTCACGACCGTGCACTCCGAAGGAGGGGTAGTCATTGGGAGAGACTGGCGGGTCTGAGGTCCATAACGCATGCGTCGCGTTCAGACGGTATTGCGTGTCGGAGGTGCCGAGCTCACCCGATTGCACGACGAACGCGATGAGGCCTGCCGCGAGAGCGAGCAGGAAGACCGGATCGCGGAACCAGCGGTTGATGGAACGCATAAGACTCTGCATGGAAGAGAGATGGAAGCGGCGCAGGCTTAACTTCGAACTGGACTTCGATCCAGACTTCGATCTAGTCTCATTCTACTATTGCGGGGATTGGCGTTTCCTCGGATGCAATTGGGGGCGCAATGGGGGCGCCTGCGCATCGCATTGCACTAACCTCCGCATAAGTGGCGTTGGCTGCTGCACGGCGGTCGGAGTAGATGCGAGGCTCGCCGAAGTGGACTTCTGCCGAGAAGTTCGGACCGCCAAGTGACTTCAACAGGTGCGGCAGGAATTCGTCATCGCCGAACCAGCAAAACTCGCGTTCGGGC
>Ga0302319_10011983_pt1 | contig 16405 bp, 10 predicted proteins | sample Bog_T0_2_FD_203319 | JGI IMG/M metagenome (GOLD analysis project Ga0302319, IMG submission 203319) | Peat permafrost microbial communities from Stordalen Mire near Abisko, Sweden - Bog_T0_2 | ecosystem: Environmental > Terrestrial > Soil > Wetlands > Peat | place: Sweden: Abisko, Stordalen Mire...
TTGTCCACGTCAAAGGTGCCGGCCTTTTCAACCGCGGCTTTCCAGAGATAAACGCCGTCATAGGAAAGCACCATCGGGCTGTCCATCGCGCGCTTTTCCTTCACCACGCCGGGATAGCTTTGCGTCGTGAGCCAGGCGTCCCAATTCTTCAGGAACGTTTTGTTGGCCGGCGTATTGATGGACATGAAGTAAGTCCAGCAGCCCAGTTCACCGACGAGGTCTTTCGTGGGCAGCGCGCGGAGCTCGTCCTCGGCCAGGCTGAACGAAACGACCGGGCAATCAGCCGCCGTCAGGCCGGCGGCGGCAATTTCCTTGAAGAAGGGGACGTTCGAGTCGCCGTTGATGAGGTTGATAACGCAGGCGTCGCCGCTGGCGGCGAACTGTTTGATATCCGCCACGATCTGTTGGAAGTCGGTGTAGCTGAACGGAACGTATTTGCCGGCGGAAATGACCTTGCCGGAATCGTCCTTGCGGAAGCCGCCGCCGATGTTTTCGGGCGGGATGCCGTGGAGCAACAAATATTTGTAGAGAATCAGGCAGGTGGTCTGCGGATAAACGTAGTCCGTGCCGAGCAGATAGAACTTTTTCTTGCCCTGCTTCAACAGGTAATCCACGGCCGGGGTGGCCTGCTGGTTGACCGCTTCGGCGGTGTAGAAAATGTCCTTGGACAATTCCTCGCCCTCGTATTGCACCGGGTAAAACAGCATGCCGTTGTCCTTCTCAAAGACCGGCAGGACCGATTTGCGGCTCACGGAAGTCCAGCAGCCGAACGTCACGGCCACCTTGTCTTCTTCCAGGAGTTGCTTGGCCTTTTCGGCAAACAGCGGCCAATTGGACGCGCCGTCGACGACCACCGGCTCGATGGTATAGGATTTGTCGCCCACTTTGACGCCGCCCGCGGCATTAATTTCGTCAAAGGCAAACAGCAACACGTCGCGCAGGGAGGTTTCACTGATGGCCATGGTGCCGGACAGCGAGTGCAGGACCCCGATCTTCACGGTGTCCGCCGCGCGGGCCGGGAGGGAGATCATGCCCGCCAAGGACAGGAGGGCCAGATATTTCATTAATTGTTTTTTCATATGGTCGGATGTTTTATCAAGTTGGTTTCAATTGTTTATTTGGCCGGCAGCGTTAGAAGAGATAGCTGGCGCCGCAGCCGATAATGATGCGATCCTTTTTGCCGTCCGACTGCAAACCCAAGGCATAGGACGTGTAATCATAGCGGATTTCGGGCTGGATTTTAATGTTATCCGCGGGCTTGAGATTCAGCGTCAGCGTCACGCTGCCAAGGTCGCCGCCCGAAGCCGTGGAAAAGGGCTGGGGTAGGCCGGCGCCGGGGCGAACGGCCGGTCCGAGGAAGCCCTCAGCGTCTTCCACGTAGTCGGCGCGCAGGGCGAGGTCGATCTTGGGCGTGAAGTCGTACCAGATCCAGCCACCCACGGACCAAATATCAGTGGCGGGGCCGTTGTCGGAACTGAAGTTGAAATAGTCGACCTCCCAGCCCGTGCCGAGCGCCGCGAGAACTTGATACCCGCCGATCGTTGACAGGCCGGACACGTCACTGCCGCTGGGTCCGGCGGCGCTTTCGTACCAGCCGATCAGATTGACCCACAGGTCCTTGGTGGGTTTGAAGTTGAGGCTGCCGCTGAAGGCTTTGCCGGAGTTATTGTCCACGGGGCCCTGAAAGAGTCCGTTGTCCACGCGGGTGGTTAAATTAATCTTGTCGGTAAAATTGTAAGTGGCCTGAATGCCGGCGGACGGGCCGTTGCCGGTAAACCACCACTGGAGGCCTTGGGAGAAGTTCGGGTTGGCCGCGCCGCCGTCGCCGGATTCCCAGTTCAGCAGGGAAATCATTTCACCGGCCTTGATGTCCAAACCGGTGCCGATGGGCGCGTTCAGTTCCACATAAGCCTCCCGCAAATCGTTAAAGCTGGTGTTGGCGCCCGTGCCGTTGGCGCCACCGGAATCGAGGTCGGGGGCGTCGTCGCCCAGCAGCAAAGAGGCGCGGAAAGCGGCGTCCCACTTGTCCGACGCCACGGGGGCGCTGGCGACGGTCAGCTTGAATTTGTTGAGAGAAAAGGAATTGTCCTTGGTGTTCCAGAGATAGCCGTCGTTCAACCCGTCCGACGGGCGACGGGTGTTATAGAAATACGAGCCTTGGACGTAGCCACTGATGTTGACCTGGCCCAAGGCCGAGACGACGCTTTTGCTGATATTGTTGGTGTCGCTGGGCATGAGGCCTTCCTGTTTGACGATGCCTTCCAGCGTATCGAGACGCTGCTGCAATGACTCATTTTGCTTCTCCAGAGTGGAGATTTTATCGCTGTCCATCGACTGGGCGTGGGCGGACAGGCTGGCGGTGGCGAGCACGCGCAGGCAGGCGTGGCCGGTCCGACCGAGGCCGGATTTCAATCTTGGTTTTTTTCGATCAAGGGTTTGCGGTATTGACATGGTTTTATGTTGGTTTTTTTTGCTCGAGGAGCAATTTGGCGTCGCGATTGCTCTTCGGGGATTGCTTGAATTCTTTTTTTCTTATTCGCCCCACACCGAAAGTGGACAAGCACTGCCGATGCCAGAGATGAGGCTTGGTTCCCTTTGGGAGCGTGAAATGAATTTTGAGCAACTGTGAATGGAATTCATCAATGAATGAAACGCTTGATAGCAGACAGTTGAAGGCCTTCACGGTGCTGGCCAAAACCGAGAGCCAAACCGAGACGGCGAGGCAACTTTGCCTGACACCTTCGGCCATCAGCCATGCCATGCGCGAGCTGGAAGAGGATGTGGGGTGTCGACTTTTTGCCAAAATGGGCAAAACCATTGTGCTGACCGAGGCGGGCGAGGCGTTATTATACCACGCCCGCCGCGCGCTCGATGAGCTGGATCAGGGTCGCCGGACGCTGACCTATTTGAACAAATGGGGGACCCGGCGACTACGGGTGGCGGCCGACGCAATGTTTCTTCCGGTATTTCTCGCGCCGGTCTTGTTGAACTTTCACAAGGAATTTCCGAACGTGCTCCTGGACGTCGAAGCGTTTGATTCCGATGAATCGATCCGCCGGCTGGAGAACAATCATGTCGATGTCATCCTGACCGAAAAACCGGCGACGAATGAGGTTGCGGATTTTTTTCCACTCATGGCCGACCGGTTCCACCTGATCGTCAAGTCCGGGCATCCCCTCGCGGACAAGAATGGCGCGGTCCGAGATGATTTTGGCAAATACCCCTGCTTCTTAATCAAGGATTCCAGTCAACGACGGAAGCAAGTGGAGGATTTCATGTTAAAGCAAAAAATCAATTTGAACATCCTTGGGGAAATTGAAAACCTGGAAATCATCAAGGAATTGGTCAAGCGCACGCTGGCCATGAGTTTTTTGCCCGGCTGGAGCATTGCGGCCGAACTGGAAAATCATTCGGTGGTGGCCCTGCCGTATGGGCGCAGCGTTTTCGAGCGGACCTGGGGATTGGCATATTCCCGAAGCCGTCCGCTCAATCTGGCTGAATCCACCCTGCTGAAACTCTGTCGGAAGCGCGTCACGGAAGGGGAATTAAGGGCGCAAAACATGGTCAAGGTGGGAGTGCTCCACTCATTAAGCGGAACGATGGCCATCAGTGAAACTTCGTTGCGCGATGTTTTGTTGTTTGCGTTTGATGAAATCAACGATGCCGGGGGCATCAAGGTGGGCGAAAAGACCTACAAAATCGACCCGGTGATTGTTGACGGCGCATCGAATTGGCCATTGTTTGCTGAAAAAGCGAAGGAACTGCTGGTCGAGGACAAGGTGGCGGTGACCTTTGGCTGCTGGACCTCGGTGAGCCGCAAATCGGTGCAGCCGGTCTTTGAAAGGGAGAACGGATTGCTTTTCTATCCCGTGCAGTATGAGGGTGAGGAATTGTCCAAGAATATCTTCTACATCGCCGAAACGGTCAACCAGCAGGCCATACCCGCGGTGGATTACCTGCTGGCCCAAGGCAGGAAAAAATTCTACCTGATCGGCACCGATTACGTTTATCCGCAAACGACGAATTTAATCCTGCACAAATATCTGCAATTGCGTGGCGTTCCGCCGGAAGGCATTGGTGGCGGCTTCCGCAAGGATGATTCCGGCAAGGTTATTTCCGCGGGCGCATACGTTTCCTTTGGCCACACAGATTTCCAGCAGATCGTCGCAGACATCAAGCGATTTGCCGCTTCCGGTGAAGCCTGCGTGATCAATACGATCAATGGCGATTCGAACGTCGCTTTCTTCAAGAAAATCGTGGCATCCGGTTTAACGTCGGCGGATTGTCCGGTGCTTTCTTTCAGCCTGGCGGAGGACGAACTCCGCAGCATGCCGACCAAGAGCCTGGTCGGCGAGCTCGGTTGCTGGAGTTATTTCATGTCGCTCAAAACATCGGGAAACAAAACCTTCCTCAAAAACTGGTACAAATGGTTGAAAACGGAAAGTTACCCGGGTGTCATCAAGGAAAAACGCGCGGTCGACAGCCCGATTGTGCTCTCTTACAACGGCGTATATCTGTGGAAAAAGGCCGTGGAAAAAGCCGGCACGTTTGACGTGGACGCCGTGCGCAAGGTGCTCGAATCAGGCGATATCAGTTTTGATGGTCCGGGCGGGAAGATTACCGTTCAAGCCAATCATCATTGCACCATGAATGTTTACCTTGGTGAGACCAGGGCCAACGGCCAATTCAAGATTCTGGAGACCTTCGCGCAGGTCGTTGGCGAACCCTTTGTCACGGAGCCCTTTTTGGCGAATGGCATGGATGAGAAACAGCTGGCCAAGAATTTATGCGTCCGTGACCAGTGCGGGTGAAGCCATTACCTTCCAGCATCGCAGCCGGGTCCCGGCGGCGGTTATATTTTCGGGACTCAGTTCACTGGTCCACCAGCCGAGGGGGGCGGACTTTCTTGGCATCGTTTGGGCAAGGCCCCCGGGGGCCAAACCGAATGTCCGGGTGCCGATTCGGATGGGCCTTTATAATCAATCAATCCGGCAGTGGCCGCCACTCTTGTCTTGCCAGAAAAGGATCAAACCGCACCAACAGTAGGTAGGCCACGCGCTGTTTCAGCCGCCGCCAGAGATTGCGGGATTTGCGCCAGGCTTCCAATTCAATCCGGTGGCAGTGTTTTAGGTCGCCAGCAAAGATTTCACGAGCCTCCTCGGCCATAACCCGGTTCTGAAAACGGATCATCAGCTCGAAATTGATCCTAAGACTGCGCGGGTCAAGGTTCGAGGAACCAACATACACGACATGGTCGATGACGATCAGTTTTGCGTGGAGTATCTGCGGCTGGTATTCAAAGATTTCCACACCAGCCTTGAGGAGGCGGCGATAGAGGCTTTGAGCGGCCAATTGTGACAGCCATACGTCGGACTTGCCGGCGAGAATAAGTTGGACTTTTGCTCCCCGACGCGCCAGCCGGACCAAGTCACGGCGCAATTGCCAGGTCGGCAGAAAGTAGCCCGCAATGATTCGCACCTCACGCGCACGCAGCAAATCCCGGTGCACCGCCAATTTGATCTGATTGTGCCCCTGGCCCGGTTCACTCAAAAAAATCTGTCCGGTTGGGACGACGGCGGGTTTTTCCGCCTGAAACCGCCGCTGGAGGGCAACGCGTTTGCGCCGAAAATCCGCGCGGGCGAACATCTTTGCGAAGGAGGAAGCCAATGAGTTTGCCAGCGGGCCTTCCAACTTAACACCCAAGTCACGCCAGCCAGAGCGAATGCCGTCACCCACGTATTCAGATGCGATGTTAAAGCCGCCGACAAAAGCCACCTGTTCGTCGCAAACCAGAAGTTTGCGATGATCGCGACAGGCGAGCCGCAGCCAAGCGCCCGGATTAAACGAGCGCACCTCACCACCCACGGCCCGCAACGGCTCCCAATAATTGTCCGGCAAACTCATCGAGCCGAAGGCATCAATGAGCACCCGCACCCGCACCCCGCGCTTCTGCGCGCCAACGAACGCGGCGCGAAACCTTTCGCCGCAGGGCCCCGGTGCAAAGGTGTAAATTTCGAGGCACACGGACGACCGCGCCAAATCAATGGCTGACAGCATCGCGGAAAAAATCGCGTCCCCGGTATTCAACCATTGGTGGGCGGTTTGACTCGTTGAAACCGGCATGACAATACCCTGGTTTTCGGTGGAAATAATTTCAATGGCAGTCAGTACCCGGGGAACGGAGGTCACACGGGAGAAGGCTTATGGAAATGGCCGGGTGGTTGCCACGGTTGTGATAATGTTTCATGGCGGTTAAATGATTCGCTGGTGGTATTCATTTTGAGAATGATCAAACTTTATCACCATGCTGCCCGGAACGTTCTGACGGATGATATGGGGTTTTACCCTACCCAATCATAGTGACAGCCACATGGGGAAAGCTCAGCCAGCGGTGAGCGCGGCCCGGGCGTCGCCGGCGAGGCCGGTTTTTTCGAGGAAATATTCATAGCCGCCGGCATAAGCCGACACCTGGCCGGCGTTGATGTGCAGCACCTTGGTGGCGAGGTGGCGGATAAAATGCACATCGTGGGAGATGAACACGAGGGTGCCCTCATAGCGTTCCAAAGCCAGGGTCAGTGACTCGACGGTGTGGATATCCAAGTGGGTGGTGGGTTCATCCATGAGGAGGAGGTTCGGCGGGTCCACGAGGAACTTGACCAGGTTCAAGCGGCTTTTTTCGCCGCCGCTCAGCACTTTGGTCAGCTTGAAAATATCGTCCTTGCGGAACATGAAGGAGCCCAGGACGGCGCGCGCTTCGTCTTCGCGCATGGCCGGGGCGCTGGCCAGGACTTCGTCGAGCACGGTTTTTTCGGGATCGAGGGTGGCGGCGCGATGCTGGCTGAAATAACCGATCTTGGCGTTGTGGCCGAGGTCGCGTTCGCCTTTTTGACATTCGACGACGCCGGCGAGGATTTTTATCAGGGTGGATTTGCCCGCGCCGTTGGGTCCGACGAGCACGGTGCGTTCGCCGCGTTCAATGGTCAGGTCGAGGCCCGAATACACCTTGGTGGGGCCATAGGCCATGTGGATGCTGGCGAGGGTGATCGCGCGCTGGCCGCCGCGGGGCGGCGGCGGGATCTGAAAACGGAAGGGTTTGCGCGGAGCCTGCGGTTTCTCGATGAGTTCCATGCGCTCGATCTGCTTGAGCTTGCTCATGGCCTGGGATGCCTTGGATGGCACGGCGCGAAAGCGGTCGGCAAATTCCTGAAGGGCCTGGATTTCCTTTTGCTGATTTTTGTAGGCGGCGAGCTGCAGCTCATAGCGTTCCTCGCGCTGACGGAGGTAATCCTCGTAATTGCCGGCATAGGCCAGGAGTTTTTTATCGGCGATTTCGTACACCTGGGTGACGACTTCGTCCATGAACTGGCGATCGTGTGAAATCAGCAGCACGGCCCCGGAATATTTTTGCAGATAATTTTGGAGCCAGAGCAGCGCGAGCAGGTCCAGGTGGTTGGTGGGTTCGTCGAGCAGAAGGAGGTCAGGTTCCATGACCAGCAAGCGCGCCAACCGCGCGCGCATGATCCACCCGCCGCTCATGGCGCGGGCCTGACGGTTGAAATCCTGGTCGCGGAACCCCAGTCCGCGCAACATCCTTTTGGCCTTGGTTTCGACCTGGGGATCATTCAAGGCGTCATGTTTGGCATGCGCCTCGAGATATTCCGGGCTGGAGACGTCCTTGGCGGCCTCGAGTTCGTGCAGGCGCTTTTCCAGGCGGGGCAGTTCGTCCACGCGGCCGGTGGCCACGTCGAGAATGGTTTCGTCGCCGTTGGCCTCGGCCTCTTGCGGCAGGTGGCCGACCATGGTCCATTCATCGCGCACGACTTCGCCGGCGTCGGGCTCCAACTGCTTAAGGATGATGGAGAAGAGGGTGGTCTTACCGGCGCCGTTGGGCCCGACGAGGGCGACACGGTCGCCATAATTCACGGCAAACGAGGCGCCTTCAAACAGGACGCGTCCGCCGAAAGTCATCTTCAAATCTCGAATCGTCAGCATGGAATAATATAATGGGTGCCCGGCGCCTGGCCGCCGTTGCGCGGAGAGGGGATAAACCAGCACCAAGCGAAAAGGCTCAGTGCTTTAATGCGAAACTGACAGGATCGCAGGCGCCTTTGGCATTTTAACTTGCATGGAAGACAATCTACTTTTTTTCATCTTGAAGGCAATGCCATAAAACATCAGCCTTTTTTCGCTGGAAACTTAATTCTGATGCCTGAAAGCCAGATTCCCACTGCGTGAATCAGCAGTCCCAGTATTGCCACTGCTAAAGTCCATTCCAACACCGCCTTTGGATTGCTGAAATTATAACTTCCATCAGGTTGATACGAGACGATTTCCTTTCCGACGATGGCCTCAATTCCGATTAGTCGCTCCAAGCCTGGAAACACGATCTTGTTGCCAAAACCAATCACCAGCAATCCGAACACCATGAGAAAACACCCCAATATATTTTTTATTTTCATTTCTTTCCGTTGAGCGACTGGACCAATTGCTTCAATTGCTCGACACTTTCCTGCAACTGCCGGATTTCAACGTCTTTGTCATTCAATTTCTGGTTCAATCCCTGAATGGCGGCGAGCGCCACGCCTTCTTCATCCACGGTGGTGATGCCAGTGTCGGATTCACCCACCTTGAAGGCGGCCTTGAAATCCTGGGCCATCGGGCCGATGTGCCGGATGGAGGCGTCCTGGGTCTTGTAATTCCACGTCAGTACCGGGAGGGCGGCGACTTTGGCCAGGATGTTTTTGGCGTCGACATCCGCAAAATGTTCCTTGGCGTTACGGTCGGAGAGGGAGGTCCAGGTGCCGCTGCCGGCCGCGAGGGAAACTCCGGCGGTGGGAGTGCCGCTGCCGTCGACGGCGGTGATGAAGCGGGCGCCGCCGGTGGCGCGGACCGTCCAGGAGTTGGCGGCGATGGACGTGGTATAGCGGCTGCTGGAGGCATCGGACCAGACGAAAGAGCCAGCATGCAATGTCTCCGCATAAGAACCAGCGGCCAGCGAGCTGCTGGCATTCGGTCCCACGATATTGCCAGCCCCGCCCACGATGACCGAATAAGCGGAGCCAGGCTGAATGAAGTTGACGTCACCACCGGCAATGACGGAGTAGGGGGAACCGGTCCCAATGGTGTTATCTTCGGCCCCTCCGATGACGGAGTAGGAAGAGTCTGGCTCAATATAGTTCCCGTCCCCGCCACCGATGGAGGCGTAGTAGGAGTTGGTCTGAATGGTGTTTCCCGAGCCGCCCGCGATAACGGAGGGGCTGCAGTTGTACTGAATGATGTTGTCGGACCCGCTCCCGATGAAGGCGTAGGCCGAATTTATTTGAATGGTGTTATTCTGGGCGGTGGCGTATTCCAGGTTGAGGGTGGTGAACGCCAGCCAGGCAGCCGTCATGATAAATGCATTTTTCATAAGGGATTGGTGATGTACCCGCGCATTTTCTGGAACCCGTTGAACGCTCACGGGCAATTTTCACTTTTGGGCGCCCAAAGGCAAGTCAAAGGTTGAAGCCAGTCAAAGGTTGAAGCCGGCGTGCCAAAGAGTTCGGCAAGGAACTGTCGCGACCGCGCCAAGCCGAGGTGGAGGGGTGAAGCCACGGCTGCTGGCAGACGAGAACACGTCGCACCGGATGGTGGCGGCATGCCGCCAAATCGAGACCGGCTTTCCGATCATCCACATTTCCGAGTGGCAGGAGGGGCCTGTATGTCGGCCAAAGACCCTGCGCTGCTGGTAACCCTGCACGAAGTGGGACTGGTTCTCGTGGAATTTGACCGGGCAAGCCTGCCCTTGCATGCGGGAGACCTGACACGCCAGGATTTGGGTCATGCGGGTGTGATCTTGTTCCGCCGTTCGGTGCCGACGGTCGCCTATGGCAGGTAGCCCGTCTGCTGGTAGAATTTTGGAGGGAAACGGCGGGTTGGGAGTGAGCCGACCGCATCGAATACCTGCCGCGAGGCTAAGAGCCCGAATTATTCTTTTCGACCCACGCTGGAAGGCAACATACGATCTCCTTCCGTTCCGGTCGGCGAGTCGCCGAACGGAACACGCGGGTCGCCTGTGCCACCCAGTTCGGGGGGAGACAGCTGCGAAATATTCAGGCTAGCGCTGCAGGAAGTTGAGGGGTGCGCTGGCGGGCATTTCATGGGCGCACGGCTGGTTGATGGGCGCGTCGGGCACGCGGTCATTGGGGGTCACAATCTGGTTGGCCAGCATCCAGGCTTCCACTTCCTCGCCGCTGATATCCGGCAGCATTTTGCCATTGATCTCGACGCAGGGGCTGAGCATCTGGCCGCTTTTTTCGATCATTTCCTGGCGCTGCAAGGGGTCATTGATGATATCGCGATCCTCGAAGGGCAGGTCGTACTTGCGGAGGACGGCGCGGACGCCCTGGCTCCAGCCACAGGTGGGTTTCAAATAGGCAATGATGCGGGGCTTGCTCATATATTGTTTTACAAAAGAGGTTTTAACTATGGCAAAATAGTACCATAAGGGAATCCGTTGGGCAAATGATTTAAACCCGCTGCCGGCCGGCCGGGTGGGTTTTGAACCTGGAATGAAATCATTCGCCGCTGTCCATGTGGTAATACATGGATTGGAGGGCGATTTTTCCGGGGCCGGTGAACCGATTCCAGCAAATCTGGCCGGCGCTGGCGAAAATGCCCGTGGACAGCCGCTGGAACATGGTTTGCATTTGGACGGTACGATCCTTGTAAATCCAGCCACCCGGCTCGATGTCGATGGCCTCGCCAGGGGCGAGGGTGACTTCGAACACATTACCGTAACCGTGGAGCCAGAGGATTCCGGCACTGGCGGGGCAGGAAAAGGTGTCGATGAAGAAGCCGGTGCCACCAAGGAGTATGTTGGCGGCACCGCGGACGCGGCTGAAGGTATACTCCACGCTGTCGGTGGCGGCGAGCCACTGGTGTTCGCGCACGTCCACGCTCATGCCGGGTTGGAGATGGAGGCCAAAAACCTGCCCGACGCCATCGCGGCTGAAGGCGATGCGTCCGGGTCCTTTGGCGCCGGTGAGGAGGAAGGGCATGCCCGCCAGCATGCGTTTGAAGGCACCTTTGACGGGATGGAGGGCGATTTCCACCGCCGGGTCCTTCCAGAGGAGGATGTGGTGCTCGAAATAAACCCCCATCTGGCTCAACTCCAGATGCAGTGCGGGCACGAGCTCGCCTTCGATGTGATACGTCACACCGCCAAAGGTTTCGTTTTGGACCCGGGTGGTCAATTGGATGGGAATGGGCATAATTTAAGCGGTTGGGGTTATCAACTTCGGCGCCATTGCAAAGGGATTGGGCGAAGGTGTCAAGCTTTTGGGGCAAATTGCCGACCTGGGGGAGCATCGGAATCTATTACCGGGCACAAACATGCAGTGAAAATTCCTTGAAAGAGACGGTCAACTGCCGATAATCAATGGGGATACCATGTTGGGAGTCAACGTGCCCGGCGGGCTGGCGCCAGCGGGCGGACGGTTTGAAGAAAGCCATTTTGTGACTGGCGGAGAAAAAAAAAAGCTGTCCATAGTGACCCGGGTGGTCATGCTGACCTCCCTGTATTTCCTTGGCGGGCTGCTCGGCAAGGAAACGACCTTTATTTCGCATAGTGTTTCGCTGGTTTGGCCGCCTTCAGGGATAGCCTTGGCGGCGATCTTATTGTTTGGCTACCGTTTCTGGCCGGGCATTGCGCTGGGGGCGGTGTTGTTTTCCTTCATCGATGGCAGCCCGTCCGTCTTTTTCACCTTTGGCACGGCGGTGGGCAACACGATTGGGGCGGTGACCTGCGCGTATCTTTTGGAGCGATTCGTCAAGTTCGACAATGCGATGGAGCGGACGCGCGACGGGGCGGGATTTCTGCTGCTAGCATGTGGACTGGGGACCACGGTTAATGCCATGTTCAACGTGGTCAGCCTGATATACGAGAAGCACCTGGAATCGGATCAGGTATTCCCGAGCCTGATGGCCTGGTGGGTGCCGAATGCGCTGGCGGCGGTGGTGATCACGCCGTTCATCATCACCTGGGGAGCGGGGGCGCCCGCGCGCTTGAACTACTGGCGGGCGGCGGAGGCGTTGGTGTGCTTTCTGGGGCTGATCGGCGGCACGATGATTTCGTTCGAATCGTGGTATGTCTATACCATTCAACAGTATCCGCTGGCGTATCTGCCGTATCCCTTCCTGGCCTGGGGGGCGCTGCGGTTCGGGCCCCGGGGCGCGGCGACGGGCACGCTGCTGGTCACGGCCTTGGCCATTTATTCGCTGCTGCAGAAACGGGGGCCTTTCGTGACGGGGGTGGAGGCGGACAGCCTGCGACTGTTGGGCTGCTATGTGGGGATCATTGCCGTTTCGAACCTGCTTTTAGCGACGGCATCCTCGGAATGCCAGCGGGCGATGGACTCGGTGGTGGCGAATGAGCGCCGGCTGCGGACGGTGGTAGCCGACCAGACGGATCTGATCTGCCGCTTCCGGCCGGACGGCACGATCACCTTTGCGAATCCGGCCTACTGCGAGTTTACGGGCAAGACGGAGGCGGAATTGCTGGGGTCAAATTTCTACAAACTGCTGACGAAAGGCGTTTCGCGGGCGGACGGGGAGCTGCCATTGCCGCCGGAACAGCCGGTGGTGACGTTTGATCGGCGCATTGAAGCGGCGGACGGGCGTGAAGAGTGGCAGCAATGCAATCTTCGGCGCCTGGAACGGCGCGGTAATGAGACCGATGAATACCAGGCCGTGCTGCAGGACATCACGGCGCGCAAGCGCGCGGAACTGGCGGCCAAGGAAGCGAAGGTCACGCAGGAGCTGATGAACCAGCAGCTGAAGTCGGCCGCGTCCGAGGCGCGGGCGATGGCGGCCGAGGCCAACCGCGCGAACAACGCGAAGAGCGAATTTCTGGCCAACATGAGCCATGAAATCCGGACTCCCTTGAGCGGCATACTGGGCATGATCGAACTGCTGGCGCAAACCCGGCTGGAACCGCGCCAGCGTGAATTCGCGCAAGCGGCGGTGGACAGTGCCAACGCCCTGCTTCACGTGATCAACGACGTGCTGGATTTCTCGAAGATTGAGGCGGGGAAAATGACGGTTTCGCGGGAGGATTTTTCCGTCCGTGCCGTGGTGGAATCGGTGCTGGAAAACGCGGCCACGCGGGTGGCGGGGAAAAAGGTGGCGCTGGCCGCGGTGGTGGGGCGCAGCATACCGCAGCGGGTGACCGGCGATCCGGCCCGCCTGCGCCAGGTACTGCTGAACCTCGTGGGCAACGGGGTGAAATTCACCGAACACGGCGAGGTGGTGGTGCGCGTGATGATTCAACAGCAATCGCCGGAAAAGATTTTATTGCGCTTCGAGGTCACCGATACCGGGATTGGGATCAAGCCGGATGAAATCAAACTTTTGTTCCAGCCGTTTGTTCAGGCAGATACTTCCTCCTCGCGCAAATTTGGCGGAACGGGCCTGGGGCTGGCCATTTCGCGCAAGCTGGCGGAACTGATGGGCGGAAAAATCGGGGTTCAAAGCACGCCGGGGGCCGGCAGCACGTTCTGGTTTGAGCTGCCGTTTGGCGTGCCGCCACAGCCACCGAGCGAACATTGTTATCCGGGGCTGGTGTTTTTGCAGGTGCTGGTCGGCGTGCCCAATCCGAGCCAGCGGCAATCACTGGTCGAACAGTTGCAGGGGTGGGGGGTGGTTTGCCGGGCGGTCGCGGATGCCAAGGAACTGTCTCGCGCCCTGCGCCTGGATTTTCGGACGGCCATCATTCCGCTGTTAATATGCGACGACGCAATGCTGGCGCAGGGTGGCGAGGATTTGGGCCGGCTGCTGGCCGAGAACAAGGAGCGGGTGCAATGCATTATGCTGGCGAGCCCCGCGGGTTCGCTGGGTGCGGACACCGCCGGCGCGGGGACGAGCGCCATTGTGCTGGTCAAGCCGGTACGCGAGCAACCCCTATTTGACGCGTTGGTGAGCGTGGTTACGAGCGAGCGGCCCGCACGGAACCGTACGTCAACCACAGCGGATACGGCACACCTCCCGGCGGCGGCCACCCCGCCGTCGGCGACAGCGGCAGCGAACGACCGCCCGGAGACCCCGCTTTCCTGTCTGCGACTGCTGGTGGCGGAAGACCATCCCTTCAACCGCAAGCTATGCCAGTTGATCCTCGACAGTTTTGGGGTGCGCGCGGAATGGGCCGTGAATGGACGCGAGGCCGTGGAGAAATTTTCCCCCGGCCGGTGCGATGCGATTCTGATGGATTGCAACATGCCAGAGCTGGACGGTTTTGGCGCCACTGCTGCGATCCGCAAGATCGAGGCGGAGCAAAAGGTGGTTCACCGGGCCCGGATCATCGCTCTCACGGCCAACGCTCTGGTGGGGGAGCGCGAACGTTGTCTGGCGGCCGGCATGGACGATTACATTTCCAAGCCATTTACCACCCAGCAACTCTACCAAGCGCTGGCCGCTGCGGTGCCGGCGGCCGTCACGAGACCAGCGTCGGCGGCAACCGCAACCGAGCCGGCATCCGTCGCGGCACCCCCGACATCCGGGGCGGCGGCGGCTTCCGTGATTGAACCGTTCAATCCCACCCGCTTGGAGCAGCTTTGCAGCGAGCTGGATCGGGACTCGGTGGCGGAAATGGTCAACGACTTCCTGTCGGAATTCCCCGACCGGCTGGCGGACATCCACCGGCTGCATGAGACTAGCCAATGGCCGGAGCTTGAGCGTGCGGCCCACTCGCTCAAGGGATTGGCAGCGCTGTTCGGCTTCGAGCAGCTTGCCGCACGGTTTCTGGCTATTGAAGACTCTGCGGAGGTCGCTGACGCCCAAAAGGTCAAAGAATCTGTGGCGGTGCTGGACCCTGCCGCCCAAACGTCGGCCCAGCAGCTTCGCGACTGGCTGAGGGAAGTGCGCAACCGGCCGAAGTGATCGGCTGAACAAATGAAAGGGTGTTTATGTGGCCAGCGGGCCGCCGAGGCTGATGCCGTATTTCAAACAATAGGCGGCGTTGTCGACGTATTTTTGGGCCCACCCTTTGAGGCCGGCGCGCTCCTGTTTGGACAGTTTGCGCACGACCCTGGCGGGGGCGCCGAGCACGAGGGAGCCGGGGGGGATTTTGGTTCCCTGGGTCACGAGCGCTTTGGCGCCGATGATGGACTGTTTGCCAATGACGGCGCCATCGAGGATCACCGCACCCATGCCCACCAACACCTCGTCACCGACCTGGCAAGCGTGGACCACGGCGCTGTGGCCCACGGTGACCCAGTTGCCGAGGAGACAGGCGAAATTGTCGGCGAGATGGAGCACGGCGTTGTCCTGCACGTTGGAATGGTGGCCGAGGACGATGCGGTTGATGTCGCCGCGCAGGACGGCGCCATACCAGACGCTGGAGTGGTCACCGAGAGTGACGTCGCCAATGACGGTGGCGAATCTGGCGATGAAGACGTTTTTGCCCAGGCGGGGATGGCGACGGAGAAACTTGTCGAGTTGGGGATCGAGTTTGCTCATGCGGTGAGGGTAGCGGAAGGGGAGGCGGGAATCACGAAATATGGCAAAATCAAATTGGTGGAAGCGGCGAACGATGTTAACTTGAGGGCACCGATGGTCAAAGACAAGTCCAGTCGCGTGGCAGCGCGCCGGAAGCTGCCGCGTTCGTTCAAGGAACTGACGCCGGCGAAACACTTCAACCCGCGGACATTTTTCCGGGAAATGGTGTTGAAGGCGTGGTTCACGCCGCGCCATGGGCGGCCACGCAGCCCGGTGTTTCCCAAGTTAAAGACCGGCGAGGTGGCGATGACGTGGATCGGCCATGCGTCGTTCCTGATCCAGTTCACGGACCTGAATGTGTTGATTGACCCGAATTTTGCGAACTGGCTATTCTTGCTGAAGCGGATCAAGCGGGCAGGCCTGCGCATCCGGGACCTGCCACCCATCGACCTGGTGCTGCTGACGCACGCGCATTATGACCATTTCCACAAGCCGTCGCTGCGGCGGCTGCCGCATCCGAAGATCGGCGTGATGCCGCGGGGGGTGGGCGACCTGGCGCGGGGGCTGGGTTTTTCGCGAGTGATCGAGTTGGAGTGGTGGGAAAGCTTTTCGCAGAACGACTGGAAGGTGACGTTCACACCGAGCAAGCACTGGGGGGCACGAACCCTGCACGACCAGCACCGGGGTTACGGCGGATTCATTCTGGAGCATCAGGGCCGGAAGATTTATCACGCGGGAGACAGTGCGTATTTTCACGGTTTCAAGGAGATCGGCCGCAAGTATGCGCCGGAAATCGCGTTGCTGCCGATTGGGGCGTATCATCCGGAGAGTTTCCGGCGGGTGCACATGGGCCCGGACGACGCGGTGCGGGCGTTCAAGGATTTGAAGGCGAAGATTTTTGTGCCGATGCATTATGGTTCCTTCAAGTTGTCAT
>Ga0302319_10011988_pt1 | contig 16400 bp, 16 predicted proteins | sample Bog_T0_2_FD_203319 | JGI IMG/M metagenome (GOLD analysis project Ga0302319, IMG submission 203319) | Peat permafrost microbial communities from Stordalen Mire near Abisko, Sweden - Bog_T0_2 | ecosystem: Environmental > Terrestrial > Soil > Wetlands > Peat | place: Sweden: Abisko, Stordalen Mire...
AAAGCCTCCCCGATTTCGTTCAACGATGATGTGGTGAGACGGCGGCTGAGGTACATCGCCACCATGCGCGGCACGGCGATATTGGCGGGACGTCGCTTGCTCGTCATGTCGGCCAGGCGCAAGTCGTAGGTCTCGGCGACGCGGCGCTGGATCAGATCGATGCTGACTGTTTGCTGGCTTTCCTGCTGGAGAAGGTCGCGCAGCAGCACCTCGGTCTGCGGCACGGTGATGGGCTTGCCGTGGAGCGACGCGAACGCGGCGACGCGGTTAAGCGCGCCTTCAAGGCGGCGGATGTTGGTCTTGACCCGCTCGGCGATGAAGCTCAGGACCGGATCGCTAAGCTTTTGCGGCATGGCACTCACCTTGTGCCTGAGAATGGCCAGGCGCGTTTCGGCGTCCGGCAATTGCAGTTCGGCGGTCAGGCCCATCTCAAATCGCGAGGTAAGCCGCTTTTCCATGTTGGCGATTTCCGTGGGAGGAGAATCGCTGGTGAGGACGATCTGGCGGCTACCCTCGCAGAGGGTGTTGAAGGTATGATAGAACTCTTCCTGGGACCGGTCTTTGCCCGCAAGGAACTGAATATCGTCGATGAGGAGCACGTCCACCTGGCGATAGCTCTTGCGGAACTTGGCCAGCTCGCCGTGCTGGATCGCGCTGATGTAGTCGTTGGTGAATTGCTCGGAAGTGACGTAGAAAACCTTGAGGTGTTTTTTGTTGGCCTGGATGAGATGGCCGATGGCCTGCATGAGATGAGTCTTGCCCAGGCCCACGCTGCCGTGCAGGAAGAGGGGGTTGTAAGTGCGGGCCGGTGCTTCGGCCACAGCGCGGGCGGCGGCGGCGGCAAAGCGATTGTTCTCCCCAACCACGAACGATTCAAAGGTGCAGCGCGGGTTGAGACTGCCACGGGAGTCGGTGGAGGCTTGAGGTGCCAGCCGGATGACTTCTTTTCTGCTTCGAGGGGTCTCCGCTTTCGGGGGAACATCCGGCCTAATTTCCGTTGTGGGGCAGTCGTGGGAATGGAAAATAATTTCTACGCTCTCCCCGAGAACGCGCGAGGCCGTGGCCTTCAGTTGGGAGAGATAATTTTCCTCAATCCAGTATTGATAAATGCTGTTGTCGGAACTCAGCGTCAGGGTTTTGTTGGCGTAGTTATGAACACGCAAAGGACGGAACCAGCGCGTGACCGCATCGACTGAGACAACCTGTTGCAATTCAAGGCATATGGATGCCCAAATTTCAGATAATTGCATGCTTGGAGCTAGGTTACTCACAGGTTATTAAGATTAGAGTTACGAAGAATCGGGCCCGATAAAAAGAGTGATCGCCGCTCCCTTTTTAAATGTAAGTATTTCATGATAAGAATCTTAAGCTGAGTCTCTAAGGTAGAGTTGATTGTGACGCCAGCGTGCCATCGCTCTTGACTCGTAAAGTTATTCCCCTTGTCGCAAAAACAAAGAAGTGAGGAAAACTTTTCATTTGGATTTGCTGCGATTTTTCCGCTTTCGGGAAGTGCAAACTAATCATCCGTTGATACAGCGGCAAGTGAAATGGTCGTTTCATGATGAAATATAGTTTTGCAAAAGAATTGACGGAGATTGTATCGGCAATTTTACAGTTGTTGCCGAAAAAAGTCGTTTGCGACCGATAGGTGACGGAAAGTGAAAGCTCGCCTCTCAAACAATTAAATTCACCCTGTTTGAGTTGCCCGCTCAAGTTGTTCTTGCTTACATCACGCCTGTCGCGCGAGTCATTCACCTTCAGCTCCCAACTCGATTTCCACCATGACTACTTCACTGGCCCACTCACCGAACACCACCGCTCCGAACCACGCCAAGGTGGTCAATATCGATTCGATGCTGAAGGAAAAGCGGGTTTTCAAACCGTCGGCCAAGTTCTCCAAGGCCGCGCGAATTGGGAGTCTCAAAAAGTATTTCAAGCTTCACCGGGCCTCACTCAAGAACCCTGATAAATTTTGGGGCAAGGCGGCGGAAGAACTTACCTGGGCCCGACGCTGGCAAAAAGTCTGCGTGTGGAAACCGCCCTTCGCGCAATGGTTTGTCGGAGGTAAAATCAACGCCAGCGTCAATTGCCTGGACCGGCATTTGGAAGGCCCGATGCGCAACAAGGCGGCCCTTATTTTCGAGGGAGAACCGGGCGATGTCCAAACCTTGACCTATCTGCAACTTCATCGCGAGGTGTGTCTGATGGCCAATGTGCTGAAGAAGCATGGCGTGAAGGTGGGAGACCGGGTCATGATTTACCTGCCGATGATTCCCGAGGCGATCATTGCCATGCTGGCCTGCGCCCGCATCGGTGCGCCCCATAGCGTCGTGTTCAGTGGATTCAGCGCCGAGGCGCTCAAGGAACGGATCAACGATTGCGGGGCGAAAGTGGTCATCACGGCGGACGGCGGCTACCGCCGCGGCTCGATGCTAGCCGTCAAACGGAATGTCGATGAGGCGCTCCTCGGCGCGCCGAAGGTCACCAGCGTGCTTGTTGTGCGACGCACCAACCAGGAAGTCGTGATGATTCCGGGCCGCGACTTCTGGTTGCATGAGGAAACCCAGCGTGTCAGTTCCGTCTGCAAAGCCGAGCCTTTCGACAGCGAACATCCACTTTTCATCCTCTACACCAGCGGCAGCACGGGCAAACCGAAGGGCATTCTCCACACCACGGCGGGTTACCTGCTCGGCTGCCACCTGACGACGAAGTATTACTTCGATCTTCGTCCCGAGGATGTTTACTTCTGCACCGCCGACGTCGGCTGGATCACCGGGCACAGTTATGTGGCCTATGGCGTCCTTTCCAACGGCGGGACGAGTCTTCTCTATGAGGGTGCGCCGAACTACCCGGAACCGGATCGCTTCTGGCGGATCATCGACCGGCATAAGGTCAATATCTTCTACACCGCGCCGACCGCCATCCGCTCGTTCATCAAGTGGGGCGACGACTGGCTGACACCGCACGATCTCTCCTCGCTGCGCCTGCTCGGCAGCGTGGGCGAGCCGATCAATCCCGAAGCCTGGATGTGGTATCACGACAAGGTCGGCGGCAAGCGTTGCCCGATCGTCGACACCTGGTGGCAAACCGAGACTGGCGCGCACATGATCGCACCGATGCCTGGAGCCACGCCGCTGAAGCCCGGCTCGGCCACCCTCCCCTTCTTTGGTGTCGATGCCGCTGTCGTCGACGATGATGGCAACGAATGCGCGCCTAACGTGGGCGGCAAGCTGGTCATTCGCCGCCCATGGCCCTCGATGCTTCGCACCATCTACGGCGATGCCGCGCGTTATCGCAAAACTTATTGGAGCGAGATCAAGGGCTGTTATTTCGCGGGCGATGGCGCGCGCCGCGACAAGGACGGCTATTTCTGGATCGTCGGCCGGATCGATGACGTGCTCAACGTCGCCGGGCATCGCCTGGGCACTTCCGAAGTCGAAAGCGCCTTGGTCAGTCACCACGACATCGCCGAGGCGGCCGTTGTCGGGCGCCCTGACGAGTTGAAGGGCCAGGCCGTGGTCGCATTTGTGACACTGAAGAACGGCGTGGTGCATAGTCCGGGCCTGAAGGAGGCCTTGCGCGCCCATGTGGCCAAGGAAATCGGCCCCATCGCGAAACCCGACGACATCCGTTTCACGGACGCTTTGCCCAAAACGCGCAGCGGAAAAATCATGCGCCGGCTCCTCAAGGAAGTCGCCGCCTCGGCCAATGGCGAAATCAAGGGCGACACCTCGACCCTCGAAGACCTGAGCATCCTCGCCAAGCTGAAGCAGACGGAGGAGTAGATCAGCGCCGGGCGGTTGCGCTACTCACGGGATAAACACCCTGCACGCGGTGTCACTCGTAGTGATACCGCACCTGCACAATTATCAACGTCTTATCTTCGACCTTGTAAATCAAACGATGCTCATCGGTAATGCGCCGAGACCAGTATCCGGCGTACCGATACTTAAGTGGTTCAGGTTTGCCAATTCCTTCGAAGGGGCTTCGCGAGCAATCCTTAATTAGGTCGTTGATCTTCTTGACGATTTTCTTATCGGTTTGCTGCCAATAAACGTATTCCTCCCAGCAATTCGCGGAGAACTGAACGTTCATTCGCCGACAATATCTTTGAGCTTCTTGCGAACGACCTTTCCATTCTCGATCTGTTGTATGGATTCCGCCAAACGCCGCGCGTTGGCCGGTGAACGCATCAGGTAAACGGTTTCTTCCCATGACGAATAATCTTCCAGAGACATCATGACAACGGCTTGATCGCGGTTACGGGTAATGATGACCGGATCATGGTCGTTACATACTTTATCCATGGTTGAGGCTAGGTTCTCACGAGCGGCGGTATAAGAAATAGCAGTCATAGTGACAGGATAACGTACAGGCGCGTTTTGGTCAAGGTCCAGAGGGACTAATCTTTATTCCCCCCGATAAACGCAGCGTGCCCGCGGCGTCTCGTGCAGGACGATCTCGTAAAGGCCGGGCAATTGGGGCGTGAGCTTTTCCCAAAACCAGCGCGCCATGTTTTCGATGGTCGGGTTTTCCAACCCTGAAATATCGTTAAGGTAAGCGTGGTCGAGTTGCTCGACGATGGGCCGCATCGCATCCGAAATTGCAGCGTGGTCGTAGAAGATACCGCTCGCTTCATCGACCGTTCCGCGCACGGAGATGGTGACCTTGAAGCTGTGTCCGTGGAGATTGCGGCATTTGTGATCGGCGGGGAAATTGGGAAGCGACTGCGCTGACTCGAACTCGAAATCTTTGGAGAGGATGATGATCATGACAGGAAATGAGTTTAGATCGAAATATCCCGGAGCGACAATAGTGACCTGCACCTGTCACGGTCGTAATTGGATTCCCATTGAGAAACAGCCAAGGATCGTTAATCTATATCAATGAGTAGTGAGAACGACGCAGGTGTTTCCGCAAAGCAGCCTTTTTGGAACGCCCGCAATCTTACTGCCTGGGTGCCCGGAATTCTTGCCTGCGCGATTTTACTGGGCGCCATTCGATATTGCCCGAGCTACGAAACCTATAAGGTTTCACTCATCCAGATGTGGGTCGATACCTTCTGGAACGACCTCTCCACGCAAATCAGCGGCCTATTTTCCGCCGCACCCAAGGAGACCCTCTCCGGCGAAGCGACTGCCAGCGAATGGAACTACTGTGTCATGGTGCCTTTTATCGCCGCATGGCTCGTCTGGCGACTTTGGCCGCGCCTGCGTGAACTGCCCCTGCAGGGACAGAACTCGGGTTATGCGATTCTGACTGCGGGCTTTTTGCTCTATATCGCGGGATTTTTGATGGAGAATTATTATGTCGGCATGGGAGCAATGGAGTTCGTTTACGCCGGGTTGATCGTGCTCTATCTCGGCTGGCCCGCGATGAGGCTGCTTTTCTTTCCCTGGGTCTTTCTGATGTTCATGTGGCCCTATAATTTCATGGAAGATGTGGCACTGGAACTTCGTCTGATCATGTCGTCTTTGAGTCACCACGTCCTGCTGTTGATAGGGGTTCCTAATATGCTTCAAGGCACGGCGATCCTCTCCACGCCCAATTCACCCTACCCCCTGGACATCGATATTGCCGATCCCTGTAGCGGGATCAGGTCCCTCTTTGCCTTGGTCATGATCGCTGCGGTCTACGCCTTCATCACCTTCGAAAAACTCTGGCAACAAGCGGTGATTATCCTCCTGGCCGTACCGCTCGTCATCTTTGGAAATCTCGTCCGCATCGTTATTCTGGCCCTGGGCACGATTCACTTTGGAGAGGCCTTTGCCCTCGGCAACAATTCGCACCCTTCCTGGTTTCACGAATTGGCCGGGTACCTCGTGTATCTAGTCAATTTCGGAGGCCTGATTCTCGCTGGATCAGGCCTGGAACGATGGACCTCACCACGTCACAAGCATGCACCAGCCTAATCCCGGTATGACTGAGCAGAATTCGGGCACGGCTTTTCTCAAGGCCGGGATTATCCTGGGATTAACTCTTGTGACTGTTCTGGTCTGCTGGCTGGCCCCCGAACCCCAGGCGGGCGGAGAAGCTGGCATTGATATGTATCTCCCCTACCAGGTCGGCCCGCTTTACGGCATCCCGGCGGACGTGACCAAAGCCGAGCTGGATATCCTGCCCAAGGATACCACTTTTGCCCGGAAAACCTACGGCCTTCTCGGTTCCCCGCCTGAAGAGCGCATCCTCTGCTCGATTGTCTTGAGCGGGAGGGAAAAGCGCAGCATTCACCGTCCCGAACGATGCCTGCCCGCCCAAGGCTGGCGGATCGATAGCAGCCATACTGAAATCATTCCATTGGCCTCGGGCCATCCGCTTAGCGTCACTGCGCTTTTGCTGGAAAAACCGGCTGCTCTCGCCAACGGCCAATCGTTTACGTTGCGGAGTTACTTTCTCTATTGGTTCGTCGGTAAAGATATTACGACGCCCTACCAGTTTGAACGCATCCTGATGACGAATTGGGATCTCCTTTTCCACCGCGTCAATCAACGTTGGGCTTATGTCATTGTCTCCGAAAATATCAGCGGAGATTGGCAGCCCAATGGGCTGAACGCCGATCAAACGCTGGCCCTCCTCAAGCAGTTTATTCACGACAGCGTGCCCTATTTCATGAAATCGGAAATGCCTGCGGGCACAGACGTTTCCTCGCAGTAATCACGACCGCCAGTCAACCCGTCCGCGCCAATGGAAGGTCGGATGCGGGACATCGAGATGCACGCGTTGGCGAGGGCTGGACTGCGTGTAAATGTCCGTCGCAAATGGCTTGGGGCGATAAAGTCCATAGAGCATCCGCCGCACGCGATGGAGGACGACCCAGAACCGCCGCAAAGACTGGGCCCAGGAGGGAGCCTCCTGCGCGAGGCCGGCCATCTCGCGCAGGGCGATGGGCCGCAGGCTCAAATTCTCGCCCGTATCGACAAAGACACTCAGATACGAGCGCAGCACCTGCATGTTCACGCCAGCGCGCAGCAGGCGCACGATCAGATCCGCGTCACCGACCGATTTCCAGCGCGTGTCGAGCATGAAGCCCCTTTCCTTGATCAGATCACGACGGAAAAAAGTCGCGCAGCTCAGCGTGCCAAGATGACAAATCCACGAGTGGTAAAGCAGCGGCACCAGCACCTGGCGGCTGCAGCTATAGTCGCCGGGCGGGTTCACCACGAAGGCATCGGCAAAGAGGACTTCCGTTTCCGGATGAGCGCGAAAATAATCGGCCACCTGGCTCAACGCCCCGGGCAGGTACTGCTCATCGCAATTGAGCCAGCAGAGGATATCGCCCGTGGCTTTTTCCCAGCCGCGATTGATCGCATCGTACATACCGGCATCTTTTTCGCTGAACAATTTCACGTTTGGAAACGGCCGCAGCGCCTCGGCCACTTCCGGCCCGGAAAGGCTGTCCTGCACGATATGTTCGACCACCAATCCGTCACCGGTTTGATCGGCCACCGAAGCCGCGCAGATACGCAACCACCCCGGCTGCCGGTAGCTCGGGGTGACAACGGAAATGGTCAGGGGGCGGTGCGAAGTCATGGCATTAGAGGGAATCCTTATCAGGCAACTCAGCCAGGACTTCGATCATTTCCTGCGCGAATCGCTCGCTGGTGAAGCGCGCCAGAAAATAGTCGCGCAGGGAATGGTCCGCCGGTGCGGCGGCGCAACGCAGAAGCGCCTCGGCCATCGCATCGATGTCATGTGGCTCGACCAGGTTTTCATAGGCACCGGGCAGGACCTCCGGCACAGCCTGCCAGCGCGTCGTGATGACCGCGCAACCGTGGGACATCGCTTCGGTCAGGACGAGGCCGAAGCTCTCCGCTGCGTAAGTGGTGGGAAAAAGGAAACAGTCGGCCTGACGGTAAAGATGGTTCTTTTTTTCTTCATCGGCCCAGCCTGCGTAGATCGCCAACGGCTCATGTCTGCCCAGAATTTGCGTAGCGTCGAGTTCCCGGGCAGCGGCTTCGTAATGGCCACGTTCCGCGTCATCCTCAAACGGCCCGGCCACCGTCAAGCGCAGGCGCAGGGCAGGGTTCTTTTCCGTCAGAAGCCGGTTTGCCTGAGTCACCGCCGCCATCGCATCGAAAAGGCCTTTGGGTGTCATGCGTCCGGCGAGAAAGAGGACTTCGTAATAAAGCGGTTCCTTCGCTTGCCCCGACCCAAGCGCAGCACGAGTCTCGGCGCGAAGTTGACGTTCCGGCCAGACTTCCGTTTCGAACTGCGGGCAAGGATCGGGAATGCCGTTGGGTACGACCGCCGTGTTTTGCGCGCCGAAATAGGCGGCCTCTTCGCGCGAATAGTTCGACAGCACGATGGAAAGAGACGCCCCACCATAAAACAAACGAGCCAGGAGGCGTTCGGGCAGGGACAATCTTTTTTCGATAAATTCGGGCTGGCCGATGCAATGCCAGTGGAAAACCACGCGCTTGAAAAAGGGACGGCAAAAGAAGAGCACACACCAATCGCGATAAAAGGCTTCCCGCTTCGCCGGTGCGGGCACGAAATAAAAGGTGTCGAGTCCAAACCGGAAACGCGCGCGGATCGCCTCGAAAATATTGCCGAAAACCAGAAGAAGTTTGCGCAGACGCCAGCGACCGATATCGCCCAGGTCTTCCGAGATGCGCGGGTTGACATGATAAAAAGCGATGACGGCGGACGCGTTTCCATTCGATGCGGATTGTCGCGCCAAATCCATTTGGCCATTCCGGCGCAATCCCTCCACCAGATGCCCGACCATCACGCTCTGGCCATGGAGCGGCGGTGGCACCTGCGCGTAAATCAAAAGGCGGGTCATGACTTCTTTCCATTCCGCAGATACCAGAGCGCCGTGCGGATCGTCACTTCCGGCAGCCCGACCAGATAGCGGCGCCACATCCGGCGTGGTTCGTAGATCAGGCGGAAGAGCCACTCGAAGCCGTTGTCGGTCGCCCAGGCCGGGCCCCGCTTGCGGCTTTGCGTGGACCAAGCGTAATGCGCACCCACCGGCATGTAACGGGCCGGGGGCAGATCGTTCATGTGCCTGACCACCCATTTTTCCTGCAAAGGCATGCCCATCCCGACCGTCACGACATCGGCCCGCGCCGCCTGCATCCGGGCCAGAGCTTCGGCTTCCGCCGCAGCATCGCGAAGGATAAAACCGTGATGCGTTCCGGCCACGACGCCGGGCCATCGTGCTTCGAGTTTCTTCGCATAAGCGTCGGCCACTCCCGGTTCGTCGCCCAGAAGAAACATCCGCTTGCCCTCCGAGTGCAGGCGCGCCGCCACTTCCTCGACGAAGCCCGGCATGGTCGTCCGGTCCTGAATGCGCCCACAGCGGAATAGCCATGCGAGCAGCTTCACGCCAAAACCATCGCAAAAACAGGCGTGGGCGGTATTGAGGATATGGAGGAAATCGGGGTCTTTCAGCGCAAGGTTGATGGCGTGGGCATTGACGTTGGCGATCAACCGCGGCTCGGTCGAATCGGCAGCCAGCACGTCAATGATTTCGCCACGGCGGATATCATGCACGCGGACCGGGCCGATCCAGACTTCCGGCCAGGGCGAAGGCGCGGCGTGCGGAGCGGTCTGCGGTTCGTTGGGCAGGGAAGACACCAACCTAGGGTGCGATTTTAGGGCATTCAGATCAAGTCCGCTTACTGAGTCTGCTTTAGCGAGGCTCCTGCCGTTACCGCCCAGATGGCTTCCTCGCGGCAAGAGGTAATGCCGAGAAGTTCCAGGTTGAATCCATCGTCGCGCAACAGCTTCTCAAAAAGCTGAGGCGTGTAGCGCAGGCTCGAGAAGAGATGGAGAGGTTCTTTTGTTTTTGATTTCCATCGCGCCTTTGCGACGAAAGCGGGAACGCCCTCGACCTCGCCGATGGACATTTCGGGTGCTTCAACCCTGTCTTTCAAGTCTGCCTGTTCAAGTCCGGCATCGAGCCAGGCCAGTGTCTCGGCATTATCGTATTGCGGCAGCACGGACTGCATCGCGGCCGAAAGCCCTATCCCCTCACCGACCGGCGCGAGATGAGCGCTGACGAGGAGGATGTCTCCGGCTCGTAAAATGGCGCGGAAGAGTTGCTTGACGACCGAAGGGGAGAGATTGGGAACCAGACCGAAAAAGGTTATGATGCGCGGGAGGTGTCCTGAAGCTCGGCCCAGCCAATCCGCCAAAAAAGCCGATTCAGCCAGATCGCAGACCATGCTTCGATCATGACTGGCACCAGCCGCGACGAGTTTCTGCGCCGACTCGACGACCAGATCATGGCTGACATCGATTGCAGAAAAGAGGGCGTCGCAACCGCGGGCTTTCAGATGCGAATACAAATCAAGTTCCTTCAGCCCGGTGCCACAGCCAAGCCCGACGAGATGGATTTTTTCGGACTTAATTCTGTCTGCTATACGCGCAAAGGCCTCACGATAAATCCGGGCGAACTCGGGGTTGCCGTGAATCGGCGAGTGCCGGAGAAAGACCTGCCGCCATAATTCCGCCTGGCGAGGCGTAACGTAAAGGGACTTGGGATCGATCCGGTTGGCTTGCCGCGCCTCAGCCATTTGCCGCTGCAGCCCCCTTTCCCCAGCGGAGGGGTGAAAATCAATATGGACCGTTTGCAAGAAAGGAAGTTCACGCTGAAGAAACTTGATCGCAAGCACCTTTTTCTCGTTTTCGGAAGCGTCCTGAGGCATAGTCATCTTTCCCATGAACGCATCTTCTCCCAAAACCCGCGTCCTGCTCGGCATGAGCGGCGGCGTCGATTCGTCCGTTGCCGCCTACCTACTCAAGGAGCAGGGCTACGAGGTGATCGGCGTGACCATGAAGGTCTGGCCGCAGGATTGCGTTTCCCGCGCCGAGGACAAATGTTGCGGGCCTCAGGCCGTGGCCGATGCCCGCGGCGTGGCGCATGCGCTCGGCATTCCCCATTATGTTGTCGATGAGGCGAACGAATTCGAGAAGATGGTCATCGATTATTTCACCAGCGAATATCGCGCCGGACGAACGCCGAATCCGTGCGTCATGTGCAATGAAAAGCTCAAGTTCGGCAATCTGCTGACCAAGGCGCGGGCGCTCGGCGCGACCCACATTGCCACGGGCCACTATGCGCGGATCGAACGCGATGCGGATGGCCGTTCCACCCTGCTCAAGGCCGTCGATAGCAAGAAGGACCAGTCCTACTTTCTCTTCAGCCTGCGCCAGGATCAGTTGGCCGCATCGATTCTGCCCCTGGGCGGCCTGACCAAACCTGAGACGCGCGCGCTGGCCAAAAAAATCGGCCTGAAAACCTACGACAAGGAAGACAGTCAGGAAATTTGCTTCGTGCCGGGCAACGACTACACCGCCTTTCTCAAATCGCACCTGGGCGGAAATGATTTTCATCCGGGCGGCATCTATTTCAAGGACGGCACGAAGATGGGCGATCATGAGGGCATCGAGTTTTATACCGTCGGCCAGCGCAAGGGGCTCGGCGGCGGCCACGGACGGCCCGTCTATGTCATCGATATCGATGCGGCGACGCAGCGCGTGATCGTCGGCGATTACGACGATCTCCTGCGCCCTGATTGTTATCTCGCGCAGACGAATTGGGGCGAAGACGGATTGTCCGGGCCGACCGAGATCACCACGAAGATTCGCTATAATTATCCCGAAGTGCGGGCTGTCGTCCATCCCCTGCCCGGCAATCGCGCCCGGCTCGAATTCATCGAACCGCAACGCTCGGTCAGTCCGGGCCAGGCCGCCGTCTGCTACGTGGGCGACCGCGTCATCGGCGGCGGGTGGATCGAGCGGTCGGAAGTCTTGCAGACAGCGGTTGCCGCGTAGGTGCGTCCCTCTTAAAAGCGATCAGGCGGTTACCCTCATGGAGCAACCGCCTGATCTAGGAGGAGAATGAATGAAACTTTCATATATTGAGACCCTTGATCTGGAGTCGATGTTCAAACTATTCGCATTTACTTTTGATTGGTCTTCACTCCACCCAGCAGGCGGATCACTCCAATGAAATCATCCTCGCTGAATCCAGATGCCATCCCCTTATCATAAAACGACTTAAGCGTCTTTGCCGCGGGCAAATCAACCCCGCCAGCAGTCTCCAGTACCAGCCGCAGGTCTTTATTCATGTGCTTGAGCGAAAACTGAGGCGCGTAATCGCCCGTCTTTAATTTCTGCTCCTTAAGATCGGAGAGGCCCGACCGCCCAACATTGCAATGCAGGGCCTCGAAAAATTTATCATCGGGGATGCCCTCCGCGCGGGCCAAGGTCAGGCTTTCGCTCAGCGCTTCCATGGTAAGGGCGATATTGAGATTCATCGCCAGCTTTAAGGAAGAAGCCGTGCCGATTTCACCGACGTGCAGCCGGGTGCTGCTCAGCCTTTCCAAGACAGGACTGGCCTTCTTGACCAACTCCAGCGGCCCTCCGAGATAAAAGACGGTCTTGCGTGCTTCCGCCGCCGGTTTGCTGCCGGTAAAGGGCGCTTCGAGAAAGTCGGCACCCGTGGCCTCAACGCGCTGGGCGAAGAGCTTCGTCCAATGTGCCGAAATGGTGCTCGATTGCGCGACGATCTGGCCAGGCTTCAGGTGCGGCACGATGACGTTGAGGATGCTTTCGACCGCAGGCGGATCAGCCACCACGATGATAACCATTTCCGCATCGGTCACCGCCTTGACGAGGTCCGCCTCATAGAACGGAAACTTCTTGGGCGACCGGTTCCAACCGCGAACCGTCAAACCGTCGGCATGAAGATTTTGCGCCCAGGCGCTTCCGATAATTCCCAACCCGATAATCGTGATGCGTTGCATAAGACAATTTGCCCTCGCCTCAATGGTTGGCAAGTCTCCTTGTTCACCTCAAATCACTGGGCAGCAGGAGCAGATAACTCTGCGCCACCAAAAGCGAGGTCAGGAAAAAGAAGGCTATCTCTTCCCAGGGTAGAACGCCGCCGAGCTTTACGCCGGTGATTTGCTTTTCGTCGAAGAACCAGGTGCCAGCGCGCACGGCGACGAGGTCGGCCAGCGTATAATAGACGCCGAATATTGCCGTCACCAAAGCGAGCAACGCGGCGTGTGCGAGAAAAAGAAGCGGGGCAAGGATCCATTGCACATAAATCACCGGCAAAAACCAGGCGAGATGAATGGCGTAATTGACGCGCGGACCGGCCTTGCGCCTAAACCAGACGAGGTTCATCGCGACGATGGCCCACGGAATCACCGAGGCGCCAAGGCAGATGAGCGTCCACTTGCCGAGGGCCGTTTCCTGGCCCGTTTGCCAATCGGGAAAGAAACCCAAAAGAGCGCGGACAAGCAGCATGACGTTCACGCTTTGGAGTAGGAAAAACGCGTATTCCTCCACCGGCAGGTAACCGAGGCGCAGGGTGTATTTATCGCGTGGAAAACCCCAGATGCCCCATTTTGCCGCCAGGTTGTCCCAAGGGGTGGTGAAGATCATCACGGCCATCAGCACCAATCCCAGCGCCTCCCCTTCACCTTCTGCCCATGGTAGAGGCTCATTGAGCACCGCCAGCAAAATGAGCAGCGGCAGATTGAAAAGAAGATGAAAACGGAGGTAGGTCATCGTGGAATTATTAGATATAGGTTACCGGCAAACCAGAAGCGAGAAGCTTGCGCCGGACGCCACGGCATCGCATCTTGGGCTGTGCACCTTTCTTTTATCAGTGAGCCGATTGAGCCGATCGACGGCAGCTTCGATACGAGCGCAATGGCCGCGGCGAACCGGGACTCCCGCAAAGGTTCCGCTGGCGCGATAAGGAATTTGTCGTGGCGGAAGTGCTGGAACGATGGAAGGAATACGGCAATTGCCGCCATGGTAGCGGCGAGCGGTACGTGAGAAAGCATGGTTACCGCCTTACGACGACTGAGGGCATCGCCTTTCGGATTTATTTCCAGCGGAGCATGGGGCGCGAAAAAATTCCCGGCAAGACGCGCTGGTGGATTCAAAGTATCGAGAGTGGCGCCGGGCTTGTCTCTCCTGCAAGGTAAGGTCGGCATTCTGCTCGCCGCGGGCGTGAGTTTGATTTAAATTCGGGACGATGAAAATTTATCGCTTGCGGGATCTTCGTCATCAAACACGCCTGGCGACTTCGGACGACGGCAAAACTTTTTTCGCCCTGAGCGGAGATATTTACTGCCGGGAATTTAAAATCACCAATGAGCGAATCGAGGTCCAATCGCTTTTGGCTCCCATCGAACCCAAAACCATTTATTGCATCGGCTTGAATTACCGGAAACATGCCGAGGAGACCGGGGCGAAGATTCCCGAGCACCCGATCGTCTTTCTCAAGAGCCAGACCGCACTGCAAAATCCGGACGGACCGATTGTCCTGCCCCGCCACTTGCGCAGCAACGAGGTCGATTACGAGGCTGAACTGGGCATCGTCATCGGTTATGAGTGCAAGAATGTTGCGCGCACCGATGCGCTGAATTACGTGCTCGGCTACACGGTGGCCAACGATGTCAGCGCGCGCGACTGGCAGAAGCAGTGGGGGGGCTCGCAATGGTGCCGCGGCAAGACCTTCGACACTTTTTGTCCGCTCGGCCCCGCGCTGGTGACGCCCTCCGGCTTGAAAAATCCGAACAACCTGGCCATCCGCACCAAGGTCAACGGCGTGGTGATGCAGGAGAGCAACACGCGCGACATGATTTTTTCCATCGCGGAGATCATCGAATTTCTCAGCGGAAGCACCACGCTCGAACCCGGCACGCTGATTTTAACCGGTACGCCGGAAGGCGTCGGGATGGGCCGCAAACCGCCAGTCTATCTCAAGGCGGGCGATGTCGTCGAATGCGAGATCGAAGGCATCGGCGTCCTGCGCAATCCGGTGGTGGAAGAGGAGCTGGCCTGAGCGTTTTTCCACGTGCATCGAATGTCTTGAAGCAAAATTTGCAGTAAATCTTAAGAGATGAATATCGATACCTATCGCCGCGTTCTTGCAGGCGAATCGCTGACCGCCGCGCTATCTCCCCGCGCGCTGTGGCGACTAACCGGGCCGGACGCGGCGCGGTATCTCAATGGCCAGGTAACCAACGACGTGAATCGATTGACCGACGGCACGGCGTGTTATGCGGCGGTTTGCACGGCTAAGGGTCGGATGGAAGGTGATGTCTCGATTGCACTCCACGCCGGGGAATTCTATCTCGATGCGGACCCGATTTTGCGTGAAAGCCTTGGCGCGCGGCTCGAAAAGTATCTCATTGCGGACGATGCCGTGTTTGAGGAGATAAGCGAGCAATGGAGCCTCAGCCACATTTTCGGCGTCAAACCACCGCCCGCGCCGGAAGAGGGATTCGTCGTCTCCCACGCTCGATTTGGGCTGCCCGGCCATGATGTCTGGATCGTAAAGACGAATCCAGTCATGGTGGGTCCATCCTTGGAAGCCGACGTGATGGAGACCTTGCGCCTGGAACACGGCATTCCGCGTTGGGGCGCGGAACTCACCGCGAATACCTTACCGCCGGAGGCAGGGCCTCACATGCTGGCGGCCATCAGCTATACGAAGGGATGTTACGTAGGGCAGGAAACCATCGCGCGCCTCAAAAGCGTGGGGCACGTCAACCGCTCGCTCGTTTTCCTGACGTCCGATTCCGCGGCTTTTCCCGCGCCGGGCGCGAAGCTACTTCTTGACGACAAGGAAGTCGGTGTCGTGACCAGCAGCGGTTATTCGCCCCGCCTTGAGAGGGGGATAGCGCTCGGTTATGCGCAACGTCAAGCCGCTATCGAAGGCACGGCCTTAAAAGGTGATGGCCTTAATTTATCGATCACAAATCCTTTGTCTCAAAAATAAGGACAGACCGCTCACGTAGAGCGGCGTCTTGCGGACCGCCACTCTCGTTATAGATATGCGCCTGGTTTAAGACGAGTAGGCGTACCGGGCTTCGCCGACTTTATTGATTCCCTTGATTTTCTTGCCGGTCGTATAGAACCAGCTGAAAATGTTGCCGGGCTTGACCTTCAGTTTTGCGGCAAGCTCCTTGACGGTAACGCCAGATGCACCTGCTGCGGAGAGCGCCTTGAGGAGCGGTTCTTTCAAACGTTTCCCACGCTTGGTTTTTCCTACCTTGCCCGTTTTGAGTTTGGACACGCTGCCCGGCGGACGGCCAGGTTTGCGGCCGCGCTTTTTAGGCGCTTTGCCTGCCTCCAGCGCATCCAACGCCGCATTGACTTGATCCAGCTTCGTCTGAAGCGATTCCTTTTCTTTCACCAGCCCGATTAACTGTGTTAATTGAGCGCTCGATAGATTAATTAGTGCCATCTCGCATAGTTATAGGATTAGCTTATGAGACGCAACTCTATATTTTATCTATGGCGTGTTTTCAAAATGATTTAAGCCAGTCGAAGACGGCGGCTACGAGGATAAAGTTGAGGAAGGTGAGGGCGAGTTTTTCATAGCGGGTGGAAATGCGCTTATAGACTTTGATGCGTTGGAA
>Ga0302319_10011990_pt1 | contig 16399 bp, 18 predicted proteins | sample Bog_T0_2_FD_203319 | JGI IMG/M metagenome (GOLD analysis project Ga0302319, IMG submission 203319) | Peat permafrost microbial communities from Stordalen Mire near Abisko, Sweden - Bog_T0_2 | ecosystem: Environmental > Terrestrial > Soil > Wetlands > Peat | place: Sweden: Abisko, Stordalen Mire...
TGGGCCGCGCCTCTTTCCTTTGGAGCAGGTGCTTGGGTGATGGAACTTTGCGGTTTCATGGGCAACCCTTTCGAGTAATTCATGCTCCTGTAACAAAGAGGAAATCGCTATGGCTCAGTCAAAGAAACAAAGCGCCGCCGCCAACGGGCTGGTGGATCCGACGAAGTTGAAGCCGTTCACAAAAAAGGCGGATGAGAGTACGACCGGAACGGCGGAGGGTGGCGACAAGCTGCTGCAAATCATCATCGAAACACCGAAGGGGTGCAGAAATAAGTACAGCTTCGATGCGGAGCAGAAAGTATTTGTATTGAAGGCGGCGTTGCCTTCGGGGATGGCGTTTCCGTACGACTTCGGATTTGTTCCGCAGACGCTGGCGGATGATGGCGATCCGCTGGATGTGCTGGTGTTGATGGATGAGCCAGCGTTCCCTGGTTGCGCGCTGATGGGGCGGCTCATTGGTGTGATTCAAGGTGAGCAGACCGCGCCGAAGATGGATGCGGTGAGAAACGACCGTCTGGTTGCAGTAGCCGAAACGACGCATATGTATGCGAAGTTTAAACGGCTGAAGGATATGCCAAAGCAGGCGTTGAAAGAGATAGAGGAGTTCTTTGTGAATTATCACAAGCTCCAGGGTAAGAAGTACAAGCTGCTGGGTATCAAGGGTGAGAAGACGGCGTTGGCATCGATCGAGAAGGCGAGAAAAGCGGCGAAGGCCAAGTAGGAAGTTGGGATCATGGTCGACCTATTGGTGCGGTTCCTGATCGGCGGCGTGGTGGTGAGCGTGTTCGCCGTGCTGGGCGACCTGTTGAAGCCGGAAAGCCTGGGTGGGGTGTTTGCGGCGGCGCCCACGGTCGCGTTGGCAACGCTTGTGTTGACGATGCACAAGCGTGGAGCAGGGTATGTCGGTATCGAGGGGCGGTCCATGGTGGCGGGGGCCATTGCGTTTTTCTTGTATGCGAGCGCCGTGAGCTTTGTATTGATGCGGCATCGGACGAAAGCAAGGACGACCGCTACGTGGCTGCTGACGGTGTGGTTTGGGACTGCGGCGGGTTTGTGGGCGGTGTGGTTGCGGAGGTAGGCGGATGCGATTCAAGCTTGAGACAGCGTCGCTGCGTGAGACTACGCCAATGGAGTATGCGCAGCGGTTTCTCTTCGGCGGATTGGTGACGGTCGCGGCTACGCTGATTGCGGACAAGTGGGGACCAGTGATCGGCGGTGTGTTTCTGGCGTTCCCGGGAATCTTTCCAGCGGGTGTGAGCCTGGTTGAGAAGCACAAGATTAGCCGGGAGACAGAGGAGGGCAAGGTTGGAGTGGCTGCTGCACGAGGGGAGGCAAGCGTAGAGGCTACAGGCGCGTCGGCGGGGGCGTGGGGGCTGGCGGGATTCGCGCTGGTGGTGTGGAAGGAGTCAGCGATTCATTCCCTGCCGGTGATGCTTGGCTGTGCGGCGCTGGCGTGGTTAGCGGTGTCGTGGACGGCGTGGACGATCCGCGACAAACACCCGCGATTCATGCGGTGGCGCGGTCGTCGAGCGACATCTAGCCGAATGACAGACTGACGAAACCACGCGTCCCGTGTACGGCGCGCTTTGTTTTTAGGGCCGCGGGCTGAGGGTTAGGAGGACCGTGTCGTTCTGGTGGAGGGGGAAGGTTTGCTGGAAGCGGTGATTGGTGACGTGGAGGGTGTGGGTTTCGGTGGGGGTGCCGCTGGCTGCTTGGTTCAGAGTGGCTACTTGTGCGGGGGAGAGGTTGTTGGGGGAGCTCATGTGGAGGTAGGCCGTGTAGGCGTCGTTTTGCTGGTAGCCGGTGCGGTAGACGCTTAGGGTGTAGGTGCCGTTGCGGAAGTGGTCTACGACGAGGTTGGTGGTGGGTGCTGGCGCGGCGGGGCGCTCTTGCTTGTAGAAGGCTTGGTCGTCAGAGGGGGGTGGGGGCGCGATGGGGGTGTAGTTCCAGAAGAGGATCTGAACGGAGCCGTCGGGCTTGGTGGTGGCCCAGGAGTGCGCGGCGTCGGTGGTGGCGATGTCGGTGGGGCCTAGCTGCGCGAGGAATTTGTAGGCGAAGTAGGCCGGCTTGCGGATGCCCTGAAGGTTGATGAGGCCGAAGCCGCCGTAGAAGGGGAGCTTGGGTGGGCTGTTTTCTTCGAAGATGTCGGTGAAGGTCCAGTATGACATGGACTGGGCGAAGGGCGAGGTGGCGCGGAGTTTTTCGAGGATGTAGGCGGCTTCGATGTACTGGTCGTGGATGTAGTCGGTGGCAGTGTAGCTGGAGGACCACTCGGTGTAGTGGAGCTCGAGGTTGGGGGTGGCGCTGTGGTCGATGCGGGCGCGGGAGTCGCGGACGCGGCCGACGATGCTGTCGGGCGAGGTGTCGAGAACGGTGCCGGCGTGGCCATCGGCGTCGAAGGAGCCTTGGACTACGCCGTAGGTGTGGGTGGAGTCGAAGTCGGCGGGAACGTGATTTTTTGCGATGTAGGCGAGCCAGTCGGCTTCCCAGCCTACGGCGGTGGCGGGGCCTCCTACGCGGCAATGGGGGCAGACGGTGCGGATGGCTTCAACGGTGTTTTTGTAGAGGGCGAAGTAGTCGGCCTGGGAGCCGGTGAAGAAGCCGTTGTGGAGGTCGGGCTCATTCCAGACTTCGAAGTACCAGTGGTTGACTTCGTCGGCTCCGTAGCGGGATTGGAGGTGGGTGACGAAGGCCTGGATGAGGGCGTTCCACTTGGCGGGGTCTTTGGGTGGGGTGATGTTGCCCTTCCACCAGAAGACGGTTTGCGGGCCAGAGGCGAGGGCGGTGGGCATGAAGGAGAGTTCGACGAAGGGGCGGATGTGCTGGGCGAGGAGCGCGTCGTAGAGGGTGTCGACGTATTGGAAGTTGTAGATGGGGGCGCCGTGGGCGTCTTCGGAGTAGACTCCCATGTCGTCGTGGAAGATGCCGTGGAAGCGGATGTAGTGGAAGCCGATTTCGCGCTGGACGGTGGCGAGCTGGGATTGCCAGTCGGCACGAAGGCCCTCGTTGGCGCGGCCGGCGCCGACGGTGTTGAGGGGAGTTTGGGAGTGCGGACCGATTGTCTTGGCGGCGTCGATGGTGAGGGTTTGCTGGGACTGGGCGAGGCAGGCTGTTGCAGAGAGACAGAGGGCGGAGAGACACAGAAGCGAGAGGGCGCGGCGCATGGGGATGAGGGTAACAGGGTCCTGCGCGGCCGGCGAGGGCTTCGCGTGGTGGGCTCGAGTCTGTGGGGTGTGAACAGGTGCGTGGGGCTCAGCTTCTGAAAGAGTTATGGACGTTCGTGCGAATTCGAAGGCTGCCCGAGGGATGTGGCGTCTGAATCTGCCCAGTAGCTGCTTCGGGCCGTGATCTTCAGGGCTGAATTGTCTCGCAAATGGAGGCCGATTGCGTGCAGTCCCGGGTGCGGAGTTGGCGGCTGAAAACTCAGGAAGTAGCGATTGGGAATGTGGTTGGAGATGATCTCCAGACTGCGTTCAAGGCTCTTCGAGTCGGTGAGTTTGAAGTACTCTCCGCCAGTGAGATTGGCTACGGTCTCGGGAATGTTGCGGCGCAAGCCGTTGGTGGCTGCAATGAAGGCCAGTTTGGCTAGCGCCAGCGGCGGTGCGAGCTGGGCGATGCAATCGTAGGTGTGCCCTTGGGCTGCGGTGTTGGGGTCCGGATTGGGGTCCTTGCCCATGCATCCGTTGGAGGGAAAAGGGTGAGGGTTCACGAATCCGAATCCACCGCCATTTCCGGTGACCAGCTTGGTGGGAAGCTGCCTCGAGGCGTAGTGCGAGGCCTCGGACTTGCCGGTGGAGAAGCCGATGCTGTAAATGGCAGTGTTGGTGTCGCTGATGCTGCGCAACGCATCTTCAAGTTTGAGATCGCTGCCGCGATCGACGGTCTCCGAGATGAGAAGAATGGACCGGCGATATTCGGGCGGCTGCTTGCGGAGGAGGTCGACGGAAAATCCAAGGGCATCGAGGATGGCTGCGCCGTCATCTCCCGAGGCGAGATCATGGACGGCGGCTGCAATTTCATCTGTGCTTGCGGTGAAGTCGTGAATGAGCTCGGGCTTACTGTCGAAGGCGACTACCGCAATTTTGTGGGGGACGTTGCCGACGATGGATCCAAGCATTGGGCCGAGGGCGCTGAGTTTGTCGAGCTCGCGGGCGCCTGCGTCGCCGGTCTCGACGGCGATGACCAGAGAGAGGGGCTCGGCACCGGTATCTTGCTCGAGGGTGAGTTTCTGTGGCACACCGTCGTCGGTAAGAATGAAGTCGTCGTCGGTGAGGGTGAAGACAAGGTCTCCAGATTTTGTGCGGACGAGGGTAGGCACGAGGACCAAGGTAGCGTGCGCGCTGAGATAGGGCGTTTGGGCGTCTACTTGGGGGTGTTGCGGGCCGGTGAGTTGCGCGAGTACGAACGATTTCTGGGTTGCAAAGGTGATGCAGGCGATCGCAATCGCGGCTCGGAGAGTCATGGGCAAACCTTTTTCACGGGCACCACTCCGAGGCAGCGATTCGAATCGAAATTACACCTGGACGATAGACGCTTGTGGGTTCGTCGCGGTAGCAGAAGCTGCTTCTGCGATCAGGGCTAGGTCGTCGGTTCGGCGAAGGTGGCTAGAGCTTTCTCGAGGCTGGCGGGGTCTTCTACGTTGGTGGTGGGGAGGAGGGTGCGGTCGATCTGGCGGTTTAGGCCCGAGAGGACTTTGCCGGGGCCTACCTCTATGTAGTGGGTGACGTTGCGAAGTTGCAGGAGGTTGATGCACTGCACCCAGCGGACGGGGCCCGTGACCTGGCGGATGAGGGCGTCGCGGATGGCGTCGGGTTGCTGGAGGAGTTGGGCGTCGACGTTGCAGGCTACCGGGAAGCGGGGATGGTGGAAGGAGACGGACTCGAGTTGGTGCTGGAGCTGCAACTGGGCAGGCATCATGAGCGGGCTGTGGAAGGGGCCACTGACCGGGAGCATGACGGTGCGCTTGGCGCCGAGTTCTTTGCAGAGTTCTGCGGCTCGCTCGACGGCGGCCTTGGAGCCGGAGATGACGGTCTGATCGGGTGAGTTGAGATTGGCGGTGGTGACGATCTCGCTGGCGAGGCCATCGACGTCGACGAGCTGGGCGGTGGCTCCAGCGCAGGCGGCTTCGATGTCAGGGAGGTTAAGGCCGAGGATGGCGGCCATGGCTCCGCGACCGGGAGGGACGGCGGATTGCATGAACTGGCCGCGCAGGCGGACGGTGCGGACGGCATCGGCGAAGGAGAAGGTGTGGGCGGCGACGTGGGCGGAGTATTCGCCGAGGGAGTGGCCGGCGGCGTAGGAGATGTGGAGGTTGCGCGCGGCGAGCTCATGCTCGAGGACGCGGAGGGCGGCGATGGAGACGGTGAGGATGGCGGGCTGGGTGTTCTCGGTGAGCTTGAGAGTGTCTTCGGGGCCGTTGAAGATGATGTCGGAGAGGCGAAAGCCGAGGGCGTCGTCGGCTTCTTCGAAGACGGAGCGGGCGGCGGGGTAGGCGTCGTAGAGGGCGCGGCCCATACCTACGGTTTGAGAGCCCTGGCCGGGAAAGAGGAGGGCGATGGTGGGGAGGGTGACGGGTGATTCGGAGCTCATGGAGATAGTTTAGCGATTTTGGTATGCAATTTTCCCTTGACGAACCATAACCGTTTGGTTATGGTTTCGGCATGACGACGGCGGCTGCAAATTCGGTGTTCCGGGCCCTTGCGGATCCGACGCGAAGGGCTCTCTTTGAACGGTTGACGAGGGACGGAGAGATGACGGTGCACGCGTTGACGAATGGCGCGGGCGTGTCGCAGCCAGCAGTGTCGAAGCACCTGACGGTGCTAAAGCGGGCGAAGCTGGTGAACGACCGGAGGGAGGGCCGGGAGATGCATTACAGCGCGCAGCCGAAGGCTCTGGCTCCGCTGGTGGATTGGATGGCGTTTTATGGAGTGTTTTGGAGGGATCGATTCAGCAGGCTGGAGGCTGTTCTGGAGAGGATGGAGCCATGAGTGAGGATCGGAGTGAAGTCGGGAAGGAAGCGGGTTCTGCGGTGCGCTCGGTGGTGGTCGAAAAAGAGTTCGCCCATCCACCGGAGAAGGTTTGGCGGGCGCTGACGGAGGGCGATTTGATCAAGCAATGGCTGATGGAGAACGACTTTCAGCCGGTGGTGGGGCGGCGCTTTCAGTTTCGACTGCCACCGATGCCGCAGTGGGATGGTGTGATCCAGTCCGAGGTGTTGATCTCTAAGCCGTATGAGCGGCTCTCGTATCGATGGGATTCTCTGGGGTTGGAGAGTGTGGTGGCGTGGACCTTGACACCGACAGAAGGAGGGACGCTGGTGCGAATGGAGCAGACTGGTTTCCGTGACGATCAGGAGGCTGCGTACAAGGGCGCGACGTATGGCTGGAAGGGGTTCTTTGGCGGGTTGGAGCGGGTGGTCGGAGAGTTGGTGTAAGAGGAGACTGTATGAAGGCGAAGAGGATCGGCTATTGGGTTTGCATGATTCTGATGGTGTTCTTCTTTCTGCCGGGCGGAGTGATGTATGTACTGCGCTCGCAGGCGGCAGTCCATGCTGTCCGAGTCCTCGGTTTTCCGATGTATTTCTGTGTGTTCCTGGGGGTCTGGAAGGTGTTGGGCTCGATGGCGCTGGTGGTTCCCCGGTTCGCATTGCTAAAGGAGTGGGCTTATGCGGGGATGTTCTTCGACCTGACGGGGGCGGCTGTCGCGGCCTGGGCTACGGGCGCGGCATGGTGGCATGTTGCGGCTCCGCTGAGCATCCTTTTCATCTTGTATGGGTCGTGGGCGCTGCGGCCGGCGAGCCGGCGGACAAACGGCGCAGCGTGATTTTGGCTGCGCAGAGAAGGGCGGTATCGCGTGTGCCATTTTGTTGAATATGTGGAGGCTGCTCGCACGGATGGCGGAGTGACGAGATAATAGACGCAACGAGCTCTCTTTGGGATGGTGATGAGGCAAATTGAGAGAGAGAGCCGTAGCAAACGATGAGTGGTGTTGACCGAGTCGTAGAGCCGAATACGATTGCTGCCGGGGAGATTCCGCCTGCCGCGAACGCAGATCCGCTGCATGGAACGTCCGCGGCGCTGCGCCCAGGCGTGGCGTTGTGTGTGGATTTGGATGGAACGCTGGTGAAGTCGGATACGCTGCTGGATACGGTGCTGGTGGTGGCGCGGCAGAAGCCGATGGAGCTGCTGCATATTCCAGGATGGATTGCGCAGGGGCGCGCGGCGTTCAAGCGGCATTTGACGAAGCTGGTGGCGCTGGACGTGGAGTATCTGCCGTATAACCGGCCGCTGCTGGAGTATCTCCGGCAGCAGTATGGCGAGGGACGAAAGATTTATCTGGCGACGGCCGCGGACCGCGAGTTGGCGGAACGCATTGCGGCGTACCTTGGGATCTTTGCTGGGGTGTTGGCTTCGGATGGCGCGAAGAACCTGGCGGGCGGAAATAAGCTGGCTGCGTTTCGAGAAAAGTTTGGGGAGAATTTTTGTTATGTGGGGAATGCGCGGCCGGATGTAGAGCTGCTGGCCGCTTGCGTGTCGCCGATGGTGGCGAACCCGGATGGGGCGCTGCGGGCGGGGATGAAGCGGCAAGGCACGGTGGCGGCGATGCAGTTTGACGACCGTGCGCCGGCAGTTCGGAGCTGGCTGAAGGCGATTCGGCTGCATCAGTGGGCGAAGAACGCGCTGCTGTTTGTGCCGCTATTGCTGGCGCACCAGTGGTATCTGCGGACGTTTGGCGGGGCGGTTACGGCGTTTTTCAGCTTTGGGATGTGTGCTTCGGCTACGTATATCGTGAATGACCTGCTGGATCTGGAGGCCGACCGGCGACATCCGAGCAAGCGCCGGCGGCCGTTTGCGGCTGGGGATCTATCCGCAATTGCGGGTGTGGGGATGGTTTGTCTACTGATGGCGGGGGCGGTGGTGCTGGCGCTGGCGCTTCCTCATCTCTTCCGTGCGCTGCCGGGAAGTTCGGTGCTGGCACATTCCTACGCGTTTCTGGAGTGGCTGGGATTTTATACGGCGGTGACTCTGTCGTACTCGCTGTATCTGAAGCGGAAGCTGCTGCTGGACGTGTTTGTGCTGAGCGGACTGTACACGGTTCGGATCATGGCGGGAAGCGCGGCGACGGGGATTCCGATGTCGCCGTGGCTGGCGGGCTTTGCCGTGTTCTTCTTCCTTTCGCTGGCGTTTGTGAAGCGATTCAGCGAGCTGGAGAGCTTGCGGGCGCGAGGCGTGTCGGTAAGTAATGGCCGCGGATATTTTGTGAGTGACCTGGAGCAGCTGCGCGCGCTGGGAACGGGCGCGATGTATGCGGCGGTGGTGGTGCTGTCGATTTACATCAACAACCCGGAGACGAACGTGCTGTATCGGCACCCGGTGCGGCTGTGGATGGTGGTGCCGGTGCTGCTGCTCTGGCTGAGCCAGGTGTGGATGCTGGCGAGCCGCGGTGAGATGCATGACGATCCGGTGGTGTTTGCGATTACGGACAAGCGAAGTTTACTGCTGGGCGTGCTGATGGCGGCGGTGATTTTGTGGGCGCTTTAGGGCAGAGGCTTTAGGGTGATTGCGGCGCGGTCATTTATCCTGAAGCTTCGACATCATGAGTGCAGCGATTCCAGAACTGAAGCAGTTTGACGAGGCGGAGCTTGACCGCGTGTTTGCGGAGCTCGAGGACGAGGTGCGAGCGCAGACGCGCGCTCTGACCAGCGATGAGACTATGGAGGCGTTCCGCCTGGAATGGCTCGGACGCAAGCAGGGACGGCTGGGGCAGTTGAGCTCGGCGTGGCTGAAGTCGGCTCCTGTGGAAGCGAAGAAGTCGCTGGGCGTACGGTTCAATAAGCTGAAGGCGCTAATTGAAGAGGCTCGTTCGGGAAGTGCTGCGACGGAGATGAAGCCGGCGGGAGCGCAGTTGGATGTGACGCTGCCGGGTTCTGCGCAGAGGATTGGGGCGGAGCATCCGCTGGTAAAGACGATGGCGGAGATTGTCAGCGTGTTTCAGCGGATGGGGTATTCGGTTGGGTTGGGGCCGGAGGTGGAGACGGATTTTTATAACTTTGAGGCGTTGAACTTTCCGCCGAATCATCCGGCGCGGGATACCCAGGACACGCTGGTGGTGGCTGGGCAGGAGAGCAAGCCGTTGCGCGAGCGGCTGCTGATGCGGACGCATACGTCGCCGGTGCAGATCCGGTCGATGCTGGAGCAGGCTCCGCCACTACGGCTGGTGATTCCGGGCAAGGTGCATCGGAATGATGCTGCGGATGCTACGCACTCGCCGGTGTTTCACCAGGTGGAGGGACTGTGCGTCGATACAAATATTACGTTCAGCGATTTGAAGGGGACGCTGGATTTTGCGATGAAGGCGTTCTTCGGGTCGGCCGTGAAGACACGGTTTTTTCCTAGCTTCTTCCCGTTTACGGAGCCTAGCGCAGATGTGCAGATCTCTTGCATCTTTTGTGGCGGCAAGGGTTGCCGGAAGTGCAAGCACTCGGGTTGGATTGAGCTGCTGGGGTGCGGGATGGTGGATCCGGCGGTGTTCGCGTCGGTGAATCAGCGGCGTGTGGAGATGGGGCGCGAGCCGGTGTATGACACGCGGAAGATTAGCGGGTTCGCTTTTGGGATGGGCGTGGATCGGATCGCGATGATGAAGTATGGAATCAGCGATATTGGCCTGTTATACAGTGGCGATATGCGGTTTCTGGAGCAGTTCGCTTGAGCGGCTACGAATGAGCGCACGCCTCGCCCGGGTGCTTGCGATTGCCCTGGGCTGCCTTGTGGCGGGGCTATCGTTGGTTGGACGATCACGGGTGTGGCTGCATACAAGGGGCAGTTTGCATCTGTGGTATCACATGGGGTTATTTGGTGTGCTGGGGACACTGGCTGTGCGCGCGTCGAACCGGACCTCAAGGCGAGCTATGTGGCTGGCGGCAGCGATACTGCTGGGGCTGGCTATGGAGTTCGTGCAAGCCCGTGCCAGCCACGCCGCAATCGAGTGGTGGGACGTGGAGACGGATTGTTTTGGCGTGGCACTGGGATGCTTAGCGGTCTGGCTGCTGCCGGGGTAGCTGTCGCAAGTACCTTGGGGTGCGGGTGTTTTGCTAAGATCGGCGCACATGCTCAAACTCTTAACGGCAACATTGCTTTTCGTCTTTGCGGCTTCGGATCTGGTGGCGCAGAGCAGTTCGGCACAGCAGCATCCGCGGGATGCGCAGATTCATGATGCCGATACGCTGCGGTGGTGGCACACGACGGAGGCGCTGTCGGGGGATGCGATGCAGGGGCGGGATACGGGGTCGGCGGCGTACGAGCGTGCGGCGGAGTATGTGGCAAAGCGGTTCAGGGATGCGGGGCTGCTGCCGGCCGGGGACGATGGCACGTACTTCCAGAGGGTGCCCATGCATGAGGTGCAGGTGGAATCGGAGGGGACCAGCTTCGTGGTGGAGCGGCCGGGTGGGAAGCTGCGGCTCGGGTCTCTGAATGAGATTACGGTTGCGGCTTTGGAGACAGCTCGGCGCGAGGGTTCGGGGGAGCTGGCGTTTCGAGGGTATTGTGGCAAGGAGGCGATGGCGGGGGTCGCCGGGAAGATTGTGGTTTGCTTTGGAACGCAGCGGGCGGGGCTGCCAACGGGTGGGGAGAGGTTGGCGAACGCTCGGGCGGCGGGTGCACTGGGAGTAGTGAATGTGGACGATCCTTACTTTACGATTGAGCCTCCTCGGTGGCCGTATGCGTATGCTCGGAGCGTGACGCTGCGGGATGCTGGTGGTGTGGGCTCGGGTGCGGCTGAGCAGGCGATGTTGCCGGGGATGAGGTTGAGTGCGGAGGCGTTTGCGAAGCTGCTCGCGGGGTCGGGGAAGGATGCGGCGGAGATTTTGAAAATGGGAGGGGCGAAGCAGCCGCTGCAGAACTTTGAGATTCCGGGAAAGCTGCGCGTGAGGTTGAAGCTGTCGAGCAGAGATATCAGCGCGCCGAACGTTTTGGCTGTGAAGCCGGGAAGCGACGCGATGCTGGCGGGGCAGTATGTGGTGGTGGCGGCGCACCTGGATGGCTATGGCTATGGGACGCCGGTGCGCGGGGATAATTTGTATAACGGCACACTAGGTGATGCGGCGTACGTGGCGCTGCTGATCCAGATGGCGGATGACTTGAAGGCAGGGGCGGTGGGGCATCGCGGTTTGACGCAGGTGAATTATGTGCGGGGCGGCGATGAGGGCAACGATGTTCTGGACAAGGGAATTACGCTGGTGCCGACGAAGCGGTCGATTTTATTTTGCGCGTTTACAGGGGAGGAGAAGGGGCTGCTGGGGTCTAGCTGGTTTGTGAAACATCCCACGGTGCCAGTGGGGGAGTTGGCGGCGGATATCAATCTTGACCAACTGCGGCCACTGTTTCCGCTGAAGATACTGACGGCGGAGGCGGTTAACGATACGACGCTGGGTCAGACGGCGCGGGAGGTGGGTAAGGGGTTGGGCATCGAGATTCGCGAGGACCGGGAGCCGGAGCGGCAACTATTGCGGAGGGCGGACCAGTATCCGTTTCTGCAGATTCATGTGCCGGCAATCAGTTTTATCTTTGGGTATGATCCGGGGACGGATGCGGAGAAGCGCTATCGGGAGTGGTATGAGGTGCGGTATCACCGGCCGCAGGATGACTTGACGCAACCGGTGGATTTTCAGGCGGCGGAGAGGTTTGACGTGTTCTTCTATCGGCTGGTGGAGACAGAAGCGGATGCGCCGGTCCGGCCGTCGATCCTGCCGGAGAGTCAGTTTGAGGCGAAGCCGTAGGCGGGGCTCTGAGACAATAGGGAGATGCGCCGGGTGTGTTGTGCTGTGTGGTGTGCCGGGCGTAACTGCTTGTAAGGAAAGTGCTGTTTTCGCAATGGATATTCTCACTTCTTGGTTGCGCTCGTATCTGCCGGCGCTGGACGTTTCGGATGCACAGCTCGCGGAAGATCTGACGCTGCGCGGGATCGCTGTCGAAGGCATTTTTGCGGTTGAGGGTGGAACCGGCGGATCTCGTTTCGAGATGGACATCACGACAAATCGCGTGGACGCGATGAACCATTATGGTGTGGCGCGGGAGGCTGCGGCGATTTATAACGTGACGCTGAAGCCTTTGAGTGAAGGCCTTGGCGCGGCGGTGATGGAGACCAAGCCAGGTGAAGGGTTTCCTGTTCGCATTGAGGCGAAGGATTTATGCGGGAGGTTTACGGCGCGGGTGATTCGCGGCGTTGAGGTCGGGCCGAGTTCAGGGTTGATCGCGGAATATTTTCGGGCGATCGGGCAAAAGCAAATTTCTGCTCCGGTGGACGTGACGAACTTTGGGTGGATGGCGATGGGGCAGCCTACGCATGTGTTCGACCTTGACAAGATTGTTGGGGGCATCGTGGTGCGGCACGCGAGGGAAGGCGAGAAGCTGCAGTTGCTGGACGGGACGGAGCGGACGCTGGTTGCGGAAGATTTGGTGGTGGCCGATGAGGTGAAAGCGCTGGGGTTGGCGGGCGTGATGGGTGGATGGGATTCGCGCGTAACCGAAGAGACGAAGAACATTTTGGTGGAGGCTGCGTGGTTCGACCAGGCGGCGATTCGTGCGAGCTCACGGCGGCATGGATTGCATACGGATGCCAGCCATCGGTTTGAACGCGGCGCGGATTTTGATGCGGCTCCCATTGCGAATCACCTTGTGACACGCATGGTGGTGGAACAAAGCGGCGGCGAGGTGGTGGGGCCGCTGGTGGATGTCGTGGTGCCAGAGATTGCGGCGAAGACAGCGGAGCGTGCGGCGATTTCGTTGAAGGTGAGCGAGGTGCAGCGGCATCTGGGGACGACCGCGGACGGGTTGGGCGTTGGCGAGGGGGTGGTGGCGCAGTATCTGAGTGCGCTGGGATGTGGGTTCACGCAGACGGCTTCGGGTGAGTATGCCGTGAAGCTGCCGAGCTGGCGGCTGGACCTTGAACGCGAGATCGACCTGATTGAAGAGGTCGCGCGCGTGTATGGGTACAACCGGTTTGCGGATACGCTGCCGAGTTTCGCGGGCGCGGTGGTTGAGTTGCCCCACGTTGAGCAGGAGCGGACGATTCGCGAGACACTGCGTGCGCTGGGATTTACGGAGGCGGTGTCGAGTACGTTTGTGTCGTCGGAAGAGGCTGAGGTGTTTGGCGGTGGTGGCGTGGCGATAGGGAATCCGCTGAGTGCGGAGGCAGGGATGCTGCGGCCGTCGCTGGCGCCAGGTATGGCGACGATGCTGGCGCTGAACCTGCATCGCGATGTGAGTAGTGTGCGGCTGTTTGAGCTTGGGACCGTGTTCCACCCCAGCAGCCAAAGAACGTCTGCCGGGGACCCCGGCTTTGGCGGGTCGACGGCGGAGGTGACGGAGCGGGTGGGGCTGGCGTTGGGCGCTACTGGTGCGGCTGTTGCCACGTCGTTGTATAAGGCTGAGGATGCGCTGTTCTACGAGGTGAAGGGCGCGGTTGAGGCGCTGCTGGCCAAGTTTGTTGGCGCGGTGACGTTTGAGCCAGAGGGGCTGCCGGGTTGGATTGCGGCGGGTCGCGGCGCTCGCGTGTTACTAGAGGGCGAGGCTGTTGGCGTGTTTGGTGAGTTGAGCGCCGCGGAGTTACAGGCGCGGAAGTTGCGGCAGCCTTGCGTGATTGCCGCGATGGATGGGCAGAGGTTGTTCGACGCGGCGCTGCGGCAAGCGGTGTCGAAAGATTTGTCGCGGTTTCAGGCGGTGGAGAGAGATTTTTCGTTTGTGTTTCCGGATGCCGTGACATGGGGTGCGATTGATGCTGCGCTGCGCGGGGCTGGTTCGGGGCTAAAAGCGGACGAGCTGCGGAGTGTTCGGCCGGTGGAGATCTTCCGCGATGCGAAGGGCAAGGCGGTTGCAGCCGGATCGTATTCGCTGCTGCTGCGCGCGGTGTTTCAGTCGATGGAGAGAACGCTGACGGATGACGAGATTACTCGATGGACGGAGTGGGTGGTGGCGCAGTTGACGGGGTTGGGTGGAACGCAGAGAGCGTGAGGAGTTCGCCGCGGGCGCGGGGCGGATGGAACGTGGAGATGGGCGGGAGCGGTCGGGCTTTGCCCGATACCCACTCATGACGATGAGCCCGTCATGAATGGGGCACTCGGGATTTTCGAACGCGGCGGAATAAAGGGGATTCATTAAGGTACCTCTGCGGTACACACACATCCTTCCTCAACGCACCGTCCTATACTTCGAGTAGAGGGCGTGTTTGCGCCGCCAAGGAGTTGTCTATGGGATCCGCAAGTATCAGTGTCGATGAGTTCCAGGCGCTGGAGCAGAAGGTACTGCAGACGGTCGAGCTGATCAAGAGAGAGCGCGAGGCCAGGGCTGTGGCCGAGACTCAGGTGGCTGCCGTGAAGGCGGAGCTCGCGGCGAGCAGGGAAGAGCTAGATTCGCGGGGTAAGGAGATTGTTGCATTGCGGCAGGAGCTGGCAGCTTCCGGCGATGCGGCTGCCGAGGTGCAGACCCTGCAGCGAGAACGCGAGGCGGTTCGGCTGCGCGTGGAAAAGATGCTGGCGAGTATTGACGAGATTATCTAGCGGGACTATTTAAAAGGATTGCTCCAAGCGTGCGCGTGAAGGGCAATCGGCAGGAGATGGAGTGGTAGAGGCACAAACAAGAACGGCGTCGGAGATTTCGCGAGCTCAACTTGAGGCTCACGACATGGGAGCCGTTGTCGTCGATATTTACGACCAGATTTATCAGCTGCGGGGAGTGAACCCGGAGCATATTGAGCGGCTGGCTTCGGTAGTGGACTCGAAGATGCGGGCGGTTTCGTCGCATGGGGCGACGGTGGATTCGCTGCGAGTGGCGGTCCTGGCGGCGCTGAATCTTGCCGATGAGCTGGTGACGTTGCGGGGGAGGTATGAGGCTCTGAGTTCGTCGGTGGAGGCGAGCCGTCAGACGGCGGCGCAGAGCATGGTGCGGTCGAGGGCGGGATCGTTGATGGGGATGCTGGACGAGGTGTTGGACGAGCGCAAAGCGGGATGAAAGACAGGAAATAGGGATCGATGTGGGGCGGTGCCCTGCTTGCGATTCCTTGAAATCCCTTGATTTGACGAGCTATCTGCCGGATGATTGAACCCACGCGAACGTATCGTTCCGTGGGGAGTTCTTCTTGTTTAAGCGAACAGGCTGTCGTTTCGTCCCGGCTGCTCTTTTGGCGTTGGCGGGGATCGCGTGTGCGCAGGGGACAGGAGCCGCATCGGGGTCCGCGGGTGGGTATCGCATGAATCCAGATTTTCTTGCTGCAGTCAGGGTGGCTCGGCTGGCTGAGAGGGAAAAACGCTTTGATACGGCGATCGACGCCTATAAGAAGGCGAATGAGGTTGCCGGCGGACGATGCGTTGAGTGCCTCTCTGGGCTGTATGGCGTGCAGATGAGGAATGGAAGCTACCCGGATGCGCTCGTCACGGCGAAGGCGATGGAGGCGGTCGCGGCGAGTCCCATGGTACGGTCGGTGGCTGCTTACGATCGCGGGCGCGCGCTGGTGGCGAGGGATGGGGATACTCCAAAGCCGGAGCAGATGGAAGAGGCTCGGGCCGCTTTCCGGGAGTCGGTGGATCTGTATCCGGAGAATATGGCGGCACTGTTCAACGAGGGGGAAGTGCTGACGAGGCTGAATCGGACAGAGGAGGCTCGCAAGGATTTTCAATTGTGTTTGAGCCATTTGAAGCCGACGGATGCGGCGTGGTTGCGGGTAAAGCATTTTGCGGAGAATCCTGAGCTGGCGACGCACAAACTGGCTCCGGCGTTTGAGGTGACGTCGCTGGATGGCGCGAAGTTTAACCTGGACGCGATGGGGGGCAAGGTGGTGCTGGTGGACTTCTGGGCGACTTGGTGCGGGCCATGCAATGAGGAGCTGCCCGAGTTGAAGCGGATTGCGAAAGAGTTTGCGGGGCAACCGTTTGTGATGATCAGCGTGAGCTCGGATCAGGATGAGGGGGTATGGAAGGGCTTCGTCGCAAAGCATGAGATGACGTGGGTTCAGTACCGGGATGCGGACCACAAGCTGGCGGATGCGTTCGGGGTTTCGTCGATTCCGCACTACTTCACGATCGATGCGGATGGGGTGCTGACATCGGAGAGGATGGGGGAGGGGTCCGATGTGGAGGTTACCCTGAAGAAGTTGATTGCAAAGGCTGAAGAGGGAAAGGGGCAGATGGGGCAGGTGGGCGCTGGTAAATGAGGCCGAAGGGCTGGGTTGCGGAATCTTCGGTTCCCGGATAGCATCCAAGGCAGGAGACCGGCCTGCAAAGCAGGTACGGGGAATACCGCAGGTTGAACCAATACTCATTGAACAGGGTCCTGACTCGTATAAATGGCTCGGTGTGCTAGGTCCGCCAGTCCGGAAAGCCTAAAGAGCCACGGTCAGGGCCCACCGCTTA
>Ga0302319_10011995_pt1 | contig 16394 bp, 17 predicted proteins | sample Bog_T0_2_FD_203319 | JGI IMG/M metagenome (GOLD analysis project Ga0302319, IMG submission 203319) | Peat permafrost microbial communities from Stordalen Mire near Abisko, Sweden - Bog_T0_2 | ecosystem: Environmental > Terrestrial > Soil > Wetlands > Peat | place: Sweden: Abisko, Stordalen Mire...
AGTGCGCGATTACCTCGCCGACATCCTGCCAGGGCTTGCGAATGCACCGCGTCAGCGCGTCGCGGACCTTACTCCTGCCACCTGGGCCACAAAGACCTCGTCCATGCATTTGGTCTGACGCTTACCATCAATCCGCGTAATTGCTCGGCAGACTCGCGTTCACCAAAAAGACGAAGATACGCATAAACGATCATGTTCACGTACAGCCCATAACCCATCACATACTGTTCATCACGCCAATCGCTGGTGGGCAGCTGTGCGACCATCACCCTGTCATCCGGGCTCTGGTACTGCATCCACTTCTGGGCCTTCTCTGCTGCTTCAAGGAGGAACTCCGGTTGGTTCCTCGATATTCTGTAGACGGCCAACCCGAAGAGGAAAAGAGGCGTCGAGTCACTGGAGCCGCGGTTGGCTGGATCGTGCGCAAGCGATGGGATATGGCCGCGCGGCGTCTGGTTATTGGCAAGCGCCACCAGCGTGCGCTCCAATGCATCCGCAAGATGCTCGTTGCCGGTGGCCAGAAAGCCAAGGGACGAAATCATGAGGTCCCGAGTGTAGGGTTCCGGATAGCCCCAGCCCGCGGTTCGAGGTAGTCCTTGAAATGGCCCCTGTGCGTTATGCAGCAGGATTTGTAGAGCGGCCTCTTTAGCGAGCTCAATAGAAGCTAGCGACTTTTCGTCGAATGACATAGATTCCTTGATGGTGCGTTGGATTGAAGGGGCGAACGTCAGCGCCTCGTTGCTTTCTACTGGATACCCAATCGGTCGGAAACGATCTCCACAAATTGCCTTGCGACCTGGCGATAGTCGAAAAGCTCTACCACGCGCTTGCGGCCTGCTTCTCCCATGCGCTGACGGAGCTTGCTGTCCTTCATGAGCAGAAGAAGGTATTTCGCGATGTCGGGCACGCTGGCTCGGTATTCAGCAGTGCGCGGATTTGGAAACACGATTTGATGACCCTTCTCGTAGTCGTGCCCTTCGCCGTACCGCGCCTCGGTGATCTTTCTTTCCTCCGCGACTTTCGCCAGAAATGCCGTCTTGCCGTGCACCATCGTGTCGCGAAATGCCATGGCATCGATTGCGATCACTGGCTTTTCGCAGGCGTTCGCCTCAACCTGAATCATGCCAAAACCCTCCAGCCGCGAGGGTGCGGCGTAGATATCGCAGGCTGACAATAAATAGGGCATGAAATTCTGCGAAACAACATTGGTCGAGTAGATGACTTTTTCGCCAATCCCCAGGTCCGTCGCCAGTTTGAGGTCGATCACGTTCTGTTCTTCAGTGCGGAGTTGAGGCCACACCTTGCAGACATACTTCCAGTCAGGCGCCTCGCCATCGATCAGCGCCAATGCTTCCATGACCTCCTGTGCCCCCTTTGAAGCTCCGTCGCCCCCGGCGGTCAGAATCATCAACTGATCCTGCGATATTCCAAACTCTTCGCGGATCGATTTGACCTTGACGTCATCTTGGCTATGCGGCTTGTATCGGTCCGTGCCGCAACCCACTGGCAACACCACGATATTGTCTCCGCGGACGCCGTCTCTGATGTATACCTCCTTCACCCAGTTGGAGGTGACCAGGATCAGTGGCAGAGCATTCAGAACGTCACGGTGTTCCGCGATAAAGCCATCTGCCACGAGCCACGGCACGGCCGTCGTTCCAAACTGCTGCGGGTGCAGGACCAGGTTTGGGATATGGCCCCAAAATCCCACGCCGACCACCACATCGGGCTTAAACCAGCGATAGTACCACTCCTTTTCCAAATCCGATTTCAGGTGGACCGGATGAACATCCACGCCCATTTCAGACAGACCCTTGCATAACAGTTCACCTTGCAGGGCCAAGCCTGCCGCCGGCGCCGGATATTCGCTCAATACGAGTACCTTCACGATTGTTGCTCCCTGATTGACGTACATTTTGCCGCTGCCTGTGCTGAGTCAAAGCACCAGAATCCTTCTTCACGGGGAGTGGTCCTTGCTTCCCAACTGTCGATGCCATACCCGTAAACGTCTGTAATTAGCCAGCGCTTTTCAAGCCAGCGATTTTCCGTCAGCACATCCCGCCGATCCGCATCGCTACGAACCTGCGGCAAATACGCTCGACCGCCGTCTTCGTAAGCAAATGACCACAGTCGATCTGTGCAGATGCGGCCAGATTGCCAAAGTTCTACAACTCCATGGCAGCATTCTTCATGGCGGCGATGTTGTGTGTATTCGCCCCTTGGACCATGAGTGAGAGTCAGGCTGTAGCTGTCTCCAGCTAATAATCGGGCTATAGTCTCCTGAACTTGTTCCATCGGTAGCGGCACTTGGTCGGGCTCGTCATCGAGATCTGCCATCTCGCCCACCGCCCCCAATTGCTCTAGAACTCGGCGGAATTTTGGTCCACGGTCGGGATCAGATGCTCTGCAAAGAGTCACGATTCGCCAATCAAATTCGGGATGGGCCAAAATGTAGCCACCACACCAAAGTGTCTCGTCGTCCGGGTGAGCGACGACGACAGCGGCGCGTGGGCGTCGGACCCCGCTTCCTCTATCCAGCTGCACCGCGCTCAATTCTCTATCCCGAAGGCATCAATAGAAAGGCGTAGTCGCGCAACGGCGAATTCAGTCCGCTCTGAACTCTCCCCGATGGCCTCCGAGTTCAAATCGGATAATTCCACCATCTTTGCAATCATGCACACGGATTGAACCATGTCGCTTTCCATTCTTAAGACACCAAGAGTGCTCCGCGATGGAGCCTCTCAACTTTTTCTCGCGGGGATCATCTCGCTGAACCAACAATTGGGTGAAGATCAATCGTACTTTCGACCGAAGTGGCTCACCACAACCTGCACATATGCTGGAAGGGACTAGCGAGAGTGGCACTGGAATGAATCCATTCACGGCCCTCTTCCCAGCTGATTATGACCAGTTGAACGGATGGCCGCAGAGCATTTTTGACCGACCAATGAAAACGCGGACCTGTATTAAAACACGAGAGTAGATCCTTCTCTTCGCGAACATTACGACTTGAGGTTCCGAATCGAATCCCGGACGCCGCACAGTTTCTCAGGTCAAAAGAATGGCAAAACCGGGGCAGCAAAATGTGCGATATTGATCAGTCTGGACACAACAAATCTGATATTAACTTGGTGAGCAGGGTTTACTCACGATGCACCAGGCGGGCTTTGCCTAATCTGGAGGTCTTGATGCACCAAACAGTTGTTCTAGCCGTAGGCTTGGATCTGTCGCTTTCGACAAGACACAGCGCAGACTGGGACTCTGCTGGCTAGTTCGTCACATCGGCATCGTCGATCAGGGAGGCGATCGTTCATTTCCAGGACGGTGATTTCGATTTGATCTTGTTTGGCGATGGCATCCCCCCAGATAGCAGAGAGAGACTTACTTCCCTGATTCGAGCATCCGGCTCACGAATACCCGTGGTTTACATCACGAACTCTTCCAACGACTCTGATAGCTTTGCGGATGCGACAATTCGAAGTGAGCCAATCAATCTCCTACGAGGCATTGAAGCAATCATGTGCAATCGGAAGAACGCACGGTCGGATCTCGCAGCGATGCCGAGCATTGCAAACTGACGCACTGCAGAAAAATGTTTTTGAAGGTCGTGGGCATCTTATCTGCCCGATTGCTCAAATGCGAATTCACACATCAGGGTGAGATTCATGCATTCCCCATTTCTAATCGCTGATCGGATCAAGAGAACCCCTCTGCCCAATAGCCGCAGAGCAAATCACCTCAAGGAAGAGTCTCGATATGGCAAACGACGGAGTGTCGACGAGTTCCCTATGCTGATTACTAGGGAGAAAATGCGGGATGACGCCAACCAGTTGTTTAGATCAGGAGGATTCTTTAAGGGATTGTCCATCCAGGCAAAAAGCGACTTTGCGTTGCTCGCCACACGCTTTCATTGCTCCGCTGCGGAAGTCTTGATCAGGGAGGAAGAGGCTCCCGAAAACGTCTTGTTCTTGCTTGATGGGAAGGTCAATATCTCCATGAATTCGTCAGATGGCAGGCGGTTCCTTCTCGGTGTGGCTGGCGCCGGGGATATTCTCGGGATCACATCTGCTATATCTGGCACCTCCTCAGAGATCGGCGCAGAGGCTAGATATCCCTGCAACATCGATTCCCTACGTCGCCAGGACTTTCTCGACTTCCTGTTGCGCCATCCAATTGCTTGCCAGAATGTAGCACGAGAGTTGAGCCTGCACTACACTCGAGCTTGCGCCAGATTGCGCATGCTCGGCCTCACATCCTCAGCAAGTTCGCGCCTTGCTGGTTTATTGCTTGAGTGGTGTTGCAGCGGCCGCCAAACAAATAGGGGTACACAGATCCATTGCGATTTAACTCACCAAGAAATCGGAGAGTGCCTTGGTGCGTCCCGCGAAACAGTCACTCGCAGCCTGAATGACTTCAAGAACCACAATCTGATCGAACTTCACGGTGCGATCATTACGATTCCGAATTGCGATGCTCTGGCCAGCTATGCGGGCATTGGAGCAATGCCTGATCCCTTCTCCCCAGCTGCATGATGATGCCACATAAAGAATTGCTGCCTGTACCTTCGGTTGAATCGCGAACTTTATGCGGAGCCCGCCGCTAAAAAGTGTTGCCCATCGGTAGAGAGTGGTCAGGCGAACTCTGCTTGGCCCAGTCTCGCTACCCATGATCGATCTCTCGGGAGCAATTTACAGCTTTGTCGTCCGCAGTCTCAGTGCATTGGCAATCACCGAAACCGAACTGAAACTCATGGCGGCCGCGGCAATCATCGGATTCAGAAGCAGACCGAAAACTGGAAAAAGCAGCCCTGCGGCCAATGGAACGCCAACGGCGTTATAAACAAATGCAAAGAAGAGGTTCTCGCGGATGTTGTGCATCGTCGACCTGCTAAGATGACGAGCGCGGAGAATGCCCCTCAGATCGCCCTTCAGTAACGTGATGCCGCCAGCCTCCATGGCCACATCGGTACCGGTGCCCATGGCGACGCCGATATCAGCCTGGGCAAGAGCAGGCGCGTCGTTTACTCCGTCGCCAGCCATCGCAACCACCGCACGCTTTCGCTGATACTCCTTGACCACCTCCGCTTTCGTTTGAGGCAGCACATCGGCTTGAAACTCGATGCCAAGCTTATCGGCAACCGCCTTCGCAGTTGTTGCGTTGTCTCCGGTGACCATGAAGAGGCCTAGACCCGCTGCGCGCAGTTCGCGAATCGCATCGGGTGTGGACTCCTTGATAGGATCGGCGACTCCCACGATTCCAGCGGCGTTGCCATCCAAGGCAACCAGCATTACCGTCTGGCCCTGTTTGCGCAGTTCTTCGGCCTGATCGAGGAGCGGCGCAGGATCAATTGAAAGCCCGCTGAGCAGCGCTGCATTGCCAACAGCTATCTGCTTGCCAGACACGGTTCCCGTCACGCCCATCCCGGTGACGGAGTTGAATCCAGCCACATCAGCCAAAACAAGGTTCCTTGCTTCAGCTCCTTTGACGATGGCTGCGGCGAGAGGATGCTCGCTGGAACGTTCGAGACTGGCGACGAATTGCAAAAGGTCTGATTCACCAATCCCCGGTTGCGGAACAACGGAACTTAGCTTAGGCTTCCCTTCCGTGAGAGTTCCCGTCTTATCGATGATCAGTGTGTCGACTTTGCCGAAGATTTCGAGTGCCTCCGCATTGCGGATTAGAATCCCGGCGCGAGCGCCACGGCCCGTACCCACCATGATCGCCATGGGAGTCGCGAGCCCAAGAGCGCACGGGCAAGCAAAAATGAGTACCGCAACTGCGTTTACCAAGGCATGAGCAAAGCGAGGCTGCGGGCCGGTGAGGAACCAGACAGAGAATGTAACGATAGCCGCAATGATTACAGCGGGCACAAAGTACGACGACACTCGATCCGCCAGCCGCTGAATAGGCGCCCGCGACCTCTGCGCTTCACTGACCATCTTCACAATCTGCGACGAAAGCGTGTCGGCCCCCACGTGTTCAGCGCGCATCACAAACCCGCCAGTTCCGTTAACGGTTCCCGCCGTGACTTTTGAGTCATTATCCTTTTCAACCGGGATGGGCTCTCCGCTAATCATCGATTCGTCAACAGAACTGTGACCCTCAAGGACAGTGCCATCGACGGGCACCTTTTCACCGGGACGCACACGGAGCCGATCACCAACAACAACTTGATCAAGCGGCACGTCCGCTTCCCCGCCTTTGTCGTCAAGCCGCTTGGCCGTCTTTGGAGCAAGGCCCAGCAATGCGCGAATCGCACTGCTGGTCTGGCTACGAGCGCGCAGTTCCATCACCTGTCCCAGAAGAACAAGGGCAACGATCACCGCCGCCGGCTCGAAATACACATCGATCTGGCCCACGGCTCCACGAAACGAAGCCGGAAAGACTTGGGGAATGACTGTAGCGAAGACGCTATAAAAATATGCCGAACCAGTACCAAGGGCGATCAAGGTGAACATGTTCAGGCTGCGATGTACCCCCGATTGCCAGCCCCTGACGAAGAACGGAAACCCGCACCAGAGGACGACTGGGGTCGTCAGCGCGAACTCAATCCACGACCATATTCTTGGTGAGAACAGGTGCTGCATGGGCGTGGATGGCATGAATGCTGAAACCATCAGCGCCAGCATGGGTACGGCGAGCGCGATGCTGATCCAAAGGCGCCGCGTCATATCGGCGAGTTCTGGATTGGAGTCTTCAGCAGAAACTTCCCGAGGTTCGAGCGCCATGCCGCAGACAGGGCAGGAGCCAGGGGCATCGCGCACGATCTGCGGGTGCATCGGGCACGTGTATTCCTTATGCTTGGCAGGTGCGGGGGCGGTCGATCTTTCCACTGTCATGCCACACTTTGGGCAGTTGCCCGGAACTGCTTGTTTGATCTCCGGATGCATTGGACAAGTGTATTCGCCTTGCTGCGCGATCTTCGCATGCGCCGGGGAGTGAGATGAATTCGGATTACTCTGCGCGTAATTTTCCGGTGCTGCCCGTACGTTGCGGCACAGCCCTGGCTGCAGAAGTAGAATGTGGTGCCTTGATACGGAACACTCGCCGCGCCTTTCGAAGGATCGACCTCCATTCCGCACACGGGATCGCGGTTTTGACTGCGCGACACCGGGTGATTATGGACGGGTACATTCATCCAACTACACCTCGATCGTGAAGCCCTGCTTTTGGGCCACAGCTTTGATCAGTCGCGAAAACGTGCCGTAGTGTTGGGCGATATTTGCCGACCATGACAGCCCGTCGGCGCGTCCAATCTTCAGCCAATACTTCGGGAGGGTTAGATCGTATGCGTCAATCGCCGGCTTTAGCAATTCTGGATTATATGTCTCCTCGTGGCAGAAGCTCTCGATGGCCATGCGGGGCTTTTGAAGAGATCCTTGATCAACATAGCCGAGCACAACTCCGTCTACCGGAAAAGTGTTTGGCGGTAACTTAAGCAGGTCGATCATAGCTTGCGGGTCGCGGCGAATTCCGCCGATGGGAACAACACCGAGACCGAGTGCACGCGCCGCAGTCATAATCGTCGCCATCGCGATGCCGGCATCGCTGACTGCAGCCAGTATTCCCTCAAGGCTGCGTTGGAATACCTGTACGCCGCCGGCCTTCTTTACGCCAAGACCAGTTTTGTAAAAGTCTGGGATGACCGCGATGAACACGGGAGCTTGCGCGATCCAAGGCTGACCACCGGCAATTTCGGCTATGCGTGCACGGCTCGCCGCGTTTCGGACAACCACCAGCGAGATTTCGTGGCTGTTGGTGGATGTCGGAGCACGGCGCGCGGACTCGATAGCGGTATCGAGGATCTCCTCCGGGATTGCGCCAGCCTTATAGCTGCGGCTGCTGTGATGCGCCTGCAATAGGCGAATGGTCTCATTCATCGAGGCTCCTCGATTGCTGTGACTGGCTACTAATGCCAAGAGCCAAACAAACCAACATGCCAATCGGTGCATTGAGTTTTGTTGCTACGCGCTAAGCGCAGGGTAGTCTGTATAACCATGTGGCCCCGAAGTAAAGAAGGTGCTTCCGTCCGGCACATTGAGCGGCGCATTGCTCATAAACCGCGCCGGCAGGTCAGGATTGGCGATAAAGAGTTGGCCGAAGGCTACCGCATCCGCCTCTCCGTCCGCGATGACTTGGTTCGCTTCCGGCAGCGTGTATTTTTCATTTGCGATGAACACGCCGCCGAATTGCTTCTTGAGTTGCGGGCCCAATCGGTCAGGTCCGAAATACTCGCGCGCAAACAGGAAGCCGAGTTCGCGCCTGCCTAGCTCCCGCGCCACATAGCCGAATGTTGCCGGCGGGTTTGAGTCGTGCATGTCCTGCGAATCGCCCCGCGGCGCTAGATGCATGCCTACGCGCTTGGCGCCCCAGACCGAGATAACTGCATCGGCGACCTCAAACATGAGCCGGGCACGGTTTTCAATTGGTCCGCCATATTCGTCGGTACGATGGTTGGATCCGTCTTGCAGGAACTGATCTAGCAGGTAGCCATTGGCTCCGTGTATCTCCACCCCATCAAAGCCAGCAAACTTCGCGTTCTCTGCTCCCTGGCGGAACGCCTCAACGATGCCCGGAAGCTCAGTTGTTTCAAGCGCGGGCGGAGTCACGTAATCTGCCACGGGACGGACCAGGCTTACATGGCCTGCAGGCCGAATTGCGCTGGGAGCAACCGGAAGTCTACCGTCCAGAAAGCGTGGGTCCGAGATGCGCCCCACATGCCATAGCTGTGCGAAGATGCGTCCCCCTGCCTGGTGCACTGCCTTCGTGACCAGTTTCCAGCCTTCGATTTGGTCGGTCGACCAGATCCCTGGCACGTTCGCGTAGCCAACTCCTTGCGGTACAACCGGGATGCCTTCTGAGATGATCAGGCCCGCTCCGGCTCTTTGCGCGTAGTATTTGGCCATGAGTTGCGTAGGAAAGTGCTCGCGTGTGCCACGCAAACGAGTCAGGGGAGACATGATGACCCGGTTCGGCAGGTGGATCTCGCCAATCTGGATCGGATCTAACAGAGAGGTCATGAGGCTGAGTCCTTCAAGAAGTATTTTGTGTTGGGTTGATGTTCTTAGAAAAATGAATGATGAAAAGGCTATCGTTTCCAGTTTTGCAAGGATCGAGCGTCGTAACTAGGCCCCGATTTCATGCAGGGCTCGAAACGCCTCCAGCAAGACATGGGGATTCAATTGTCCCTTGTATACGGGAGGCGGCTCGCGCACCAATCCAAGCAACGAGTAAACAGCCATCTGCGCAGAGCGGATGGAATATTCAACTGTGAACACCACGTCGTCAGGAATTTCGCAGTACTGTCCAACGAAAGCCAGATTCTTGGAACCGTCCGGCCTGATCATAGCTCGATCGCCCTTGCTGCGAGGGAGAAACTGGCTGGTGATGAACGGCATCATACACGGAATGCAAGTGCACTTATCGAGAATGCCTGCACTTTGCGCCTGGAGGCGCAAATGGCCCAGGATCTCGGTCATGATTTCGCGCCCCGTGCATGCGAACATCGGTTTCTTTACGAAGTTTCCCGGTATATCAACAAACAGCCCATACCCCCAGAACACCTGCACTCCCTCTGGCTGCCCAATGAAATGCGGCTGATGAGGCAGCACTATTGAAGCCAGCCAACTGGACTCCGGAAAGGTAATAAGCCCGCCTTCTCCTGGTACGTTGCCCGTCAAGTCTCGGATTAATTCGAAAAACGTGGGGTCGTGGAGTGTTGTCGTAAAAGACATCCACTTCGATTGTTCAACGTGATCGGCGAAGTTCGAAGGATGCCCGAATTGCGTCTGGCCAGCTGCCATTTTCTCCCAAAGAGACCACGAACCGCCGTCGGATTTCCCCAGCAGGGCGGCCGCCGAGTCCATTGAACCCAGACTCGATCCTTCGGTCATAGACCCGAGAGTCACGATGACTTTGTCGTCTTCGGTAACACAAATGTTTCTGAGAATGCCGTTTTCTTTGACCACGATTTTATCGACAGCAAAGCCGGCCCGGTCTTGAAGAAGAACAAGGTCCGTGACCGCTGTCTTGAGCATGAACTTCACACCGCGTTCTTCGAGCCATTTGTAAAGCGGGCGCACCATCGAATCGAACTGGTTGTATACAGTGCGCATGATGCCGGTAAGCGTATTGAAACCTGAAACCATGTGGGTGAAGCGCACGAGATAGCGTTTGAACTCGACTGCGCTATGCCAGGGCTGAAAGGCGAAGGTGGTACACCACATATGCCAGAAGTCCGTCTCAAAGAACCCCGGGGCGAACTGGTCGGAGATCGTTGTCCGTCCAAATAACTCCTCCGGCTCGATCGCCAGACGCTCGAGGTTGAGGATATCTTTCTCGCTCAAGCCAAAACTTGGGCCATCGACCCGTCGACCGTCCCGAAACAGCCGCGACTTGGAGGCGGTCTCCATCGTCTCGTTCCAGTCAAATATCTCCTGTGTCACCGACTTCGACCCATCGAGATTCGGAATCGATGAAAAAAGATCGTAGGTGCACAGGTATTTGCTCTCGATCATGCGACCGCCGCGCATCACATAGCCGTCAGCAGCATTTCCGGCTGCATCAAGGCTGCCGCCAATCCGGGGAGATTCTTCCAGGATCGTGATCGTGTGCCCTTGGACATCTCCGTCGCGAATGAGAAAGACTGCAGCGGCAAGAGAAGCAATGCCTCCGCCTACAAGATATATTGCTGCGTTATCATCAGGTCGTTTCACGGGGATCATTCCACACTTTCTCTTTTGCGATTCACTCTTGCTGCGATTGTGCCAAAGGACTCTAAATGTGAGTGCCAAGAGCGCTCAAGCAGATTGTCAATCCGCAAGACTCGAATGACTGTATCTAATTGATCAGATGGTCAGCGGTCCCAGTCTGGAGAATCGTCCTGAGCGCGCGGGAAAGGCTTCCGAGCACGGCGCAGGCTTCCAGGGATGGCCAGTGGTATCTACCAAGAGGGCCATCGCCATGGCGCTTACTCCGCAGTTGCCGCAATCCGCGGTCAGTCTCACTGATTCGAAGAAACGGGAGAAAGCATGTCAGCAACAAACTCAGTTGTCGCCGTCTACGACTCTCACGACGAGGCGGAAAGTGCCATTAAGGCGCTCCAACAGGCCGGACGATATGAAGAGCCTTTCGATAGCGGGCAGAGGCACACACACCGGCGAACATGTTGTCGGCTACTACAACGCTGGTGACCGAATGAAGTACTGGGGCAAGGTCGGAGCATTTTGGGGCGGCTTCTGGGGACTGCTTTTTGGATCCGCGCTTTTTGCAATACCAGGCATCGGACCAGTTCTAGTCGCGGGTCCGTTGGTTAGCTGGATTGTCGCAGGACTTGAAGGAGCGGTTGTTGTCGGCGGCGTCAGCGCTCTCGGAGCAGGCCTCGTGAGTATTGGCATTCCAAAGGACAGCGTCATCAAGTATGAAGCTGCATTAAAGACCGACAAGTTTCTGTTGATCGTGCATGGTTCACCAGACGCTGTGTATAGTGCACGATTCATTCTCGACGGTTCCGGCACCCGCAACTATTGTGTTCACGGCCAGCCGATGCTGACCAGCTGAACCAGTTTGGTCAATTCAGGAAACCGAGAGATCTCATTCGCACAATTCCGGCAGCAGCATACTCCGCAAGCAATTCCGGATCAGAATAGGACGAAATCAATATGTATCCAGACTTCAACGTACAAAGCTCTGAGCCCTCCGCAGCGCGGAGCAAGCGAAAGGAGCTGGACATACTTCCGAATCCGAGTCTTGCCGCCGAAGGATTCAACATCTGGTGGCAGAAGACCGCAGCGCAGAGTTTGGCAATGGTTTCAGAAGCGTCCGACCTTATGCGTGCACACCGACTCGTCAGTTCTGCGCGCCAGCCTCGCGCTCGGCAAGCAGATTGATCGCCATTTCTGTCGAGAGACGGTCAGACTGCCAATCTTCGGCCAAAGGGCCACACAGGCACCTGAACATCCCTAATGCGTACAACGAGAAGCCTCAGCCGCCAGGAATCTCACCTCATGGCTCCACGGCGGGACTGACGCTGATTCTGCTTGCGTGTCAACTCTTAGCCGGTTGCCATTCACAGCCTGTTGTCATGCCGCGTATTGGAAGCAATTCCGTCGACGCCGGAGCCGTCGCCCTGAGACTGCGCACACTGACATCTGCCGCAGCACCCTCTGGAAGCCAATCGGCGAACTTCATAGGCGATCAACAGAATGCTCAGAAGGTCTACGAGGCGATCCAATACTCACCCGCTTGGGTGCGCGAAGGACAAGCGACCCCACAGGCTATCGCCGTTATTTCGGCAATCGAGAGCAGCCAACAAAAAGGGCTCAATCCGGAAGACTACGATGCATCACACTGGCCTGAGCGAATGGCGGCACTCAAGGCCGCGCCGGGAAACGCGGATACCGTGGCAAACTTTGACTTCGCTTTAACAGTCAGTGCGCTGAAATATCTCTCCAATCTCCGAATCGGCAGAGTAAATCCGAAACCCCTGGAGTCAGGCATCGATCTCGATCAGAAGCACTACGACTTGCCGCAGTTCCTGGTTCAGAAGGTTCTGGCGGGAGGCAATCTCCCGGATGTATTAAACAAGTTAGAACCCCGATACCTGGGTTACCAACGAACCGAAGCCGCGCTAAAGACATATCTGGCCTTGGCGGCCCAAGACCATAGCCAGCCGTTGCCCGATGTGCCAAAGACGGTGAAGAGAGGCGACACGTATTCCAGCGTTCAGCAATTGGGTGAGCGACTTCGCTTGCTTGGCGACTTGCCGCAGAGCGCTGTTGCTGATCTGAAAGCAACTACCTACGATGAGCCATTAGTAGAAGCTGTCAAGCACTTTCAAGTAAGACACGGGTTGAAGTCCGAAGGAAGATTGGACAAAGAGACGATTGCACAGTTGAATATGCCCTTGAGTGCGCGCGTGATCCAATTGGAAGATTCTCTTGAGAGGTGGAGATGGCTTCCGGCGGACTATCCGCAATTGCCTGTCGCGGTGAATATCCCCGGATTCAAATTGCCGGTGTTTTCAGACGATCACACCATTGCGTTGCAGATGAATGTTGTGGTGGGGAAGGCACTCAACCATCAGACGCCGGTCTTTGCCAAGGAAATGAAATACATCATCTTCCGGCCGTATTGGAATCTTCCCCTCGATATCGTTCGCGCGGAGATTGTTCCCAAGCTTCAAAGGGAATCGTTCTTCAATTACTGCTGAAGACCGAAGAGGAAAAGGTCGGGATTTCGGTTCCGGAATAAGTCAGACTCATGGTCGAGGTGCTGCTGCGTCGTCGCAAAGCCGTCTCACCGCAGGCTCTGATCTTCCTCACGTTCGGCGCGCAGAACGGAATTGACATTCGCGCAATTTGCCGAAGCACTCAACAATCGAATCTCAAAAATAATTCCGGGGCGAAGTGAGTCCTCCGGCGTTCAAATCGCATTTCCTGAACGCGACCCGCTCTCGATGTGCAGACTCGCGGCAATCTATTCAATCGCCATCAGAACCATTGACCAGCTCATTGGCGATATTTCCGGCTCAATTGAAAGACGTACGGCTATTCTCTCAATCAATTCATTTTGTCTTCCCCGAGTAGATATCTCGGCTCGCAGCCGCGTGCGGTCACTTCCCGGTTCATTATCACTGTGAATCGCCTGAAGGGTTGCCGGCTCTTGAGTCATCGAACCCAGCAGCAAAGCTCGAAGGTGTGCCTCATCGGCGCAGCGGCAGGTCAAGACCATCTCGTACCGAGTGTCAGAATGTTCAAGGGATGGCACACGATGAAATTTGTAGGCAAGAGGACGAAGGACAATGTTCGTGAGTAAGACGGTGATAGTCATGAATGCCGCGAGGGGAAACGCATCGAGGCCACTGAGCACACCGATCCCCGCTGAGCACCAGATCGTTGCCGCAGTATTGAGTCCTCGGACGCTGCCGCCATCCTGGAAGATCACACCAGCTCCAAGGAAACCTATGCCGGAGACAACTTAGGGCCCAACGCTGGCCATAACGAAGGCGGATGCAACGGCAGCCACGAGCGCATTCGTCCGCGTTCCTGCCATCCGTTGCCGCCATTCACGCTCTAGGCCAACGACCGCGCCGAGGGCTGTCGCCCCCGAGAGGTGTAGCACAAATTGAAGGGAAGAGGTCGCAATCATAGCGCTCCAGTTAGTAAAACCATTTCCGCAATGGGCTAGCCTTTCCTTTTTCCATCGGGAAGGTGGTCCGATCGTTGTCCCCAGGGATTCACATCAATTGACAATGAATGCGATAGTTAATCGCAATCACTCCCTATGGAAAAACTTGCGGTTAATGTCGGGCCAGAACTCTTTGAATTCCAGAGTCATAATATCCAATCCGACATTTGTGGCCCAGCGCTGCCCTGTCTTTGTCCAGGTGCGCTCAGCGTCGGGGTAGTAAAAATTGGAAATTCCAGCAGAGGCTCCTGCTCCGACGATCTCCGAATAGTTTGGCTCTTTCAGTCCCGAGTTGGACCGCGTTACTACTCCCCGGCTGAACGCATAGAACGTCCGATGCAGAAAGCCCCCGCGCCCAAGCGTGTAGTATCGAGTGTCTTGTCGGAAGACAATCGGCATGAAACATTCAACGAAATAATTCTCGTCAGCTTGGCCCACAAACGCGTGCCAATAATAGCGCCCATAGCCGACACCCCCTTGATGGAACTCCGGGGTAGAGCGCTCCGCTTGCCCAATGCCGGCGATTATTCCGATGAATACCCAATTTGAATAGTCGAAGGTAGGGGGACTGAGCTAAGCCGTCCATCGGCAGTGTGAAAAAATACCCGACGATGGCTCTCCTGCGGTGGGCCGCTGGCCCGTTCCAACTCCTGTCCGGCAAGCGGATGAAACGGATGGATCACATGAAAGAAATCACCATCGCCCGAACGTCCGGGTGTAGTGCGACGAGACTTCCCTGCGCCTCTTCCAAGGGATGCACATCGCGCCTTTGGAGGTTTTCGACAATGGACGTTTCAATCGCCTGTGCGTCAGACAGTTCCACGATGCGAACAGGAACCGACTCCTGACCGGCCAACTGTGCCGCCCGATAGCGCCGCGTTCCCGCAACGATCTCGAAGGATTGCGGCCCCTTGGGCCGGACGAGCAACGGCGAAAGTACGCCCTGGCTGCGAATACTGTCAGCCTTTTGTTCCGCAGACCGTTTTGTTGCCGAACGTCACGAATGGCGCTTGGCAGGGAGCGTTCCGCGTTCCGAGCGACACATAACGGATCAGCGGAACGCAAACGCAACAGAGGTATTCGCGTCCGTGAAAGCGAGGGATCCTGCCATGGGCAAGTCGAGAGACCGAGCAGCGTCATCCACGCCGAAGGCGTGCGGGAATATTGCTCAGCTGATAACTGAAGAGTAGCCGGTCGCTCGTCCAGAATGACTAATCGGTTATTCTTTTCACACCGCGATAGTAAGGATATGCACTGATTGCTAAAAGCAAACAGTTTTCCCGAGGATAGTAGAAGGTATGCCATTTCGAATGCGAGTTTCAAGTGTAGTCGACAAGGGGCCCGAGCTCTCACTTCAAGGCCAGTTGGTTGAAGGATCCTACATGGGTCCCGAAACCGTCCAGATGTGTGACCAGAATGGCAGGTGGGCTCACTCGATGATCATCCAGCACTCAATCAATCTTCCTAAGGATTGGCCTGTGGTTCCGGGCGATGGGTCGACGCTGATCCTCAGCATCGCCAAGCCAAGTTCTGAATTCAAACTTGACCTCTCTCAGCTGGTGATCGGCGATGGCGCGGTGGCGACTAACTCAAATCGTGAGGACATTTCAGCAATACTGGATGAACCAGCATTTTGGGCTATGGAGATGTCCCTTCTCCTATATGGCGATGAGCTTCCAGAACCCTCCTTGGCATGGGGAGCAACGAGGAGTGAGGTGGACAAGACATGCATTGAACGCTTTCAGTCCCGATGGGATTCCGGAACGTGGCCCCTTATTCGCATTGGGCTGCCGGATAACCGCTACGTAGAGATCGAGTACGCTGCAGGTATCGAGTACCAGACCCGAGTGTGGATCGGTGCTTGCGAGGGGCCGCGAGTGTTGCTTGGCTACGACAGCGGCCATTTCTCGTTTCCGACGATGAGAATCCAGGAACTCCTAGACCTTGCGGAACGAATGGATGGCCACCCTGCTGCGTCTCTTCTTCTGCTCAACGGAGCTTACCTAGTTGAGGGCGAATTCTTTCCTCAGGATGTTGTGACGCGCTGGCTTCGGCAATCTCCCGGATTTCAAGACACATACCTAGCACTACTGTGTCATAAACGATGAATGCCGCAGAACGGACAGCGGCAGAGTTGGCGGAGCAGGGAGCGCGCCAGGACGATTCGTAGTGTTGCGATGGAATGTGGGTTATGTCTTTCCGGACGG
>Ga0302319_10011996_pt1 | contig 16393 bp, 10 predicted proteins | sample Bog_T0_2_FD_203319 | JGI IMG/M metagenome (GOLD analysis project Ga0302319, IMG submission 203319) | Peat permafrost microbial communities from Stordalen Mire near Abisko, Sweden - Bog_T0_2 | ecosystem: Environmental > Terrestrial > Soil > Wetlands > Peat | place: Sweden: Abisko, Stordalen Mire...
CTCGGCGACGAGTTCAGGCTCGGTCTCGGCGACGCCGACGAGCCTGGCCGGCTGGCCGGAAACGAATTCGTTGAAATGTCCCCAGACGTGGGAGTGCACCAGGCCGACGACGGCAATGGTGTGCTCCGCCGCGAACGCGGGGAGTGATAAGAGAATGAAAAGAAACAACGTGAGCTTGCGCATTTTTGGTGAATCGGGCCTCCGGATCCAGCATATGATGTTCCGCACGATGGAATGAATCAACGGCGCATCAGATTGCATCACGATGAAAGGCGTAAGTGTTGTAAACTGGCAGGCCACAAGTAGACAGTACGCTGAGCGATCTAGGGGGATTCTCGTGAAGCTGCTGATATCGATCGCCGCCGCTCTGGGAATGGCGGGAATGGTGTGGGGCGCGGATGCGGGCCTTCTGGACAGGATCCGCGGTCTGGAGGCTGCAGGGGAAGCGCGCCAGGCGCGTCAACTGCTCGATCAGGCGTTACGTTCGACGCCCGCCAACGTGGATGTGCTGGAAGCGGCGGCGCATTTTGAAGACGCGCACCGCAGCCCGCAAGCGCGTTCCTTGTATCAGCGGCTGGTCGACTCACCGGAATCGAGCGGCGCGCGGCGCCAGGCCGCCTTGCGGCGTCTGGTGGAGCTGGACCTGTTAGTGGGCGACCGTGCCGCGGCGAACGCGCACGTGGCGGGGCTGCGCTTAGCCGGAGGCGGCAATGCCGAGATCGCCCAAGCCGCTCAGCCCGTCTTCCCGATGGGCTCCATCGAGATCCCGGGCCCTTTGCGCGGTTTCGCGCGCATGGCTGCGCTGGCGCCGGATGCCCCGCCCGACGAACTGCTGCTCGCCCTGGCGCGCAATGTGGTCACCAACGGCTACCAGGCCGTCACCGGCGCCGAGTCGCTCGACCAGACCGAGTACTTGAAGCTGGTTCTCCGCTACCTCTCTCAGGCGCGCGAGCTGGACAAATTTGCAGGCGACAGCAAGACGATTCAGATCGAGAGCTGCGAATCGGAGAAAACTGGCGAGCTTCTCAAAATCCTGGGATTTCGCCTGAGGGGCGCCTGCGGCAGCGACGTCGCGCTGGAAACGGTGAACGCCTCCCGGGCGTTTCTGGCGATGGACTCGGGCTTCCCGCTCGCGAGACTCGAACAATCGCTCCGCACCAACCGGCCGTTCTCCCACGACTTCAGGCCGACCAGCATTCCGGTGATTTTCAGCTCCGACTACTGGCTGTCGGTCAAGGAGAAATCCGCGGGTGAGTTCATCGACGCCTTCCTCAACGATCCGTCCATGTGCCGGCTCTATCTGGGACTCGCCAAGCTGGATCCCGAGACGGCCGAAGAAGTTCGCAAGGCCATGCCATTGCAGCGCATTCGAGCCTTCGCGCACGTCTTCGACTTCTTCGGGGGAATGTTCCGGGTTCGGAATGGCGTGGCGACGGTGCCCGGCGGCGACCGTTCCGCAGCCGCGTGGGCCGAACTGGCCGGAGTCGGGCCGGACAAGGGCGTGGCATTCCTCGAAAAGATCGTGACCAAGGACGACGGATGGCTGGCCAGCTACTTCGATTCGCTGAGCCGGATCTCGGGGCCCTCCTTGGACTATCTGGCCGAACCGGGGCGCCTGAAGCGCTATTACGCCGCACTGCGCGGCAAGGTGACCAGTCCTGGTCCGGCGAGACCGGTTTTTCGAGCCAACAGCGACATGATGCTGCTGACCACGCGTCTCGACGTCGTGAACGGGCAGGTTCAAATCCCGGGTGATCTTGCCGTCTGGAAGGCGTATTTTTCAGAGCACGCCACGAGTAAGATCGACGCCAAGGTTTCGAAAGCGGCGCCCGCCTGGAACTCGCCCGACGACCTGATAGAAGCCCTTTTCGGGCTCTCCCGCAAGTCGGTGGAAAACGAACCGCTCAAGGTATTCCTGGCGCTCAGTGACTTCAACCGGCGGCGGGCCAAGCCGCTCGAAGCGGATACCGTGGGCCGCATGATCCAGGAGTTCAAGCTCTACGGTTCGCAGGCTGCGATCCTGACGGAGGCGCCGGAACTCTCCGATGCCGCGCTGCTGCATTATTTCGATGCCGCGCATGCGATCGACACGATCAGGGAGAGCATGCTGCACGCCAATGCGGCGGGCGTCTTCCAGTCGCTCGCGTCGTTCTGGCAGATTCTGTACAGGAATCGCGAACTGGCGCCGGGCAAGGCAGAGCAGTCGCTGGAGGCGATTAACGCCCTCTTCCTGAAGCCGAAAAGCAGCAGCCAGGAGGTGTTTGAAAGCGGCCGCGCGGGACTGATTGCTTTGCTTTCGGCGTGCGGCGTCGAAGCGGCTGCGAATCCTCAGGATAAGTTGCTCGACCTCCTGGGCGGCTCCCTGACTCCCTCCGATCCCGACACGCACGCCACGCTGGTGATGGAGCTGAGCCGTGTTTTCGAAGCGCAAAAGCTGGTCAGCCTGAAAACGCTGTTCGATCTGGACGACCAGTTGGGCCGGCTGGCGAAGGGCGAGAAGGCAGACACCGTCGTTCTGAATCGTCTGGCTGCCAGGGTCTCGGACCTGAACCTGCCCAAACCGACCCTTTCCACGGCCGAGCGCGCCAGTTCGGCTTTCGGGTTCTGGGTGGACCACCATGTGGACGCGGAACGTAAGCTGAACTTCCGTGCGTCACTCGACAAAGCGCAGGGCTCACCGGACAAGATCCGCGACCTCAGGGGCGTGTTGACTCCGCTGTTGCGCGATTCCCTGGTCGGCCTGGTTTACGCCTACTACACGCCGCCGGGAGCGCAGATTCTGTTCACCAATCCGATGTTCGTGCGCAGTCACGACTTCGTCGGCCTTCAGCCTGTCGCGCAAACGTGGCGGACCACCGAAGTGGTCGGGGCGGGCTGGCCCTCGAACGCGGGCGGAAGGCTGGTTGGCTCGCTCGCCGGGCTGCCCTATGCGCTCGCGGAGGCGGAACAGAACTTCCTCATCCCTTCCCGCGAGCAGGCTCTGATCTGGGGCGACCTCGTGCCACAGATGCTCGTCGGCTCCAAGTCCGAACGGTGGTGGAACGTGACGCCGTCGCAAGTGCGCTGGGTGGCGCTCCACACACTTTTGGGAGAGGCCGTTATCACCGAAGCCGCTCTGGATCCAGCCGGCCGCGCGCGCGCCATCGCCGTGCTCGAACGCTACGCGCCGCCGGCCCGCGCGCGCCGCGTTGAGGCCGCGCTCGCCGGCGGCGAGGTTGCCACGGCGCTCGAACAGGTAACGCCCTCCGAGCTCTATCTGGCCGGGCTCCAGGCGTCCACGCAGCACGCCGACCCCACTGGTTTTCTGGACGCGGAAATACGGCGGCTCGTCGAAGCTGAACCGAAGCTGTGCAACGAGCAGGCCATCTCGGAGGCTTTCGGGACGCCCAAGCCGACTTTGACCCACTCTTACGTGCCGCAACTGCTGAACTTGAGGACCTTCCCCACGCTGATGGGCTATTCCAGCCGCATCCTGGCCGAGAGTTGGGAGTCTAACAACCTGTTCTTCGCCGCCCTGGCCGACGAACTGATGGTCCCGCCTGCTCAGCTCAACCTGTTGATTCCCGAGTGGACCAAACGCTCCGTGGAACAGATATTCGCCACGCATCTCGAGGACTGGCCGGCTTTGCTGCGCGCGATGCGGGCCACCGCGGAGGAGGCGCGTGCTCAAAGCCGCAAGTTGATGGCGATGGAGAGTCGCCCCGGATCGGAGGATTAGCCGCCATGAACGAACATGACTCGCGACTGACACGGAGACGCCTGCTGGGGGCCGGCGCGGCCCTGGCGCTGGTGCGGCCCGCGCTGCGGGCCCAGGACACACGCCCGACCTACCGCGTAAAGGTCGACATGGTCGTGCTCAGCTTCACGGTCACCGACTCCAAAGGGCGCTACGTGAACGGCCTCAAGCCATCCGAGTTCCGGATTCTGGAGGACGGCATTCTCCAGAGGCTCACTACTTTCACCGAAGGCAGCAAGCCTCCCGTTCAGGTCATCGAGGGCGGCGCGACGCGACCCTTGGATACCACGGAGGTGGATATCGCGCGCGGAGGTATCTCGACCGATGCCTTCGTGGGCACCAACGTGTTCGTCCTCTTCGACACCAGCAATTACATGTACCGCGGGTTCGTTTACGCCTCGGATGCCATCGCGGACTTCGTCCGGGGGCTCGAACGTGCCGACTCGGTGGCCGTCTACTCGTTTTCGAGGAATCTGTCGCGCCTTTCGCCGCTCAACCGCGAACGCAACAACGTGCTCGAAGGCCTGCGGAACGCCGTTGCCGGAGACGATGCGGCGCTCTATAACGCGCTGCTGCTCACATTGCGCGACGCCTCCAAGGTGCCGGGACGCAAAGTAATCATCGTCTTCTCCAATGGGCCGGACTCGGCCAGCATGGTTGCGCCGGACGACGTGCGGGCCGTCGCGGAGGACGAGGGCATCCCGATCTATGTCATTTCCACCAGCGACATCACGCGGGATCCGATTTCGAGCAACGTCTTCCGCCGGCTGGCCTCGCGTACTGGCGGGAAGAGTTACTTTGCCCGCTCCTGGCAGAAGCAGGTGGAAGCGTTCGAGGCCATTCGCGAGGACCTGGGCAACAGCTACACGGTGACCTACTATCCACAGCCCAACCCGAACGAGGGTTTCCGCAAGATCAGCGTCGAGGTGGTCTCGGACGTCGGGAAGAAATACCGCATCAGCGCGCGTCCGGGTTACCGGCCTCGCTCGGGGGTGTGATCAGGTCAAAGGCCTTACCGGCAGATCGTGACAACCGCCTGGAGCCGTGTGGCGAGCGCTTCGGCGTGCCGTGTCGAGATTCTTCGCGACGTCCGGTCCGATGCCGGCAGGAATGCCGGCGCAGCACGCTCTCCATTGATTTCGTGCAAAACGAAATGCGCTGACCGCTCCCCAATCAGGGAAGCAATCAGCGCATTCGTTGTCGCCGGTCGAAGCGGCGGATCTAAGTCAGGTCGAACTTCTCCTGGTGGAGCAGTTGGTCGGCAACGACGAGCACGGGCCGGCCGAGAATCTCCTCCAACTCTTCGAGGTATTTATTCTCGACCGATTTCATCTCCTTGGCCACTTCGGGACTGGCGCGCAGCACGCATTCCTTGCCGTCCACGACCTTCGAGTATTTCTGGGCTTCCACCAGAATCTCGCTGATCACGGTTGGCACGCTCTTCACGTAGCCCGAACCCTCGCAATACGGACAGTGCGAGCAGAGAGCGCGTTCCAGACTCTGCTTGACGCGCTTGCGCGTGATAGCGACCAAGCCAAAATCGTTGAACTGAAGAATCTTGTAAGGCGCTTTGTCCGACCGCATCGCTTCTTCGAGCGCGGTCATCACCTTGGTGCGATTCTTGCGTTCGTCCATGTCGATGAAGTCGACGACGATGATGCCGCCGAGATCGCGCAGCCGCATCTGCCGCACGATTTCCTTCACCGCTTCGACGTTGGTCTTGACGATAGTGTCTTCCAGCCGGTTGGACTTGCCGACGTACTTGCCGGTGTTGACGTCGATGGCGACCAACGCCTCGGTCTGGTTAATGACGATGTAGCCGCCGGACTTCAACCACACCTTCGGACGCAGCGCTTTTTCGAGTTCCTGCGTGATGCCGAAGGCGTCGAAGATCGGTTCCGGACGCGTATACAGTTTGACGCGGGCGAGCATCTGCGGAGCGATGCGCTCGACGGCGTGCAGCACCTGTTCGTAGAGGTCTTCGTTGTCCACCCACACGGCCTTGAAGCCGTCGGTCAATTGATCGCGGAGCAGCCGCTGAACGACTTCGACGTCGTGGTGCAGCAGCAGCGGAGCGCGGCGCTTTTCGGCCTTCTGCTTAATGTCGAGCCAGAGGTTGGACAGGTATTGGATATCGGCCGCGATCTCATCTTCCGTCCGGCCCTCACCCGCGGTGCGCATGATGAAGCCGCCGGCGATGCCTTCGCGATGCTTCTGCAGGATCTTCTTGAGGCGAAGGCGCTCTTCGTCGCTGCCGATCTTGCGCGAGACGCCGAGATGCTCGACGGTCGGCATGTAGACCACGTAGCGGCCCGGCAGCGCGATGTGCGAAGTAATGCGCGCGCCCTTCTGGCCCAGAGGCTCCTTGGCAATCTGGACGATGATCTCCTGCCCCTCTTTCAAGAGGTCGGAGATCAACGGCAGCGGAGGACGCTCGCGGTCGCGGTCTTTGTCCCTGTCCTTGTCGCGATCCTTGTCGCGATCGCGGTCCCTGTCCCGGTCGCGGCCCCGATTGTCCCGGTCGCGGCCATTCCGCTCGGGACGCTCGACCGCACGCTCGGTCTCGGGCGCCGCGGGTTCGAGCGCTGGGGCCTCAACCTCCGCCGTCGCTTCGGCCGGACTCTCCACAACCGGGCCCGTTGGCGGCTGGGTCTGCTGGCGGACCTTACGGCGCATCCGGCGAGACATGCGATGAGCCATGCGGCCAGCCTGGGCGCGCTGCGCGGCCGAGGCGTCCTCGCCCTCCGGCGCGGGCAAGGTCCCATCTCCCGGCTCCGCGGATTCCTGTTCTGTGGATTCCGGTTCGGCCGCTTCGCTCTCGGCGTCTTCCGCCTCCTCGACATTGGACTCAGCGTCATCAGCCTCCACCGGGCTGGCGGCGGAATTCTCCACTTCGGGGCTTTCCCCGGCGGCAGCCGCCGCGGCCGGCTCCGCAACGGGGGGAGCGCTAGAGTCCGATTCCACGGCCGGAGCAACCAGTTCCTCGACCGTCTCCGGGCTGGAGGCTTTGGCAGGTTTCTCCGCCTTCAATTCGGAGACGGGAAGCTCCGCAACAAGCGAAGCGGAGGCAGTTTCAGTAGCAGGTTCCGCTGGTTCTGGCGCCGGCGCGGATTCGGCCTCAGCATCAGCCTCGGGCTCCGCGCCTTCTTCGGCTTCGCACGCTGCTTCCGCCTCTTCGGCCAGTGCTTCCGGAGACGATTCCCCATTCCCGGGCTGCAGCGAAGCGGCGGCGTCGGCCCGCTGTTCCATCTCATCAACGCGGTCCAGAATGGCTTCGGCGGCGTCATCGGCTTCCACTTCGTCTTCAGCCAGGGGCCCTGGCTCAACCATCTCCTGCTCATCCAACGAGCGGGAAGCGGGCGCCGTGGGTGGAATGCTGCGCCGGTATTTGGCGAGAGACTCGCCGGGCAGGAGCAGGAACTCCTCCGCAGGCGGCGTGGAAACTTCGGGCGCGGCGGATTCCTCGCGCGCTTCTTCGGCTTTCACATCCGCTTCCCCTTCGGGATCTGCTTCTGATTGGGCCGGCGCGGCCGCTTCGTCCGCCGGCGAGGCGTACTTGGATTCGGGGAAACCGCGGCTACCGCGGCGTCTGCGACGGCTGCGCCTTCCGCGGCGATCGCGGTGGGCGTCGGGCGAACCTTCAACAGGGCCGGACGCGGCGCCATTCGTTGCGTCGACTGCGGGAGCTATTCCTTCTTCCTGCGCGGGGACGGCGACAACCGGCGTGAACTCTGCGTCTTTGCGTTCCCCATTCGCCACCGGGGGCAAAGCGAGGACCGGCGAAGCTTCGGGCGACTCGCGCGGTTCGCGGGAGCGATCCCGGTCACGCCCGCGAACCTCACGGCCTCGATCGTCAACGCGATCGAATTCGTCGGCGTGCTCTTCAAAGAAGTCTGAGACGTAAAGGAAGCAATCGCGTTCGAGACCCAGGTCTACGAACGCGGACTGCATCCCGGGCAGCACTCGCGTGACTCGCCCTTTGTGGATGCTGCCAGCCAGCGAATACTCGTTGGCCCGCTGAAAGAACATCTCGACCAGTTGCCCGTCTTCGAGAATGGCAACTTTGGTCTCGTGGCGGTTCTGGCTGATCACCAGTTCCTTGGACGACATGAACTACCTCCGCTGCGGTGAGCGACCACCGAGTGGAGCGGGGCGAGGAGCAGTCGAGCCGGGTGCCTTTGAGACCTGATCCGAATCCCGCGCATCTCGCGAAACGGAATTCAGAGGCGGCCTTGGTCCAGTCAATAAACCTGTTGTTCCACCCGGTCGAGGCGATCACTCATCTCGGCCTTCTCCGGGGGCGCGGCGCGCACGTGCCGGCCGCGTTCGGCAAACCCTTTGATCGGACACTTGGCACCGGGTGGACTCCCCAACCGGCCGCACTTGACTCTACAGTCGCTTCACGATCCGAACCGCCGGAGCCGGACATTGTTGACCAACCCCAGCATTGCAAATACCGACATCATGCTCGACCCTCCGTAACTCATCAGAGGGAGCGGAATGCCAGTCACCGGCATGCGGCCCACAGCCATTCCCGCATTCACCAGCAAGTGAAACAGGAGCAGCGAGCCCACACCCATACAGATGAACATCCCGGCCCGGTCCGGCGCTCTTTGTGCATTCTGCACGATCTGCATCAAGAGCAGAAAATACAGCGCGAACAGGACCAGAATGCCAACAAAACCATGCTCCTCGGCAAACGCCGAGATCACGAAATCAGTGTGCGCCACCGGCAGGAACCGGAGCTGAGTCTGGGAGCCGCGAGCGACTCCTTTACCCCAAATCCCGCCAGCCCCTACCGCAATCTTCGACTGGATTACCTGATAGCCTCTGCCGGTCGGATCTTTCATCGGATCGAGGAAAGTAACGAGCCGGGCCTTTTGATAATCCTTAATCAGAAACCAGCCAGCCGGCAACAGCACGGCCGCAACCACTAGCACCGTCACAGCGTGCTGCCAGCGAAGACCACCAAAAAAAACGCCGATCGCCAGAATGGGAAGGTACGTCAGGGTCGTCCCCATGTCCGGCTCCGCCAGGACCAATGCGGCCGGAATTCCGACCGCGATCCCGAGCTTCAATAAGTCCCGCCACTCGAGCCGATCGTTGCGCAATTCGGACAAGTATCGGGCTACCAGTAATACTATCACCAGTTTACCCAGTTCAGACGGCTGGAAACGCAAGCCGAAGAAAAGAGGAATCCAGCGCTTGGAACCCCACACGAACGTGCCCGTGACCAGCGTCAGAAGCAAGAAGCCCAGGGTGAATCCATACAAGGCGGGCACCTGGCTCAACAGGTTGTGGTAGTCGACCCGCGCCATCACCCACATCAGAAACAATCCGCACGCCACCCACACGCACTGTTTCATCCACGCGCTTCGCAACGGCGTCGCGTGCGTGGCCGAGTAAATCTGGAGAATCCCGAGCGAGCAAATGGCCAATGCGATCAGCAGCATGGGCCAGTCGATGTCGCGCAGGAAGCGGTAGCGGCTGAGCGGGAGAGGAATCAGTGGGACCTCAATCCGGGCGCCGCGAGAACGGGCCCCGGGCCGCCAATCGCGGCCGAGAGATTCTGCGGCGGGCCAGCCTGCTTCTGCCGGGCCTTCTTGTCAAAATATGCCTTGATCACGTCACGGACGATGGGCGCGGCGAGCGGGCCTTCCCGGCCGTTTTCAAATAGCGCCGCCACGACGATCTCCGGATTCTGGCGCGAGGCGAAACCGATGAACCAGGCGTCGTCGCGGAAATTGACATCGCCCGTCTTGGTCTTCAAGAGATCGTTGGAGGCGCGCTGCGCCGTGCCTGTCTTGCCGCATAGCACGATGTCGTTCATATGTACGGAAGCCCCCGTGCCGCCTTCGTTCACCACGGCGCACATCCCGTCCAGCACCTTTGCGAGGTTTTCGGGATGGATCACCGACGAGTGGTCCACGACCGGCTGACGGCCGTCCATGACGATGTGCGGTCTCATCCAGACGCCATTGTTCACAAGCCCGCTATAGGCATAGGCAAGCTGCAAGGGCGTAATGGTGGTCGCGCCCTGGCCGATGGACACGCTGATGGTTTCGCCTTCGTACCACTTTTCGCGCTGCGTGCGAATCTTCCAGGCTGTCGAGGGCACTGTGCCTTCCTTTTCGCCCGGCATATCGATACCCGTCTTCCGGCCGTAGCCAACCATCGACGCGTACTTGGCGATGGTGTCGATGCCGATGATCTTGCCGACGTTGTAGAAATACACGTCGCAGCTTTGGGCAATGGCGCGGTGGAGGTCAATGGTGCCGTGCCCAGCCTTGGTGTGGCATTTGAAGTAGCGGCCGTAGAAGGTCGCGCCGCCCGAACAGTGGAACGTCGTGTTTGCGTCGATAGCACCCGTCTCCAGCGCCGCCAGCGCCACGATCGGCTTGAACGTGGAACCAGGAGCAAGTTGCGATTGAACGGCGCGATCGAACAACGGCTTGGCCGGATCTTCGAGCAGCGCCCGGACATCGGAGGACTTGGACCGCCCGAGGAAAAGATTCGGGTCATAGTTCGGGGACGAGACGAAGGCGAGAACTTCGCCGGTAGCTGGCACTATGGCGACCACCGCGCCATGCTTGCCCTCCATGGCCATTTCGGCCACGGTCTGCAGGTCCAGGTCGATGGTCAGCTTCAGGTCTCTGCCGGGCACGGCGGGTTTCATGCCCAGCACCTCGCGGGTATTCATGCGATTATCCACGCGAACCTGCCGCTGGCCGTCGATGCCGGTCAGCAAGTCATTGTAGGTGCGTTCGATGCCCATCTTGCCGATGAGGTCGCCGGGGTTGTGGCTCGCCCATTCGGGGGAGTTCAATTCCGCATCGCTGATTTCACCGACGTAACCGATCAGGTGTGAAGCGATGCCGTCTTTGGGATAGAGCCGGAACTGCGACTTGATGAGTTCCATCTCCGGGAACATCAGGTCATTACGATGAGATTCGACGAAGGCCAGTTCGCCGGACGTCAGTTCCTCTTTCACGGGAATCGTGAAATAACTGGGACGGCGCTCAAAGCGGCGCACGCGCGCCTCGAAATCATTGACGTCCAGGTTGAGCCCCTGTGCGATCGGTTCAACGTGATCTTCCCGCAAGCTCTCGCGCGAAAGAACCAGGCGGAAGGAGGCATGGTTATCGACGATGACACGGCCATCACGGTCGAGGATCCTGCCGCGTGGCGCGGGCATCGGCAGAGACTTGATCTGGTTCTGCTGCGCCTTGGAGTTATACAGCCCCTCGTTTCGCACCTGCAAGTCCCAATAGCCCGCCAGCAGGAACACGAAGACGGCTACCGTCAGGTATTGGAAGATTGCTATCTTCGCCGCGCCCGAGTAGGTCTCGTCGCGGAGAAAATGCACCACTCTCGGCGCCTCGTGTTCTCGATCTCCTTGGATTCTTGCCACGGCGGGTAATGCGGCGAACCTCTATTGCGCCTCTGTCTTCAGTTTATCGAACACCCGGTAGAGCGGTAGCGCGACAACACCGTTCAGAAAGGCTGCGATGATGGTTTGCGGCAATCTCAAATCGTCGTGGCTGCCCAGCAGCGCGTGCGACAGCGCCCAGAAGAGCACCTGATGCGCCAGAAAGAACCCCGAACCCATGAGATAACGCAGGCCCGAGTTCTCGACATCGAAGCGCAGGCTGATGCTGGCCGCCGAATAGCCGATCACAGTCTTGACAATGCCGTACATGCCAAGCGGGAGCGAAGATAACGAATCCTGAGCCAGGCCGATCAGGCAGCCAATGAGCGCGCCGGCCGGCGGCTGCCTGCGCATGACCGAAAAGTAGACGGTCACCAGCAGCGGCAATTCCAGGTAGGAGAGAAAGCCGAAAAAGCGCGGCACGTAGACCTGAAACAGGATTGCCGCCACGGGCACCAGCACCCAGGTCAAAGGGCGGAAGACCCACACCCGGAGGCGGGCGGGGGGAAGATGAACCGCCGAATCGTCGAATTCCGTCATCGGGGATCCTGCACGGGCGGCTTGTTTTTTGGGGCCGGCTGTCCCGCCGCCGGAACCGGTTTCCCAGCGGGCGCCTGCGCTGGTTGTGTCTTGCCGGCGGGTGACTTGTCGTCCGGTGCGGCGGTCGTCGTGGGCTGAGCTGGCGCCGGCGCCGCCGCGGGCTGGCGGTTGAAATCGGGCGCACGATACGGAGTGGTGCCCACCTGAAAGCCTTGCGATTCGATGACTCGCTTGTAGTGCTCTCGAATGCGGTCGGCATCGGTGTTCAACGCGCCGGGCGTTCCATTCGGCGTCGCGGGTGAAACCGGAGCGCCCGCGGGCGCATTCGGGTCCTCCGGAGGCGGAGCCAGAATTTGCACGGCGGGATTGGAGGGCGTCGACGGCTCGGGAATCTGGCCATGCACCGCATCCAGCAAAATCAGCACCTCGGCGAAGTCGGCGTCCAGGGCCACGGGCCGTATCTCGATCTCTTTGCCTTCCACGCCATCCTTGATCGACCCCGCCTGGCCGACGCGCAGCCCACGCGGGAAAATCCGGTCCTCTCCGCTGGTGTAAAACCACTCATTTTTTTCGAGCGGCTGTTCGTTCCGGATTCCGTCGACGTGGCAGGTCCCGCCCTCCCCTTTTAACAGACCATGCGTCTTGTTCTTCTGGGAAATCACGCCCGCCGCGAAGCCCTGGCTGCTAGCCAGCATCATCAGGGACGCGGTTGGATACGCCGCCACGATCTGGCCCACAATGCCGACGCCGGTGACCACCGCCATGCCCCGCTTCACGCCTTCCGACGATCCGCGGTCGAGGATAAAGACGCCCGACTGGACTCCCGGGGCACTGCCGAGAATACGGGATGGCAGGCTTTTCGAGGGCAACTCGCTGCGAAACGCAAGCAACGCCTGGGCCCGGCCCGCCTGCTGCAATTGCTCCTGCAGGAGTTCGTTCCGAATCTGGAGCTGCGCGGTCCAGCGCTTCAACTGGGCATTGTCCCGTTCCAGCTTGCCGGACATGAACCAGCGGGCCAGGAAGCCGCCTGCGCCATCGCGCGTCGCCTCCATGCCACGCGCCATAGGAGTCACGGCGGTGACCGCCCAGACACGAATCAGCCTGGTATCGCCATTACTCTTGATCTGCCAGGCAAGCAAGATCAACTGCCCGGCCAAAAGTAATAGCAAGACGCTCAGATTCCGGTATCTACTGAACAGCCCATCCATGAGAAAAAACCGCGCGGGGCGTCAGCCCGAGGGACGCCTATTCGATGGCGATCCGGCGCAGTAGTTTGAAGTCCGTCAACATTCGCCCGGTTCCCAGCACGACCGATGCCAGCGGGTCCTCGGCGATCGAGACCGGCAATCCGGTCTCTTCGCGAATCCGCCGGTCCAGATTCTTCAGCAAAGCGCCGCCGCCTGTCAGCACGATGCCGCGATCGCTAATGTCTGCGCTCAACTCGGGCGGCGTCCGTTCCAGCGCTACGCGAATCGCATTCATGATGGTCGACACCGGCTCAGCGAGCGCTTCGCGAATTTCTTCGTCTCCGATGACGATGGTCTTCGGTACGCCTTCGATCAGGTTGCGGCCCTTCACTTCCATGGTGATTGGCTTGTCCAGCGGGTAGGCGCTGCCAATCGTGATCTTGATCATCTCCGCGGTGCGTTCGCCGATCAGCAGATTGTATTTCCGTTTCAAAAACTGCATGATCGCGTCGTCCATTTCGTTGCCTGCGACGCGGACCGAACGGGAGTACACGATGCCCGACAACGAAATCACCGCAACGTCGCACGTGCCGCCGCCGATATCCACAATCATATTGCCGGACGGCTCCGTGATTGGCAGGCCGGCGCCGATCGCGGCCACCATGGCCTGCTCCACCAGATGCACTTCGCTCGCCTTGGCCCGGTAAGCCGAATCGATGACAGCCCGCTTTTCTACTTGAGTGATCTCGCTCGGCACGCCGATGATGATACGCGGATGCACCAGCATCTTGCGGCCGTGCGCCTTGTGGATGAAGTAGTTCAGCATCCGCTCGGTCACCTTGAAATCGGCGATGACGCCGTCTTTCATGGGCCGGATGGCGACGATGTTGCCCGGCGTCCGGCCAACCATCTCCTTCGCCTCTTTGCCGACGGCCTCGACCTCGCCGTTGTTCTTGTTTATCGCCACAATCGAGGGCTCATTGACAACAATCCCCTTACCACGGGCAAAGACGAGCGTGTTGGCGGTGCCCAGGTCGATGGCCAGGTCAGAGGAGAACAGACTAAACAAGGAACGGATGCTCATCGCGGCTTGTGGAAAACTCCTGCGTGCTTCGAGGGGAGCCAACTGGTGGGGCTACTCCGGCAGAGCGCTTGAGCCAGAAGCTCGAACTCCCTTCGAGCGTAGCATACCCCAAGCATGAATGAACCCACGCCGATTTCTAAAGCATTGATTCTTCATAGCCTTGCGCCCGCGAGTTCGCGCTTGTCACGTTTCTCCCCGGGACCGGTTCGGCCGGCGCGTAAGACTATCCCGTCGCGAAGGCGCTGACGGCCCCGGGGAGACGACGGCGCCGGCGCTATGCACAACTGGCAGCATGCCGCCGCCCCTGTGAGATGATGGGCTGGGGTCAACGTAACAGTGGACGAACGACAGTACTATACGGAATCTCAAGCGAAAAAGACGATGCGGCTGACCTGCCCGTACTGCCGTGCCACGGATGAGCACGAGTTGCGGTGGGTAGTGCGGACGAAAAAGGACCGCTTGCCGCCCGGCGGCGACGAGCGCGACCGCGCCAAGTTTCTAAAAGCGCAGAGCTACATGGTGCTGATCGACGACAAAGCGCAGTGCAAGCAAATGCGATGCCGCAAGGCCTTCGACATCTCGGGCATCAAGACCATGGCCTTCCTGTGAGCCGTTTGCCATGGCTGTAGCGTCTGTCTGGACTCGCAGAGGATTCCTGGCGGCGGGAGGCGCGCTGGCCGCGGGCTGTAAGGGCAAACACGCCGAAGGCTACCGCGGCTTCGCCTACATTGCAGTGGCCGGCAGCCGTACGATCGCCGCCGTCGACCTGTTGTCCTTCTCCCTCCGGCGCAGTATCCCGCTCTCGTGCCAGCCCTCCCTGCTGCTTGCCCACCCCGATCCCACGAAGCCGGTGGCTTTCGTGGGGGGCAAGGCGGACGACGGCACAGCCGTCTTGGAGCAAGTGGATCTGACGCTCAGGAAGACGGTCGCCCGGGCCACGGCCGGTACGGGGAATCCTGTCGTTCGCAAAGATCACCGCGGGATCATCTGGACCTCGGCCGGCGATCCGAAGCTGCATGCCTGGAACGCCTCCAACCTGAGGCCGATGGCGCAGGTGAATCTGGCGGCCCGCGCGATCGACTTCGACGTGGCGCCCGGTAAACCACTGGCCTGCGTGTGCCTCGAAGGCGGCCTGGCGCAATTCGTAGATCTCGCCTCGGGAAAAGCCTCTGAGCCATTGCGCCTCGGAGCGGAAGGGACCGTGGTGCGATTCCGTTGGGATGGGCGCGTGGCCATGGTGGCGCTGCGAAACGCGTCGCTGCTTTCCGTCATCGACGCCGCGTCGCGGCGGGTGATGACGGAACTGCCCCTGGCATTGCGGCCGGATCACTTCTGTTTCACCAGCGATGGCGGGCAACTCTTCATCACGGGCGAAGGCCGCGACGCCATCGTGATTGTCTACCCCTACCAGACCGAGGTCGCCCAGACTTCCCTGAGCGGCAGGACGCCCGGTCAGATGGCATGCTCTTCGGCTCCGTCCTATTTGTTTGTTTCGAGTCCCGCCGCCGGATCGGTGAGCGTCTTCGACACCGACACGCAAAAGGTCGTCGCGGTCACAGGGGTCGGCGTGCAACCGGGTCCAATCGTGGTGACGCCGGATCAGCAGTACGCTCTGGTGTTAAATCAGGGCTCGGGCGATCTGGGAGTGATCCGCATCTCGTCGATCAAACAGGGACGCGCGAGGAAAGCCGCACTCTTTACGATGATCCCGGTCGGGGGCATCCCCGTCGCCGCGCTGGTCCGAAGCGCCGGTTAGCATGTGTGGGGCGGCGCTCCACTTTTTACTTCTTTTTCAACTCCAGTTCGTCGAACCAGAAATCGTTGTTCGGCACGTCCAGCCGCAGCTCCGCGATTCGGCCCTTCGTGTCCGGGATGAATTGCGCCCGTCCACCAGCGAAAAACGCGAATTTCTTCCTCCATTTCAGCGTGAACGTGTCGGCGTCGAGGGGAGTGAGGTCAGCCACCAGGTTTGGATTTGGAAGCAGCCGCAAGACAAGACCGCTGGCCTCGGCGCTGACTGTCGCCTCGCCATACATCGCGCCTCCGAAGGTGCCCGCATAGGAGTCGAGCGCCATCGGCGGACGGGCATTCTTCGGCGCGAGTTCATCCTTCTTAGCCGACTTCGCGAGCTTGGACGTTTCCCAAGCCAGCTTGCTGTAGTCCTTCTCGGGCAGCCCCAGATAGGCATCGCGAATGCGATCCACGATCGGAGCCATCACGCCGCGGTCGCAATTGGTCAGCACGACGATGCCCAGCCGCTCCTCGGGCATGAGCCAGACTTGAGAGAACATGCCGTCATAGGCGCCGCCGTGTCCGGCTGTGAAGTGGCCTTGAAAATCCGAGACGCTCCAACCCAGAGCGTATGTCCGGAAGTGCGTATCGCTTTCTTTCGAGCCCGGCGACGGGCCGCTCATGAC
>Ga0302319_10011997_pt1 | contig 16393 bp, 12 predicted proteins | sample Bog_T0_2_FD_203319 | JGI IMG/M metagenome (GOLD analysis project Ga0302319, IMG submission 203319) | Peat permafrost microbial communities from Stordalen Mire near Abisko, Sweden - Bog_T0_2 | ecosystem: Environmental > Terrestrial > Soil > Wetlands > Peat | place: Sweden: Abisko, Stordalen Mire...
ATTACAGCATCACGATGGCAGAGCCCATGCGGGCTACACGTCTGATCGTCGTCAATGATCTGTTCTTATCCGGCAAGTACATCACCTGCGAGGGAAAGCCTGATCCCGCCCCCGCAACGACGCAATTTTCATGGCTCGCCCAGCAACTGGGTGAGGCACGGGCAGCGGGACAAAAGGTCTGGGTGATGGGTCACATTCCGCCGGGTATCGACCCGTATTCAACAGTCGCAAAAATGAGAGATGTGTGCGGCGGAAAATCGCCAGTCACTTTTCTCGCGTCGGACAAAATGGCAGACCTCCTTGTGGAGTATGCCGACGTTGTGCGGCTGGGAGTATTCGCTCATACACACATGGATGAGATGCGCCTGCTGGAGCCCGAGGGGGGCCAACCGGTTGATGCACCCGCGCACCAGGTCGCCATCAAGATGGTTTCCTCCATCTCTCCGGTGGACGGAAACATTCCATCTTTCATTGTGGCTCGCGTCAACCCATCCTCTGCAACTCTCAAGGACTACGACGTTGTCGAAGCTTCGAATCAAACCGGCATCGACGCACATTGGACTCCCGAATATAACTATGGCCAGACTTATCATGAGCCGCAATTCTCTGCTTCGAATGTGAGCGAATTGATAGGGAAGTTCAAGGGCGATGGTGGCGCGAAGACGGCTGAGAGTCAGGCATACATTCATAACTACTTCGTAGGCGACATGTCTCGCGAGATTAGTCCCTTTTGGCCTGAGTACGTTTGCGCTTTGGACCATTACACCGCGAAAGCATTTACCGCGTGCGTTTGTTCCACAGCGAAGTGAGGTGGTTCTTATGTTGTTTTCTTCTCCACGCGCTCTGACGGCGTCCACATTCATGCTGGTTACTATCATTCTCTGCGGAGTGCCGGGTGCGAAGCCGCAAACAGTGCACGTGGATATGGACGCGGGGAAGGCAATCGCTTTTGATCCAGACAAGGCAATGGGGACGTCGATGGACATCCTCACAGCAAAAGAGTTTGAAGCTGTCTACTCAGAGCCGACCGTGAAAGCCGGGCTTTCAGCGGGCTGGGGACCGATCACCTATCGTCAGAATACTGAGTTAACTTACGACGCGTGGCACTGGAACTCCGACGGGACATGGAGCGACGAGAAGCACAAGAGCGGATATTTCTTAGGAAGCGCAGAGCCGAAAGGACTGCTGCGCGAGTCATACGGATACCGTATCTTGCATCGGGGAACAACGCGTAGCGACTCCGGACAGAATGAGTATTCACGGATGACTGATGGGGACCCAGCGAGTTATTGGAAGAGCAATCCCTATTTGACCGGAAAGTTTACGGGCGAACCGGACTCCGCTAATCCGCAGTGGGTAGTTATCGAGTTTCCAGTTCAGCAGGATATTGATGCGATCCAGATCACCTGGGCAAATCCTTACGCAACGAAATACTCGGTCGAGTACTGGACGGGAAAAGAGAGCCCTCTCGATAAACCTACTGGCGGCTCATGGTTGAAGTTTCCCCAAGGCGAAGTAACAGCGGGAAAAGGTGGAGGCAAACTCGAGCGACTGGCTGATCGTCCAATAGCGACGCGCTTCTTGCGTATATGGATGACGGAATCTTCAAATACCTGCGACACGCATGGAAGCGGCGACTTGCGTAATTGCGTTGGCTATGCGATCTCCGAAATCTCGGTAGGAAATTTCAATGCGCTCGGTGAGTTCGAGGACATGGTGAAGCACGCGCCGGACCAGACACAAACGATAACTCAGGCTTCGTCAGTTGATCCGTGGCACACCAGCGAGGATATCGTTTCCTCACGGATTCAGACAGGATTCGATCTGTTTTTCAGGAGCGGCTACACGAACCACTTACCGGCGATGATTCCGGTCGCCATGTTTTATGCGACGCCGGAGGACAGCGCAGCAGAGCTTGCTTACATCGAGAAACGTGGTTACCCGGTCTCCTATGTGGAAATGAGCGAGGAGCCTGATGGGGCATATATGTTGCCTGAGGATTACGCGGCTCTCTATCTACAGTGGGCAACGGCGCTGCACAAGGTTGATCCGAAATTGAAACTTGGTGGGCCCGTGTTTACGGGTGAAAATGAGGACATCAAAGTGTGGCCGGACGCTCAGGGGCGTACTTCATGGCTCGGCCGGTTCCTCGATTACCTCAAAGCGCACGGGAGAATGAGCGACCTGGCATTTGTCTCATTCGAACATTATCCGCTGGAGCCGTGTCAGATAACCTGGGCTGATTTATATCGCGAGCCTCAATTAGTGGAAGGAATCTTGAAGGCTTGGCGGGAGGATGGCGTGCCCGCCGATGTGCCGCTCATGAATACAGAGAGCAACCTATCCTGGGCACTAACAGATCCGATGCAGGATCTGTTTGCTGGATTGTGGCTGGCGGACAGCGTTGGAGCATTTCTAACTCACGCGGGACCAAACGCCGCGTACTATCATTCACCCATCCAACCGGAAGCGCTCCGGTCGGGATGCCAGGCTTGGGGCACGTACGGGAATTTTGTAGCAAATGAGAAGTTGGAAATCAGTCAATATACGGCGCAGTACTTTGCCAGTCAGCTTTTGAATCTCGATTGGGTGAAACATGGCGCCGGGATGCATGAGTTGTATCCGGCAGTTGGCGACTTACAAGACGAAGCCAAGCACGATCTGATCACTGCGTATGCGGCAAAGCGGCCGGATGGACAATGGTCGCTGCTTATCATCAACAAAGATCCGACCAATGCGCACGCGATACATATCTCATTCGATAATTATCGACAACAGACGGGGACGGACTTTTCGGGCGCAGTTAAATTGGTGACTTTTGGTGCTGCGGAGTATGCGTGGCACTCATCCGGTGCTACGAGTCATGCGGATCCGGACGGACCTCCAAAGCGCAGCGTCGTGGAGTGGAAGGCTGGACAAGAAGTATTGCTTCCGAAGGCGTCAGTGACCGTGCTGACGGGTAGAATAACCGGAACATAATGCTCATCGGTGGAGTTGGAGGAGTTTTTCGATTCGCTGGTCCGGATAATATGGTTGGAAGCGCTATCGAATTCCCCATGCGCATACTTTAGGAGAATCATGGCCGGTTCGCGCAGAGAATTTCTTACTTATAGCTCGCTTGGCATGCTGGCTGTTGCCCTGCAAGCCAAATCCCAGACACCCGCTGGACAGGCGCAGGAATTGCCACCCGGTGCGCCGCCTGCGTTTGGGACAGCACCTCCCGTTGGTCCGGAAGTTTCGCCTGCAACATTCGCGGAGGCGGGGAAGCTTGTCCAAGTCGAGATGAACGCGACAGATCTTGCAACCGCGGCAAGCAACTGGCGGATGCAGATGGCGCCGCTATTGGAGCGCCGCATGGGACCGCGGAAAATCGAATTGGAAGCGAGCCTCGCTCCGGCGACGCAATGGAATCCCAGTTTGCTCGGGATCGCGAAGCCAGAACACGGCGGCAACAATTTCGTCCGCAGCGCGAATGCTGAATTGCCGCTCCCGACCAGCGACGACGCGATTGCATTCGCGCCTGTCTGGCAGCTTTCGAGATGGATCGAAGGCCGCAAGCTCACGTCAACGCGGCTCACAGAAATCTATTTGCACCGGTTGGAACACTACAACGCGCAGCTACATTGCGTCATCACGCTTACGCGAGAGCACGCGCTAGCACAGGCTCGGCAGGCAGATGCTGAGATTGCGGCTGGCAAATATCGCGGTCCGCTTCATGGAATTCCGTGGGGTGCAAAGGACCTGCTCGACACAGCAGGGATTCCGACAACTTATGGTGCAGAGCCTTATCGCGACCGCGTGCCAACGGCGGATTCTACCGTTGTAGAGCGGCTGAATGCGGCCGGTGCGGTGCTGGTGGCGAAGCTTAGCCTGGGTGCGTTGGCATTGAACGACATCTGGTTTGGCGGTCAGACAATGAATCCCTGGTTGTTGGAAGAAGGCTCATCGGGCTCGAGTGCCGGGCCGGGTGCGTCTGTCGCTGCCGGGCTGGTCGGCTTTGCTATTGGCAGCGAAACCGGCGGTAGCATTGTGAGCCCGTCGATGCGTTGCGGCGTGACAGGTTTGCGTCCCACATTCGGCCGTGTGCCACGCACCGGAGCTATGACGCTTAGCTGGTCGCTTGATAAGTTAGGGCCCATGGCGCGAAATGTGGAAGATACTGTGATGGTGCTCAACGCAATCTCCGGGCCGGATGGGCGCGATTTAGCGAGTGTGCCGAGCGAGCTCGCGTTCGATGCTGCGGCGAATGTGAAGGGCCTGCGAGTCGGCTATTTCCCTGGCTGGATGAAGGAAGCCCCTGCGACAGATGTCGATCGCGCTGCGTTGCAGGCGGTGAAGAGGCTTGGGATGAAGCCGGTCCAGGTCTCCATTCCGGACTGGCCGTATGATTCGCTCAATCTAATTCTTTTTGCAGAGGCCGGTGCGGCTTTTGAAGAGCTCACCCTGAGCCACAAAGTGGATGAGCTGAAGGCTCAAGTTCCAGATGCGTGGCCGAATTGCTTTCGTCAGTCTCGGTTCTTGTCGGCTGTGGATTTGGTGCAGGCGGACCGGTTCCGGCGAAAGGTTGCGGTGGAGATGGCGCGCGTGTTTTCTGAGGTGGACTTGCTTCTTGTGCCCTCACTACGGGACGAGATGCTGGTTATAACTAACTGCACGGGGCATCCATCGCTGACGCTCCGCGCGGGGTTTGTGGAAGTGTCGGAGGCGCGCAGCGATTGGGCACCGGATCCTAAGACTCCTCTACCGAAATTCTCTCCGCCGCGCCGCGTGCCGCATGGAGTTACGTTGATTGGCCGGCTGTTCGACGAGGGCAGGCTTGCGGAAGCCGGGCTGGCATTGGAGAAGGAATTCGCTGTCGCCAGCGAGAATCCGCCTGGGTTCTAGTGTTCGAAAGCAAAACAATCATCGACAATTCAACGCTGTTGCAGCATATTCTTGAGTTATGCCGACCATTTCTCTTCGACACCGCTCTTCACTTAAGAAGATTCTTCCAGCAGCTTGCACAGCAGCGTTGTCCTTGGCCCAAATTGCCAACGCGCAACATCCCGCGAATCCTTCAATCGTCTTGCACGCCGCGCGGCTGCTACAGGTTGATACAGGCGCACTGTTGACTCCGGGTGAAATTCTCGTTGAGGGCGAACGGATTCGTGCTGTCGGACCATTGGTTGAACATCCGCAAGGCGCTAAGATCATTGACCTAGGCGATACCACGCTGCTCCCAGGCCTGATAGACGCACACGTCCACCTGTTCCTGCATCCCGGCGCAGAGGACTTGCAGACAGTCGAGGAATCTGTTCCGTGGCGGGTCATCCTTGCCGAACAGGCAGCAAAGGCCGACCTGCTGGCCGGATTCACGGCTGAGCGCGACATGGGAACGGAGGGAGCGGGTTCAGCTGATACAGCTATTCGCGAGGCTATCAACAAGGGACTCATTCCCGGGCCACGCATGCGCATGAGCGGCAATGCGATTGACATTCTTGGTGGGCACGAGGACGCGAACCACTACAACCCAGCGCAGCATGTGCTCTCGAATGCGGATTACGCCAATTCCGCAGAGCAGATTGTCGAAGTCATGCGTGCTCAGCACAAAGAAGGCTCGGACTTCGCAAAAATCTACGAGACCGGACCTGACCGAATGGTCGATGGGGGGCTTCACACTCCCTACCAATACACCGCTGCACAGCTGATCTCGGCTGTCGAAGAGGCTCATCGCCTTGGCGTTTCGGTCGGCGTTCATGCAATGGGAGAGCCGGGCACGCTCTATGCGGCGCAGGCGGGTGTTGCATCCATCGACCACGCAACACAGCTCAGCGATGAAACCATGCGTCTGATGCGGGAGAAGCACATTCCCGCAGTGCCTACTTTTGCGATCTTCAAATACTTCGCCGACCATGCGGAATCGGCCGCCACGGCCGCGAGGGAGAAGGCGCTGCTCGACTACAAGATCCACGAATTCAAGAAGCAGGTTGCCGCCGGAATTCCATTTGCTGTTGGTTCTGACGTCGGGCCATTCCCGCATGGAACTCAAGCGGTCGAAATGGAGCTAATGGTGCAATACGGGATGAAGCCGCTTGCGGTGCTCCAAGCCGACATGATCGAGGGCGCGAGAGTGCTCGGTTGGGAGGGGCAGATTGGTCAGCTCAAGCCGGGGTATTTCGCCGATGTCGTCGCGGTACCGGGCAATCCGCTGGAGGACATCACGGAGGTGGAGCACGTCAGCTTTGTGATGAAAGCCGGAGTGGTATTTCGTGAGTAGACTTAATACGAATTCCGGAGGTTGGAGTGATGAAATCGCCACGGAACGATCGACGCTGCCCATACCGTCTGCATCTGTCTCTCGTTGTGATGTTTGCGATTTTGACTGGTGAGTCGAATGCGCAACCTGGTACTCTCGCCAACGCAATCGATCAGGTTGAACAGGGCAACTTTTCCTATGTGGACCAGGTCGTCAGGCTAGCTGGCCCAGAAAGGGCTATACCCACGCTTGAGGATCTTTTTTCGCGAATCCAGGATTTGCAAACGAGAGACTGGATTGCGAGTACATTGGTCAAGATCGGGGATAAGAACGATACATATTGGCATTTCGTCACCGAACAAGCGAGAGAATCGATTGAAAGCGGAGCCCCGGATTTTCAGATTTACGACTCGGAAGGGGCGGCATCGGGCAAACCAGCTCCAGAGTTTGTTGCGTGGGCGAAGGCCCACAATCTTACTGAGGAATCAGCCGAGTATGAAAGTGTCTTTCCAATAGGGATCCTGGGCGCAACCGGAGATCGGCGGGCAATCCCCTTATTGCGACGAGCGCTTCTGGTTCCCAACCACATGGCGGAATCTGTTGCGGCATCGGCATTGGCAATGCTCAAAGACAAAGACTCGATACCGCTGATTGTCGAGGCATGCAAGCGAGCCCCTTCGAACGCGAAATCTGCAATTGCGCTCTCTCTGCTGGCCTTCCGAGATCCAGAGGCACAAAGTGCAGCTGAACCCTTCCTGCCTGAGGGCTTTGTCAAGAAGCTTCATGAGGAGAAGCCTTAGCTATTATTTCCGTGCGGACGCCGCATCGGCTTGCGCTCGCCGCTCCTCAATCTTCTTGAGCGTCTCATGCCATCGCTTGGATCTTGCCGGCGCGAGGGAGTCCTCGACGGCCTTACGATAGCCGCCGAGGTAGATGGAGTATAGGATTGCCAGCGAGCAGCCGATCCCCCATAGGAATCCGATACAGAGACCCATTAAAGCGGCAGGACCAAAACTCATGGTGTTCGTCCTCTCTCGCGCGCCTCACTCACTGCATTTCGATTGAGATTTGGGTTTCCCACCCTCGCGACAAGAACAAGAACGTCGTGCCCAGAGGGCTCCCAGATGGGATACCAAGTCTTGGTGGTAAGTGGAGACAACGCTCATTGAGGGTTGAGGTTTCCCGCCCTTGCGACGGGAAAAACGCAAGAACGGGGCACGAAACATTTGTGGGGCCTGACAGAGCTATACGGCGACCGTAAAGCTGTCCTCGGTGCGCGAGACCGCGTGGTAAAGTGTGTCACGCTCGACAGGGATTCGCCCCGCCGCGGTGATCAAGTGGCACAACTCCTTGCGAGTCATGCCTTGCGGTGTAGTCGCGCCGGCGTCGTGGTAGATCTTCTCCTCGATCACAGTGCCGTCCAGATCGTCAGCGCCAAATCGCAAGGCAATCTGCGCGATCTTGGGCGTCAACATCTGCCAATAGGCTTTAATGTGCGGGAAGTTGTCCAGCAGCAGGCGGCTCACTGCGATCTGGCGAAGGTCGGTCAAGCCGGTGGTTACGGGCAGGTGATCGAGCGGCGTGTTTTCGGGATGAAAAGCGAGGGGGATAAACGTCTGGAAACCGCCGGTTTCGTCCTGCACCGCACGCAGTTTGAGCAGATGGTCGACGCGGTCTTCGTCGTTCTCAATGTGACCGTACAGCATTGTGGCGTTGGACTTGAATCCCATTTTGTGGGCCAGGCGGGCCGTCTCAAGCCATTCTTCGCCGTCGATCTTGTGGTCGCAGATGATGGACCGAACGCGTGCGGCAAAGATTTCCGCGCCTCCGCCGGGCATTGAATCGACACCGGCCTCGCGCAGCTTGATGAGCGTCTGCTCGATGGTCAGCTTGGCGCGGCGAGCCAGGTAGGCTACTTCGACCATGGTGAAGGCCTTGATGTGGACCTTGGGGAACCGCTGCTTCAGGCCATGGACCAGGTCTAAAAAATACTCAAGGGGCAGGTCGGGGTGAAGGCCGCCCACAATGTGAAACTCCGTCACAGCTTCGGAGTAGCCGGATGCGGCCGTCTCATACGCTTCTTCAAGCGCCATGGTGTAGCCGGCTGGGTCGCCCTTTTTGCGGCCAAAGGCGCACAGCTTGCAGGCTGCCACACAAACATTAGTCGGATTGATATGGCGATTGACGTTGAAGTAGGTCACGTCGCCATGCATCCGTTCGCGCACAAAGTTGGCAAGCCAGCCGACTGCCAGCACGTCTGATGAGCCGTAGAGCGTTACGCCGTCGTCGAAGCTGAGCCGGTTTCCTGCGAACACTTTGGCCGCAATAGGCTCAAGGCGGGAGTCATAACTCCGAAAGGCGACAGGTTGGCTGGATTCCGCAATCTCGGTCTGCATATATAGATGATACAGAATTCATGGCCTGCGGTTCATTTTTGGCCGGAATCGCCTCGACCCGCGGTTGGCTCGACCAGCACGCCGTCGTAGAGAGAGGCGGCCACCATGTGATCTCCTGCCGCGCGAACAGCGCTGAGCCGGTAGCCGGTCTTCCACCATTTCCAGGTCGTCGTTTTCGGGTCGATTGCGTAGATCTGGTCGCTACTCCGAGAACTCACAACGATTCTGTTGAGATGCGTGTCGAAGGTCAGGTCGTTCACGTCGCGAAAAGGGAGTCGTTCAATCCAGAGCCAGGATTTGCCGTTGTCCTGGGAGTAGTAAACGCCTTCGCGCGCACCGAGCCAAAGCGTGCCATCCGAAGAGAATGCCACGCGATGGAGGCGGGTCAGGGTGCCGGGAAGCTGCAGCGGTGTCCAGCTTGCGCCGGCGTCGGTGGAGAAGACGATAGCATCTGATCGCGCCGCCGCCATGGTGGTTCCGAGGGTCGCTACCGATATGTATTCACCGGAATCCATGACCGGGCCGCCTTGCCAGGTAGCTCCCTGATCCTTGCTGGTAAAGAGGCCGAGACTGGTTGAGGCTAGCCATGAATTTCCGGTGAGGTCGAGGGCGCTCACGCGTCCATTGAATTCGGAGGCTGCGGGTATGACCTTCTTCACCGCATGAACGGGCTTTCCGGGCTGGGTCTTCGGGGTAGGGTTCAAGTGCGTGTTTGCGATTCTGTTTCTCGGTTCCCAATGCGGAGAAACACCAGCCGCAAGATTCTGGGTCAGAGCGAAGATGCCACGGCTGGTCCCAGCAACGACGGTTCCATCCTGCGCTTGCGCTAGCGCAAAGACGTCGCGCCCTTCAAGGCCTTCACCAATGTGCTGCCAGACTACGCCGCCATTAATAGTAAAGAACGCGCCGCCATAGGTCTTGTCATTGACTACGCCCGCGTACATACGCGCTGGGTCTGCATGGTCCACGAGCAACGCATCCACCTTGCGTTCGGAGAAGCCTTCATTTGATGCAACGAATGTGGTCCCGCCGTCGGTGCTTGCCAGAACGCCGCCGCGATCCGTAGCCAGCAGCACATGGTTCGAATCTTTCGGATCGACAAAGACGTCGTTCACAATTACGTCCGCGCTCGTCATGTTCTTGAATGTGTTGCCGGCGTCGGTGGTTTTGTAAAGGCCTTGTGTGGTTCCCGCGTAAACAACGTCGTGATGGGCCGGATCTTGCATGAGAACGCGCGTGCGGCGTGCGTCTGATGGAATTCCCTGAATTTTATGAAACATATCGCCGGCATTCTCGCTTTTGTAGATTCCGCTGCAAGCGCTGAGGTAAACAGTACTGCTGCGGGCAGAATCCAGAATGATTGAAAAGACATCGGAGTCCTCAATCACGCCTTGCTTGATGTTCTTCCAGTTCTTGCCGCCATCCACAGTCTTCCATGGCAAGTGCCAGGTTCCGGCATAGACGATATTGGGATCGACGGGGTCAACGGCGAGTGACTCGACTTCGTGAATCTCCTTGCTCGCGGGAGGGCTGATCAGGCTCCAAGAAACACCGCCATCGGTGGAGCGGAAGACTCCATCGAGAGTTCCGGCGAAGAGCAACTTAGGGTTTGAAGGAGCTTGCGCAAACGCACGAATCGACTGTCCACGCAGGCCTGCAACCGCATTCCAACTCTGGCCCGCATCGTGACTTACCCATAAGCCACCATCCGTAAGACCGATCCTCCATGCGGCCACAAAAATTGTGGAGGGGTTCGATTCGTCCACGACGATGTTGTCGAGAGCCAAGTCGTCCACCTGATCAAGCTTCGCCATCCGGCGCCAGGAAGCGCCTCCATTCAGAGACTCGTAGATCCAGCTGTTGATGGTGCCAAGGTAAAGGTGATTTGGCTGGCCGGGAACCACGGCAAAGGCCCGTGCATCTCCGCCGGCGGGTCCGACTGCTGTCCAAAGTGATTGTGCCGACAGCTTCCCGAGAAGAATCACTATTAATAGAAAAGGTACAGTCCGTGCAAGGATCCTGCACCGGCGGAGGGACTTGACACAAATCTGAATACGGCTCATTCAAGAAACAAGCTCCAACGGTATGGATGCATATATCGATAAAGACGTCTGAAAAATTGATGAGGCTGACCGGCTAGCCGGTCAGCCTCAAATCGTTGCAGGAGGAATTAATATGCCTTTTGACTCTCAGGCCTTCCCGCAATCACGGGAAAGCCTGAGAAGGTGACTCGCCTTTTGACAGGCTACGCAGCCTATGTGGTTGCAGGCTTCTTTTTGGCAGCCTTCTTGGTGGTCTTCTTGTGGGCCATCGGAGCGGCCGGAGCGGCTGCAGCTTCAGCCTTGTGGTGGACGTGAGCGACAGGCGCGGTGGCCAGGGGCTTGCGAACCTCAGGCTTGACCACGGACTCGTTCACGGGAGTGGTTCCGTTCACGTCGGCCGTGAAGCTGACGCCAGCGGGTACCAGGTAGTTCTCCACGGTCTGACCATCGGTGGAGCCGGTCGCAACACTGATGCGGGAAGCATCGATGCCCTTCTCGGTTACCAGGTACTCCTTGGTGTTGACCGCGCGCTGTGCAGCGAATTCCACTGCCTTGGCGTGCTTCTTGCCCTTGGGCTCCATCTTCTCAGCGGAGGTAGCTTCACCAACAACGACTGCCTTGGCATCCGATTGACGCTGCAGGTCGAGAGCAACTTCGTCAAGGCAAGCCTTGGCTTCATTGTCAACGCGAGTCGGGCGCTTCAGGTCCTTGGTAAAGGTGATGCCGCAGAGCGACTGAGTATGCGACACAGGCTGGACGTACGGAGCCGTAATGGTCACGCTGGTGTTGGCCGTTGCTGTTTGTCCCTTGTCGTCTGCCACGTTGCAGGTTATCCCGACCGCACCCGTCGGTGCACCGGCAGAAGAGAACGAGGCGGTTGTGCCGCTGCCGCTTACCGAACCGGCCGAGGCGGAGTAGCTGTAAGTGAGCGGACGGTTCTGCGGGCTCATACCCACGGAGGTGACGGTGCTGGACTCGCCCGGCTTGATGGTGCTGGGATTGGCCGAGCAGCTGATGGTTGGCGGCTCGTATGCGCGGACTGTGAAGCTGGCCGAGCAATCTGCCGTTTCTCCGGGCTTCAGGCCTTCCTTGCCGGGTTTGCCTTCCTTCACAGTGCCCTTCACTGTGTAGGAGCCTGCCGCGAGCGAACCAGTTGCGATGGTGACTGTTGTGGCAGTGCCCGTAGCGCCGACGCCGGACCATGAATAAATCACACTTGCCTTCGGATCAAGTGCTCCGGCAGTCGCGGTCACTATGACCGGATCGCCAGGGAAGATCGACGTGGGCGAGGCCGAGCAAGCCAAGGTCACTGGCGGAGGCGGCGCAAATGTTCCGATGTGGTAGACAAAACCAGCGCTGAGGCGCGGCATGTTGAAGTTGCCGCGAACGCCGCCTGCGCCAGAATAGTTGGTATGGGTGTACTGGTAGTCCGCCTGGAAAACGCGAACCGCCAACTTATGATTCAAGAAAGGCGTGTTGTAGTCCATACCGCCGCCAGCCGTCAAAACCACACCAAGGCTGTCGTCGCCGGCGCCGATCATTCCGTCGTATTCCACACCGACGAGGGCGTGAACGAACGGAGTGAGATCAGGCGAGGGAAAGCGGAAGATCAAGCCGCCGCTGCCGCCGGAGAAATCGTCGTTCGACCAGGTCGATCCGCAGCTGGGGCATTGCGGAAACCAGACGTTCTGATTGGGGATGTGTTCGTCGACCTCAACCTGCGCACCCACATACTTATTGAAATAGCGGGCAACGCTTACGATCGCACCGTAATCAATGCTCTCGGCAGTCACTCCGTTCGACGTTGTCCCATGGGGCGCCAAATAACTATAGCCAGCAAAGATATCCCACTTTGAGATAGACGGATCACCGGCGGCAGTCGTGGACGGTTTGGCTGAATCCTGGGCTGCAGCTACCAGGGGCAGAATAGCCACAAAAGCCAGGGCAAGAACCCAGCTCACAAATTTCGGAACACGAGAGTACATGCGTTTTTTCCTCCGCAACAGAATCTGGACGATCGTTATATGAGAGCTGTTTCGAGCTCACAAAATTGGCTCGGACTAACTCGAATCCGTAAAAAACGGATCGACGGGTGTCCCTACAGCACTACTAAACGTACCATAGGTCAATTCCCCTAGAACATCTTTTTCAACAACATGCAGTATTCATTTACACAACTCAAGCGATCTTATTACCTGTTACTTCGGTAACTTGACGATCGCAAAACGGCTTTGGGGGTCTACTTAACCCACATTCAGTGTTTTCATCAGGCTTCTAGGCTCACGCTGTATCTTCTCCTGTAGAAGCGTGATTGCATACAAAAGTTGCTCGGGGCGGGGTGGGCAGCCGGGAACATAAACATCTACCGGAATGACCTGGTTCACACCCTGAACTAAAGCGTAGTTATTAAAGACACCGCCCGAAGTGGCGCAGGCGCCCATCGAAATTACCCATTTGGGTTCCGGCATTTGATCGTAGAGCCGGCGGATGACAGGAGCCATTTTTTGCGAAACCCTGCCTGCGATGACCATGAGATCCGACTGCCGAGGCGAAGGCCGGAAGACCTCGGCACCAAAACGCGCAAGATCGAATCGCGAGGCGCCCATCGACATCATTTCGATTGCGCAGCAGGCCAGACCAAAAGTCATTGGCCAGATGGAGTTTTTCCGTATCCAATTCACGGCAAAATCCATCGAGGTTAGAAAGACACCTTCCGGCTCTTCGAAGCCATAGTTCACTTCCTTGAGCTTGACGCGATTTTTTGCGCCGCTTTCCAAGGCACCAAATAAATAGTGGTCCCGCTCAGTCGTAGCCGCCATTCTTTTACTATAACCCGGGTTTCGCCGGGCTTGTGTGTTCAGAATTGCTCGTATTCAGTTTTAAGTTGTCAGTTTTCAGTCGCAAGTCTATCGCTCGGTTCCGGATTGCGGCCCGTTTATGTTGGAATGACGACAACGCGAGCCATCACTCCAAACACAAGGCTGGCACAGCATGAAGTTCGGCAGGCGCTTTCCACGTGCCTGGCAGCCATAATGTGACGGAAAACCGGATCCAGTTGAGCGTGCCCATCAGGGTGGATTTGCCGCCCCCCGCTGGTTCAAACGTGTGCGGAATTCGCGCCGACTGAATGGCCCAGTTCTCCGCAAAGAACGTAGCGTCTGAAATTCCGGGAGTCAGGTGCGCGTCCAAAATCCGAAACTGTCCCGCCGAGGATTGGTGCGCCAGGTCCAACAACCGATGCGTTGTTTGGGTTACCGTTGTACCAATGTTTTGCGGGTCGACACCGCTTTTTGTCCCCGGACTTGGAAGATTGTCGAGGCTCATATTGTGGTACAGCCGCTGGCCATCCAGAAAGGCGTTCGGATTTGTGAGGAAACGAAAGCTGCGCGGATTCCAGCCAATTGCATCCTGGGCGCGCACCCCAAACGTTGTTCCCACCTCTCGCTCGTTGATGGAGTTATACGGCGGCGTGGCAAGCAGAAGCGCATCGGGAAATCCTGCTGGCTTTTCCCGGTCCACGATCAGGTCCCAGCCGCTATAACTCGACTGCCCCGGGGGTGTCTTGGCTGTATCGATGGGCAAAACCCGAAAGACCCATCCTTCGCCAAATACGGTCTTCCATTCCTGGCCGGCGCTGACCTCACCCATCATTACGATTTTTTTGCAGGTCGCTGGATGCGGTGCCGCAGCGATGGTCTGTGCTGTAGTCACCGCCAATACCAAGGCCCCACCAGCAGCTGCTGCTACGTTCAGAGCATTCCGCATCCCATCTCCGTCGTTCCCACCCTCGCACATGCAGCAAACAATCTGCAAAGATGCATCAGCCCTTTCAGGCAGCTTCACTCCAAGCCGAAGACAAGCGGTAAGGCGACCAAGAAGCTCTGCAGACTGGCTTGCGTTATCTTCGAGTCTTTAAGAGAATCAGGACTAAGCATTCATCGTCCTTCAAATCCTCGGTTCCTTGCCGGTTGCGGGTCAGCTGTGATCATTCATCAAATCAGCAGGAATTCGAGAGGGGCCAGCTGCTCGATTTCCACTCGCGGATTATCCTACGGAGCGAACAGAATCATGCGCAGTCGTATTTGTCTATTGTTCATCTTGACTTCCATCCTGGGATGGTCGGCATTTGCCTTCGCCGAGGCACCCGCCTCTGCCCCGGCAACACAAGCCCAGATTGAGGCGCTCCAGCAATCGGTGAAAAGCGCCCAATCCGCAGGAGACAACGCATGGATGCTAGTCTCTGCAACTCTGGTTCTGCTGATGACCGGTCCGGGCCTTGCCCTGTTTTATGGCGGACTGGTTCGTCGGAAAAACATTCTGGGGACGATGATGCAGAGTTTTGCCATGATGGGCATCGTGACCGTTCTCTGGGCTGTCGTCGGATACTCACTCGCCTTTGGCCACGGCAACAGCATCATCGGCGGCTTTGAGCATCTTTTCCTGCGCGGTGTTGCGCTGACGCCGAACGCGGACTACGCTCCCACCATTCCCGAGCAGACTTACATGATCTACCAACTCATGTTCGCGATTATCACCCCAGCGCTCATCACAGGCGCCTTTGCCGAACGCATGAAATTCAGCTCGATGGCTGTCTTTCTTTCTCTCTGGTCGCTGCTGATCTATAGCCCGATGGCGCACATGGTTTGGGGTGTTGGCGGCTTGCTCAACGCCACTGGAGGTCGCTTCCCGTCGCTGGATTTCGCAGGCGGCACTGTGGTCCACGTGACGTCCGGCGTCTCAGCGCTGGTGACTTGCCTGTACCTGGGCAAGCGCATTGGGTATCCGCAAGTCAAGATGGCGCCCCATTCCATGGTGCTCAGCTTTATTGGCGCCTGCCTGCTGTGGGTGGGGTGGTTTGGCTTCAATGCCGGGAGTGCCCTGGCAGCGAGTTCGCTGGCTACGAGCGCCTTTGTCAACACTCACTTTGCGGCGGCCGCGGCAGCCATCGGCTGGTCAATCGCCGAGTGGATTCACAACGGCAAGCCCACCGCTCTCGGCGCCATATCCGGCGCTGTGGCCGGTCTTGTGGCAATTACACCCGCCTCCGGCTTCGTTCAGCCCATGTCCGCGCTAGCCATTGGCTTCGTCGCGGGGCTTTTCTGCTTCTTCATGGTCTTTGTGGTCAAGAGCCTCTTCGGATACGACGACTCCCTCGACGCTTTTGGCGTGCATGGAGCCGGCGGAACGCTGGGCGCTTTACTCACGGGCCTTTTCGCCACGCGCCTCATCAACCCAGCCTTTGGTAAGGATGTTCCAACCGGCGCGATGGATGGACATTGGGGCCAATTGGTCAATCAATTCGCCGGGGTGGGGATTGCCTGGAGTATTTCGATTGTTGGTACCCTGGCGCTGCTGTTTGTTGTCGACAAGGCGATGGGTCTCCGTGTGTCTAAGGAAGATGAGTCGGAAGGCCTCGATTTGTCCCAGCACAACGAGGAAGGCTACGATTTGAATTCGTGAGATATGGCTCTCGGCTGCTATTGAGTCAGCAGACTTCAGCGAGTTCAGGACCAAAGTTAGCAACATTTTGTCGAAAACACTCGGCGGCAATAGCCCAACCATCCGTGAGGCCTGTTACGCTGTCAAACGAGGCATTTGAACCATGCTCAAGATTGAAGCTATTCTCCAGCCGTCCAAGCTGGACGCTGTCAAAGATGCGCTGCTGGAAGCGGGCATTGAAGGAATGACCATTCTCGAAGCTCGCGGCCATGGCCGCCAAA
>Ga0302319_10011998_pt1 | contig 16393 bp, 21 predicted proteins | sample Bog_T0_2_FD_203319 | JGI IMG/M metagenome (GOLD analysis project Ga0302319, IMG submission 203319) | Peat permafrost microbial communities from Stordalen Mire near Abisko, Sweden - Bog_T0_2 | ecosystem: Environmental > Terrestrial > Soil > Wetlands > Peat | place: Sweden: Abisko, Stordalen Mire...
TTGTTTGCCGTGTCCCGAAGATCCATGTCTGGGTGTAGACTTACCCTTTTGTGATAATTGTCCGAGTTGTCCAGAGTGTTCGTGTGGTGCATCTGGCGCAGGAAGTAGTGGCACATCATCTGGCACATCATCTGGCACATCATCTGGCACATCATCTGGCACAGAAAGTAGTGGCACTTCATCTAGTGGTTCATCTGGCTGTCCTTCGGTGCCAACAACTATTTCTATTGGTTTAACTCCTTGTTGTGTACAAACAACAGATCCTACAAATTGTTCTTGTCCACAACCACAAGAATGTCCAGACGGCACACCTGATACACATTGTTCGAAATTTACGAATGGTAACACAGGTTGTGAATTACCAGCTATTGATTATTGTGCAGGCACAGTTATGCTAGCTGATCCATTGGGAACCATTGATGAACCTAATATGTGGTCTGTTAAAGACGCTGATTGCAATTATTACATTCCAGCCGGGACTTATGTATATGTATGGCATTTAGATGATGCTTGGGATCTCGAAGGGAACGCTTTGTATGAACCAGTAGGAAATTGGGGTTCGGGTTGCGAATGTGACGATTGTAATTCGTGTCCACCCAATTCGTGTGCTGATTGTCCCTCGTGTGGTGCCAGTTCAGGTAGTTCGTGCCAGACTTGCAGTTCGTGCCAGACTTGCAGTTCTTGCAATAAATCATGCCATTGTATTAGTGTGCCATGTGATTCTTGTTTAACTTGTTCATCTGGCACATCATCTGGCACATCATCTGGCACATCATCTGGCACATCATCTGGCACATCATCTGGCACATCATCTGGCACATCATCTGGCACTTCATACAGTGATTCATCTTATTCTAATTATTCTAAATCTGCTATCATTGCAGCCAATTGGTCGCCAACTGGTTTCGCTGCCGTATACTGCATGGAAATGCCGGAAGTGAAATTTGAAGACATTATGGTCGTGAACATCGAGACCGAAGAAACTTTAGTGACTATCGATCCAAAATACTTGGATTCCATCATCGATGGCACGCTTTCGGTGATGGCCACGGCTGATGAACCTGTAGCAGTAGGCGCTAAAATAGTCAATCAATCTGTACGATTAAGATTGGCTCAAGCATCACCAACGGTAGTAACTGTGAGATTCAGCGGCGTCCGTAAGGGCTTCCAGGATATTAGATTCGAGACGAAGACCTACGAAGAGGCTATGGCCAACCAGCAGCGTATTGCAGCCTTTGGAGCCTAAAATGAAAAAACTTTTCATCCATATTCCAAAGACCGCAGGTAATAGCATTATCAAATGCTTGCCCGTGGATCGACACGGCCATAAGACGCCACAAGAAATCATTGATTACATAGGTGAAGAACAATTCAACGCCTATGATAAATTTGCCATCGTGCGTAATCCTGCTGATAGATTTCTATCAGCATATTCTTTTCTATTTCAAATGAAATCTAGTTATCTTTGGTGGTATTACAACAAACCAGATTATGACTATGTGTGCAGTTTCAAAGATTTTGAACATTTCTGTTTGTGTTCTGAACCATTAAAAATGTTGCATTTCCGACCGCAGATCCAATGGTTGTACAGAGTAAATAAAGTGTACCATTATGAAACTCTACAAGAAGATATTTTCCAGGACTTCGGCGTCGTCTTACCAAAAGAAAACACATCACAACATATATCTTGGAGAGATGCATTTAATGTGAAGATGTTAAATAGACTTAAAAGATTGTATGAGGATGATTATAAATTATGGTGATTACATGGACAGATAGAAGAGAAATGGTTCGCAGTTTTGGTACAGGCAAAGTGTGTGCTGAAATTGGAGTTTATCAGGGGGATTTCTCACAAAAGATATTAAATCAATCCAGTCCTAGTGAATTGTGGTTGGTCGATCCTTGGGAAGTTCAATCTGGTGATTACGACCACGACCGGCTGAACAAAACACTAACACCAGCCATGTACCAGCATGTCATTAAGATGTTCGTCCACCAACCCGAAGTAAAAATTGTACGTGGTTATAGTAAGGATGTGGCAAGCACTATTCCTAATGACTATTTTGACTGGGTGTATATAGATGCTGATCACACATGGATGGGCATTTCCACTGATGTCCACGCTTGGTGGCCAAAAATAAAAAGTGGAGGATGGTTGTGCGGACATGATTTTGTTCATTGTGGTCATATTGCCGTTAAAAATGTAGTAATTGCATGGGCTGCCCAGGTGAAACAAGAAATACATTTAACCAAAGATTATCCAGTCTCTTGGGCAATTCAAAAGAAATAAAATGAACGATTGGGAAACAACACGGGCTGCTATATGTTACAACTGTCCCAGCCTCAAACGAGGCAAGACACGCATTGAAACATGGTGTAGTAAATTTGATCTACAGAGTGATGATGCTAGTTGCTACGCTAATTGGAAAAATAGAATAGCTGATCCTGTAGCCAAATGTGATATCTGGGATAAAACTGTCATTATGGATCACAGTCATCCTCTCCTCGACCAGTACAAACAAATGCTTGCTACTGATTATACTGCACCCGCCAATCTCTCTGGTGATGGCGTAATTATGGCGCTCTGGGAAAATGGAGATCGAGCCCATCTTGGTGTAATCCTGGGCATCAGAATGCTGAGAGAATTGGGTTGGGATGGTATTATTCAGTTATGGCACGTTGGAGATTATCCAGCCGGATTAGATAAGTACAATGTAACCTTAAAGGACTTTAGAGAAGTCGCTGCACAGACAGGTGATACGTGGAAATCTTATATTCAATGGAGCGCTAAAGCGTTTGCAATCAAATATAGTGGTTTAGCCAAGGTAGCATGGCAGGACTGGGATGCGTACTTTGTAGAGAACCCTAGACCTTTGTTCGATCTATTGGATGAGCATCCTTTTCTCTTCTGGGCTGGTGGAGATCCTTGGCAATGGCGTTACAGTTGGTATCTCCACAACAACATCTATGGCCTCGCCCAGGGCCAAGACTGTCCGGTGATGCCAATCCAAGGCGGACTGTACTTAATCGATTGTAAGCGATCCTGGAAGCTTATAGAGCTTCAACGCTTCCAAGACGCAAATAGTAAATTGTTTTATCCCATGTCTCATCTGACCGATGAAGAAGGTTGGAGGCTTTCTATATCAGCGTTAAAATATGACGCAATTCAACCGGGCATTTTACCGTGGCGTGGCCCGGCATGGTGGAATTATCTGAATGATAAAACAATGTTTATACATCGTTGTGGCGGAAAGTTATGGGCTGATTGTTGTCCCGATTGGAATTTCATTTTACCACGGGAACAACGTGTTAAGGAATTGCATACAGAGATTGCAAAAGAATATAATTTTGGCGCAGTGAGTGGCAAATTGTGTAATCAACCCAAGCCATCTGCGCAGGCTCACATGATAAATCATCCTGTACCTGAGATGACACGTCTGGAATTGGCTAGGGCAACACGGGGTCGAGGTAGAGTGGAACCGGTTGTAGAGAAACCGGTTGTAGAGAAACCTAAGCCAAAAGCAGTGGTGGTTAAAAAGAAATGTGGTGCTTGCGGTGGCCATATACCAAAATTGAATCCAGAATTCTTGCGACACAAATGAAAAGAGATCGCTACAAGCGATCTCTTTTCGATTCACACAACGAGTGTGAGGTTTGTGTTTAATAATCTTCTAAAAATGCATTGAACACTTTTTTGGCTTTTGCTTTGTTCTTGGCGGTGACTTTTTCAATGTAGGCATTGAATGTCTCCGATACGTATCTACTAATGTAATCGATCATGTGGGCGTCCCAATTTTGAAATCTCATGGCAATTCTTTTGTCCACCTCGCACTCAATGAAATCATTGAGTTCGGCTCTGATACGTGCTACCAATTCGTCTTCATCCATGTATTACCTCAGCGAGTTCTTCGTCACGATCCCATTCTATTTACACTTCTGTTTTCTTCTTTTCATCGGGCCTTTTAATACACCTCTGGGCGGTCCCTTGGGCAAATAGCACTTTTCACTCCACTTGCCTTCTTTTTTCAACCTATATATTTCTCTTCTTCTGGCATTGATGTTGTTGACTCCCTTCTTTTCATAATAGCGTTGTTGATATTCTTTTTCGATTTCGGGATGCTGTCGGCGCAACTTTCTTTTGTAGGCGGCTTGATACTCGTAATATTTTTTTTTCTTCTTCGGGTCTTTACGCATCCTGATCATGAAAAGACGCATGTATTCCCGCCACTCTGGATTGTCTTTACGCCAATTTCTAGCCCACTCGGCTCTGGCTGCTCTCTGTTCAGGTGTTGATTTTTTCATAATTTTTTCTCCTTCTTGGAATATGAACTCCGCACTCCCCATATCCCTGTATTTCGAAACAGCGATCACAAACTCTGACCTCTCCGTGCTTGTAGATAATTTTCTTGGTGGCTTCCACCTGCTGGCAATCTTCACATTTTCCATTCATAGAATCTCCTTTTGGTTTCAGAAGTATCTATGCAGCTAGATAAAAAAAATCTCTTGCAAAATAAAATTATTAATACTACAATACAATATCCACTTACACAAGGAGAAGAAAATGTTTACTAAGACACCCAAAAAAACATACTATTACGATTTGAAGGGGGTCGCCATCACACGGCAAGCATGGAAATTGTTGCGTGATCGAGCGGAGCGAGATCAGCAGTCAATCCGCACGATCTGTGAAGAGGCGATCAAATACTATTTGACGCACAAGGACTAGATTAAAAAGGACAAGCCGGTGCTGGTCGCACCGGCTTGTCCTCAAGTGGAGAATTTATCCCCTCAACAAATACGGCAATGCCGTGAAAGCTACATATATGATAGTAGATCAAGATGCAAAAGTCAACACCGAAAATCTCACCGAGGAAGAAAAGAGGCAATATGCCTCTTTTGTTGACCCGGATGGCACTGAATCCTGGGAATACACCGCCGACATTCAAAACCACATCGTGGCACTGCTGCTCTATTCGGCGGAATTTTCTAAAAAATCCGTGAAATTGCTCGAACCGTGGTATTTCACCGATGGCAGAAATCAACTGATCGCCAGATTGGTGATATCTCTGACGGCTAAATATGGCTGCTATCCAGGACATGCAGCCATTATCACCGAATACAAGGACGTTTACAAGGGCAAAAAAACCGACGTGATCCTGTGGTATGCCGAGCAACTGGGCATATTACAAAGCGCTTATGCCAGCGGCTCGATCATTGACGGCAACACCGATTATTGGCTCGACAAGGTGCTACGCTTCAGAAAAATACAAGAACTGAAGAGTTGCTTCAACAAGGTTAGAGAGTCCTACGTCAATAAGCCGGATGTTTCGCCTGATTTCAATAAATTAAAATCGTATATTGACGAGGCAAAATCCAAAACCAGCAGTAGTGATATCCAGATTCAATCCTGGGATGAACTAGAGATTGAATCCGACAGCCAAATCGAAGATTGGTGGTGGCAAGGGTGGGGCGAATTCGGCTGTTTGCACCTGCTTACCGGATTACCATTTGGGGGCAAATCCTCATTCGTGGCTGAATTGCTGGGCGCAATGGTGCGAGGCGAGGATTTTTGTGGATTGAAATTACAACAAGTGCCATGTCTTTTACTGGATTTTGAAAACAAATCACGCATTTTGCACAAGCGATTGAAACGAGCAGTCGGAGATTGTCCCAACACCGCCAGATTCTTTAATAGGATAAAGCCAGACAGCATCCCTCGTCCTCTGACGACAGAGTGGGTCTCTTACGCCGTACAAAAGGTCAGAGAATCTACACACAATCAAAAAATGGTCGTAATCATCGATACGTTTCGCTCAGCCATGAGCGGAGCGGACGAACTCGATCCAGGCGAGATTTACAAGTTGTTAGTGCCATTTAAGTTGTTGGCAGAAGAACTCAATTTGTGTATCATCGTGCTACACCATAATGCCAAGGCATCCAATGCCTATTCTGGCAGCACAGCATTTGCTGGTGTGGCAGATTACCTATGGAACTGCCAGAAAGACGCCGAACATCTACGTACCACCCTAAAATGGGAGGGGCGTGACGATGTTACGCCTGATCTCGTGTTCCAGTATTGTATGGAGGACAAGCGGTTACATTACATTGGAACACAGCAAGAAGCCAAAATGATGGAATCTGAGGAGGCGGATGACCTCAGGATGTATCGGGTGCTAAAGTGGTTCTCCGAAACCGAGTATCGGCTGGCATCTGCGGTAGAGGATACCACGATCACTGACAAGCAAAGAAGAACTTGGTTGTCTATGTCAAAAATGCACGGTCTGATAGACTGCCAACAGGCAAGTCAAGTAAAAATCGTTGCACCCAATAGGTCGCTGGCTTATAAATTGACAACTGAAGGACTAAACTTTATAGTTGAGCAATCTCCTAAACTATCGGCACACCTACTATTAGGCTACGACTGAAAAGTTCCGATTGCCCTTGCCCTGCCCTAAGAGAAAGTCAGGGCAGTCGGACGGAATCCGGGTACTACAGCATGGGGTGGCGGATGCCGTAGGGAACGAAGTTCCCCTACGGGCTACGCCTACAGCATGCGCCACCACCCTGCTATAGTTTGTACCTTTTTTAAGAAATAATTGACATTACCCTTTTGGGTGTCCATCAGTTGTGAATGTACATCGGACCAGAAAAGGAAAGGAATTGACCCGACATGAGCCAGTATATGGTCATACAGTTCGAGCAAAATGCGGTCACTGAGCAGTGGAGCTTGACCAAACGCACTTAACTTGTTTATTGCAAATGAGTTATGAATAAAAACATACACCAAGGGTCAAGGGTCAGTCAGTCCTATAGTATACTGACCCTGACCCAAGCTCACTGGACTGAGTGTAATCAGTAGTAGCTATACGCTACGCTACTACTCCTGATTACCCACAGTCCTTGGCAAATGACCCTTGATTATACATTATTGGCTGAGGATAGATTTCGTGTTACCATTGGTATTTACTTATAGAATGCGGGCGAAAAACCTCCACATTCCGTAGGAATGTTTGACCTGTGAGTGAGGAAGTGAGCGTAGCGAACGACCGAATGAACTAGGTCAAACCCTTGTGGTGGAGGATGTAAGCCCGCCTAATTATAATAAATCTAAATTAGTGTTGTAATTTTGTAATTAAACTACTATAATATATTAGCAACTTGAGTTGCATCTTTGCTCTTTGACAACATAAAAATATACGGTTCCAAGTAAAAATTATCACTAACTTGAGCGTGATAATACGTTCCTTGGGTAAAATTTTTAGCGTTAATGCTCTACCACAACGATAACCAAGTTGTAGTAAATTAAGCATATATTGCTTACCAAGTCCTCTTTTGAGGCTACGCACGGTCGGAATGACCGAGAAATACGTTAGAGCGCAGTGCCCTAATATAAGACTCAAATACTTTTGAGCATTCGGTTGGCTGCGAAGCCCCTCCCCTTGTGGGAGGGGTAATTCACGCCAAAAAAACCGTATACTACAAAGGTAAAGAGAGTGATCGCCCTGCGGGCGATCACTCAGTTCAAAGGAATGGAGCAAGATAGAAATGAAAGCCATTACCAGAGTAGACCTGAGCAAGTATTGCCCAGGTCTCATCAAAGGACAAGTTGTGGAAATTATCGATCAGATCGAAATCCAGGTCTATGCAGGCCCCGCAACAGCCCTGGCGTGCTGTTGGATCGACGAAAATCGAAAAAGCCACATTATACCCATCTTTAGTGAATCGTTAGATTTCTTGGAGAATGAATGAGGTTCAGAATGGAGGATGAATTTTTGTTCAAGGATTGACACTATATATTTCACATCTAATCTCCTTAATTAGATTTGATTTGGTTCTAGCCACGTCGGCGTAGCCCGACGTGGCTTTTTTCATGCGCAAAACTATATAATTGCATGAGTATAGAAGAAGAAATCGGACGCAGTAGACAACAAGGTAATCAACGTCGCTATCCTGAACTAAATCCAGATACACCAGACCAAGAAGTAGCCAGCAGGATCGGTACAAGGTATAGCAAGAACGATACCGTCTTCGGTCCCTGGGAACCCAGCCACATCGGTGTCGTAAGATCCACAGGTAAACCCTGTCGCCATTGGGTGCAATTCGTCTGGGTGCTCCAGCGTGGCGATACACATTATCTGGGACTTAGTTTTATTTCGGGTTTCAGATGTTGGTATCCCGCCACCGCCAGTGACGATTGGGACTATCATAATAATCCATATTTGCGAGCAGCACTCGATAACGACAGCACTTCTTCGTGGCTCAGTAATCAACCCTGGAAATCAAATTACACGAGGTTCTAAAATGTTACTCGACGCCGACGGAAATGAAATACCAACTAACGAACATCTCTTTGAAATGCAAATCGAAGGCCAACTCATTGGCACAAGACTTGAGATTATCCAGCAAATCAAAGACGATATTATCAAGTGTAAAAAATTGATTAAAAGTAAGATAGATAACAAGGCTGACGTGTCTAAATAATGAAGCCATGTGGCGTAGCCACATGGCTTTTTTCGTAGACTAACTATATACACATGTGAGAAAGAGCAATACAAGAATGATCTGTGAAACTATTTGGTTGCATCAGAATAACAGTGTAAGTATCGAAAGTATAACTCCCTATAATGGATCACCCATAAAAATACAATGGCCTAAACAACAATGGGGACTGGATCTTAATGAATTGAGAGAAGTGTTTTCAGAGAGTCATCAATGGATACTTGATCATCCCTTGAGTTGGAGTGAAGAACAACGGGACTACTATAATAGTCTGGAAGTGGCTGCGGCCATTATGCATATAGACGAGACATTGAAGGAGTATGATGGCAAATAGCGGTTCGTTCAAAGCTGGCGATGATCCACGTAGAAATACCAAAGGTACATTGAAACGTCATTGGTTGCAATTGTTTGAAGCTGGATATAGTGCAGAAGATTATCAAATTGCTATCGAAGCACTCAAGGATGCCGTGCTCGAAAAGAAGTCCTGGGCAATAAAACTTATATTCGATAAGACGCTGCCAGACAAGCTGGACATAGTGGCCGAAGTAGATTCTACCAATGTAACATCTATCTCTCTTAATCCACGTATCGCTGAAGCGGCAATGGAACTTAACAAAGTTATCCAAGAAGAAAAAGATAAAGCAACCGGTGAACAAAATGACAATCAATGGACAGATGAAGACGTGGACGAAGCCGGAAGGTTGTAATGCTCGATCTCAGCAAATATCCATTACCTAGCTCATTAGCACCTATCATTTGGCCTAATCGTTATCGTTACGATTGGCATATTCAACAGCTTGAAAAATGTGTTGCCCAAATGCTAACGGGTGAACGACGTAAACAAATTTGTGCTCTTCCACTGCGACATGGCAAATCTGAATATTGTTCTATATTGTTGCCTTTCTGGCATTTACTTGCTTATCCAGAAAAACCAATCATCGCTGCCACTGGCACAGAAGAATTATATCGTAAGTTTTCCAGAACCATCAGTGATCTCATCAGAAGATTTGGCAAGCGATTGTCCGACATTGAAATTGATCCTAAAGAAGATCGTGCGCAATCATTCAAATTGAAAGGTTATCCTACATCTCAATATCTTTGCACCATTGCATCTGGGCGGGCTGCACAAGGACAGCCTGCTGATCTAATCATTGCAGATGACTTATGTCCAACCGCTGGACTAGCATCATCCGTCCGTGAACGTGAAACATTATCTGAATGGTTTAACGCTGTATTACTTTCTAGATTGGATAATCCAGAAGCCAAGATTATAGTTGTTTCTTCAAGACGTAATCCACAGGATATCACCGGGGAACTTATTGAACGTAATAAGGATCTCGATGAAGCGTCTAAATGGCATATGTTGAAATTGCCTGCCATTTCGTCCAGTGGCAAAGCACTCTGGCCCTGGCGCTGGCATCTGGAAGCGTTAAAAGAAAAGAAAAAAGAATTGGAAATGTCCGGTCATGGTTATCTTTGGGACAGCGAATGGATGCAGAATCCATATAATAATCCAATTTATATGGCGTTCAATAAAGAACTGTTCGATGATCCAGCCAGGAAGTGGAACATTCAATATGATCAGTTGCCAGCAGTGAAAGTCAAAGCACGTGGCATATCAATAGACCCCAGTTCAGGTAGGCACTCTAAGACCGGTGATAACACAGGTATCGTGTATGGCGTCTTGGATCAAGAAGGTACTATTTGGATTGAAGATTCGTGGTTAGAGAATAGATTGCCGCCAGTGTGGGAACATGAATCTATTGAAATGTTCAAAAGATATAAGCCCGACTTTATCGCTATTGAGGCAATCAATCCGCAGGATAGTGCTGTACATTTGGCACAAGCTGCACTTAAAGAAGGCGTCATCAATATGCCAGTCATTGGATTCGAGCACAAACAAGATGGTGGCGATGACAAACCACGTATAAGACATACATTAGGTACGTTGTTCGAGCAACACCGTCTTAGATTCAAATCCACAAATACCAACAGAAGAATTATTCAGGAAGCCATGATGTATCCAACGGGGGCACATGATGACGGCATAGATGCCTTAGAACAATTGGTGCAGGGCTTCGTGAAATATCTCACATAGGACTATATAAAATCATGGCATGGTTCAAAAAAGACGAGTTGAAAGATATTCAAAAGCAAATCTCTCAGATCAATGCGCAGACCGAGTTGGAACGTGCCAAATCACAATTGGCCACCTTGAAGGATTCTTCGATATACGTGCAAAGTAGTGGCAAAGAATCAATCATTGATACACTGTACGGAATTCCTAGTTTAAGAGCGTTAACTGGTTATACCAGTCTTGTGCAAATTCCTTTCATGGTTAGGGAAAGCATGCCTTACAAACAAGTTATTGTAAGGACTATTGTTCAATTGGATTTCATCCGATTCATTGGCAGACTGCTTTATGAGGAATGCCCAACCTTCAGCACCGCACTCGAATGTATGCGTGCTAAAATATTTGGTCCCAAGGGATTGAAAATGCAAGCCTATTCGCTACAAGAAGGTGAAAATGAAGAGCGAGTAAAACAATTGAATTACGCCATTAAAGAACTAGACGATTACAATTGTTTCAAAGAATGGCAAAAGGAATGTTTTATTAGATACCACAAGGATGGTGAATGTTTCTTACAAATAAAACCCGCCACACGTTCTATCAATGACAATCCACCTGAACTGCGAATGATTGAACCTGATTTTATTCGACCATCTGTAAAACAAGGACAAGGACACGAAGATCCGCATATCAGTGGTGGCACAGGAGAAGATTGGAGCTTTGGTATACATTGTAAAGCATATTCGTGGTATAAGCCAGACAAATATCAAATCGTTTATCCACCTGAATGGGATATGGAAGAGCAAGTCGCAGCAACTGATATGTTCCATGCTGCATATCGGGAACATCGTAATATGAAGCGAGGTATTCCAACCTGTTTCAAATTGGTCGATGATCTGGTGCGTGTTACTGTATTGAGAGAAGCATTGTCTACAGGCGCTATATCCAGAGCCCGGATCGCCGGTGTGGTTAAATATGAAACAAATATTGATAACAGCTACGTTAAGACCGATTTGAGTAAATTGGCCAATCCTAAAGACGGCCAAGCATTCCAGGTGAATCCAACCACGACATGGCATGACGATGATGACCAAGCTCACTTCCTGGGTTTGTTGCCGGGAAGAGACTTTGTAGATTATCCCAGTTTTGATGCACAATCTGCTGAAATCATTTATGAGATGGGTTTGTCCACAATAGCCAGTTATTATCATTTGCCATTGAGCGCTTTCGGGCTGGCTGAAGAACATTCATATGCGGCATCTGAAGTGGAAGAATCTACACCTGACACTGCACGTGAGGAAGATCAGGGCTTTTGGACTAGTTATTGGGAGAGAGTAGTAAAGAGACTATTGGAACTACATGTAGGCGAAATCGATTGGACACAAATTGGCATTGAGGCTAAGGGACCGAGCATGGTGGTCAGAGATCAATTGAAAGAAACTCAAAATCATGTGGCCCGTGTGGATGCCAAGTTCGAATCCAGAGCTACTGCACAAGCAGCACTTGGTCTCGATCCCAAGGATGAAGATGACAAAATTGAAAATGATCCAGTCCAACAGGAGATGGATGAACAAAAAGAATTAGAGAATCAAGCTATGTTAAATAGTTCCGAACCAAAGGAGACAACATGATCATTAAAGATAGAATCCTATGCGGGCACAAAAGTAAGAACGGTCGCTATTACACCAAGTCCGCATTAGAACGTGCCATACCATTATTTGAAGGTACTGAGGTGTTTTTGGATCATTGTGATAATCGTAAAGATCGCAAGTTCGCTGATCTATTAGGCAAGGCGGTCAATGTACGTTACACGCCGAATGGCATTAGAGGCGATTTACAATTGGATGACAATCATCAAGAGGCCAAGCGATTGCAGGGCATTGTAGAACAAAATCTTCCATTAGGTGGTATTAGTGGTGATTTCGATTTCACTTTAGGATCATTCGAAGGCAAAACTTATGTGTGCAGTATTGATCGAGTAAATAGTTTGGATTTGGTGGCATTGCCAGCAACCAGTCATATTACTGAATCTGAAGATACACAAATTGATCCAGCAGTAGAACAAGCGGTAGTAAACTTTGTTACCAAGGAACAATTTGATAATGTAGTGAGTCAATTGACTGCATTGCAGGCTGCACAGAATACGATGCAGACTACATTGGAAGCAAAGATTGTGGCGCAGAGTCCACCGGCAGCACCGTTGCCGCCTGCTTATGTTCCAAGCAAATCAACGCAAAACATTGAAGATTTGATTCGAGCTTGTCGCTAAAATCAAAAGAGATGTATAGATAATGAAAAGGGAGAAACAAATATGTCAAATAGACCAACAGGCGTAATGAATCTAGTAGGTGGCCAAGTCAAACAGGCTTTCCCACCCGTAGGTGCAAGCCAGCAAATTTTGGTCGGTGACGCTGTGGGTGACGCTGGTCTATTGGCTGGTAGTTCCGCAACAGGCGTAGCCGCCCCGGCTAGTACAGCCGCAACTCAAGCCAGTGCAAATGCACTGCAAAAACTAGTTCACGATTCATTCTTCGGCGTATCCGAAACGTATCGTGACTCAGCAGTTACAACCACAGGCACAGTCAAAGACGTTGCATCTGTGGCTACAACGGGACTAGCTTCATTCACATTAGACACATCCGAGCAAGGCACTGCTTTGTTGATCGGTCAACTCATTGGTGCATTTCCTAATGGATCTGTTTCCACATGGAATGTTAAGACCGATGCAAATGGACTGATGGTTGCTGGTACTGCGGCTTCTGCCGAGTACGCCATTGGTTATGTCGCCAAGCCATTTTCCACCACCGATACCCAAGTCGTTGTAGATATCTACAGCACACTATTCGGTCCAGGTGTACAAAACAAGGCGTCTGCCTAAGGAGAAACTATGAGTATTAAAACAAAAGAACTAAAGAAATTATTCGAAGCTGATCCAATTCATTTCGATTCAAATCTCAAGAAGGTATTCGGTGTAAAGGAATCGGAAGATTCCCGGACCATCGACCGTCAGGCCGCACGTGACCTGGACAATATTAGTCCAGCTAAGTTAGGACGTGACTTCTTGGGCGAGAACTACAAGGACATGCTCGAACCACACCTCAAGGGAAATCCTAATTTCTTCTGCAAGGTTCGTGGTCAAGAAGCAGAAGGTGGTCCGGTTACGGCAAGTCTTATGACTCCGATCAACCTTTGGACGGCGGGCGTGTTGGGCCTTTATGATGCTAAGGTTCTTGAAGGTTACAACCTTCCTGAATTCGCATTCCGAAATCTTACCACACAGGTGCCGACTGTTGTTCCTGGTGGTCACAAGCACATTCGTGCAGGTTATGATGGCACATTGCCAGTCAAGCCATTGCAGGAATTGGAAGCCGCTCCCGTTGTGGGTGCGGCACCAGCTTGGATATGGACTCAGGCATGTGAAACACATCAGATTCAAACTGCCCTGACTATGGAAGCTATGCTTTCTGATATCACTGGCATGTTGCAGTCTGCCGCTGTTACCATTGGTATGGCCACAGCCAAGAACGAGAATGATCGTGGTGCCGACGTTGTATTGGGACGTACAAACACGTACTGTTACAATGCTGCCTCGAACATTCCGAATACGGACACATATTATGCAGTTGGTGCAGCTAATGGCCTCTTGGCTCCTGCTGCTACTCCAAGTGCAGCCGCACCTGTCAATTTCATCAATGCCGGAACTGGCACTGGTTATGCATTGACCGATCACTTGGTTCTCAACCAAGCATGGCTGGTTTTGAACCAAAACTTCGATCCGGTTACGGGTTGGAGATTTGTACCGAAGGCTAACATGAAGTTGGTTGTTGGTCCTGACCTATTGCTACAGGCTGAGAAGATTCAGAAGCAGTTGGGTGCATGGCAGCGTCTTGGTACAGTTGGTGACGTTGGAAGTTCTCCGACGACTGGCACTTACCGTGAAGAAATGACTGGTAGCGTTATCCCAATGTTGCCATTCAGCTTCGAGATCGTCAACATGACCTATCAATGGATTGATAGATTGGCAACTTTGGGCAATCATAACACCGTCACTGGTGGAACAATGGCCAAGCCGAGCTTCGCCAATGCAAGCAATGCATGGATGCTAATGAACCCGGAAGGTTTCCAATACCAAGTTCTACGTCCAATCGCTACCAACACTTATCCTTTGACTGGCGATGAAATGTCGAAACGTATTGTATTCCGTGGTGATGCAATGGTGATGAGCCGCTTCGTAGTGGTTGATCCACGTAATGCCTTCTTGGCATTGCCTTACTAATAGAAGATTGAACCGAGCCCCTGCCGCATTGCGGCAGGGGCTATTTTGGAGAACAAATATGAGTTTAATACAATCAGTTCCCAGTGGCTATCAATCTGCTGTTATTGAAAATGTACAGTTGGCAGTCAGTGGTAGTACAGGTGCTTTGTTAGTGGACGAAGCCGGTTGCACCATGAAATCTGGAACAATAGCAATTACCACTAGTGGAGCTTTATCTGCTGTATCGGTGCCTTGCAAAGCCGTGTTTGTACAGGGGCAGGCTGGATTATCTATTGGAGACAGTATAGCACAGCCTATTACTTTAACCAGTGGATTCATTTCTTTGCCAGTGAGTAATTTGAATCAAGTTTATGCAGCGATTACATCAGGAACGGTTGCCTTCTTATACTTCGCTTAGGAGGTACAATGAGTGATCTATCTATAATCAATTTGACCATCGCTTCGCTCTATGCCCAGTACACTAAGGTCCTGGAAGAAAAGAATTTGGTCATTTCATTGATGAATACAGCCGATGGCAGCACGCCATATACAGCGGATGTATTGAGCAAATCAAAATCAGGAGAAGCTGGTTCTACCAGCTTCTCCTATTCGAGTTTGAATAGCAGATTAAGTGAATTGCGTCAATTGGAAACAGGATTTACGAATATTATTCAGTGGAAGTTAATGGCGGCCAGGGAAGGACCAGGAATTATAAAGGGGTGTTACTATGGTTCATAGTATTACTACAACCACTAACGGTGTGAAAGAAGTTTCTCCTGCCGATCAACAAGATGATACCTGGGAATATGTTATCAATCAAAATGCTGATGTGTTGGATTCGTTCATCACCACCACGGATGCTGCACTAGCAGGGGCAGCCGAATTAATTCAAACTAATTGGATCGCCACAGAAGTTGATTTGGCATCAATTAAAAATGAAATTCCTACAGAAACCTCTCAATTAACTAACAATTCTGATTACACTACCAATGCTTATGTGAACTCCCAAATTGCCATTACGCAAAATATGATATGGCAGTCCGAAGGTATGATATATCTTGGCTCAACATTAGATGAGCTAACTCTCTATCCGTCAGGTCAAGATTATGGCGGCTGGACAGCAATAGATGCAAATGGAAACAATTCGCCCACAGCAACCATCAATATAATTTACAATGCGGGTAATGTTTATGTGGATCAGCCGTTGAATGTAGCTCAACTGTACACAACAAATAATGGTGATTTGTTTGGCAGCTTGGATGTGAGTGGCTTGACCGGACTTAATTCCTTGTATTGCAATTCCAATCAACTCACCAGCTTGGATGTGAGCGGGCTGACCGGACTTAATTACGTGGATTGCGATTCCAATCAACTCACCAGCTTGGATGTGAGCGGGCTGATAAATCTTAATACCTTGTATTGCTATTCCAATCAACTCACCAGCTTGGATGTGAGCGGGCTGATAAATCTTAATTACTTGTATGGCGATTCCAATCAACTCACCAGCTTGGATGTGAGTGGGCTGATAAATCTTCATAACTTGTATTGCGGTTACAATCAACTCACCA
>Ga0302319_10011999_pt1 | contig 16389 bp, 14 predicted proteins | sample Bog_T0_2_FD_203319 | JGI IMG/M metagenome (GOLD analysis project Ga0302319, IMG submission 203319) | Peat permafrost microbial communities from Stordalen Mire near Abisko, Sweden - Bog_T0_2 | ecosystem: Environmental > Terrestrial > Soil > Wetlands > Peat | place: Sweden: Abisko, Stordalen Mire...
CTCCCGGTTCGAAATGGCCGTAAGTCCCCATGATATCGGGATCTTCCTGGCACCATGGCTCGAAAAGAACCGGCACCTTGCGCGCCTCGACGAGAACTTCCGCTGGCAGTTCGGCGATGGTCCGCTCGATGACCGCCTGCGCTTCGGTCTTGAGCTTTTCCCAGAGGGCAGGGGTCATGGCCATCAAGGCGCCTGCGCCGCCGCCGTCTTGCCCCGTTTGGTATGAACCTGCAGCAGCGCCACGTCGGTGGGATTGATGCCGGAAATCCGTGCCGCCTGGCCAAAGGTCTGCGGCTGAATCTTCTTCAGCTTAACGCGCGCCTCCGCTTTCAGGCCTGGCACTGCGTCGAAGTCGATCCAGTCCGGAATGCTCCGGTCCTCATCCGCACGGTTACGCTTGATATGGGCTTCCTCGCGCTTCAGGTAGCCCTCGTACTTGATTTCGGTTTCGAGTTGCGAAGCAACCTCCGCATCGACAAGTTGAAACGGCGAGGGGAGATCGCTCCATGTAACATCCGTCCGCTTAAGCAGATGCGCACATGATCGATTATCCTCTTTAGTCGTATGCAAGAGATTCCGCGTCTCGGCGAGGGCATTCTGCTTCGCACGCAATTTCGCGATTCTTTCCTTTGAGGCTAATCCCACTTCCGCGCCAATTTCCGTCAGGCGCAAATCGGCATTGTCGTGTCGCAGCGAAAGCCGGTGCTCGGCTCGCGAGGTAAACATCCGGTAAGGCTCCTCGGTCCCCTTGGTCACAAGGTCGTCGATCAGCACGCCAAGATAGGCCTGGTCCCTCCGCAAGATGAGCGGCGCCTTACCTTGTACCTTAAGTGCAGCATTGATCCCGGCCATCAGCCCCTGCCCGGCCGCTTCCTCATAGCCCGAAGTCCCGTTAAGCTGTCCCGCAAAATACAAACCCCCGACCCGCTTCGTTTCGAGAGAAGGTTGAAGCTGTGTCGGCGGACTGAAATCGTATTCGACGGCGTACCCTGCCCGCATGATCTCGGCGTTTTCCAGGCCAGCCACGGACCGGATAAAGGCCAGTTGGACCTCGAAAGGCAGACTCGTCGAGCAGCCATTGATGTAGTATTCATCGGTATGGCGACCCTCCGGCTCCAGGAAAAGCTGATGCCGCTCCTTGTCGGCAAAGCGTACCACTTTGTCTTCGAGGGAAGGGCAGTAGCGCGGCCCGACGCCTTCGATGCGACCACAGTAAAGAGGCGACTTGTCGAGGTTCGCACGCACGATCTCATGGGTCTTGGCTGTCGTGTAAGTAATGGCGCATGCCAATTGTTCCACGTGGAACATTCCATCCCGCCATTCGTTCAGCGTAAAAATATCATCACGCTCCCTGCGCAATGTATCAACCATGTAGCTGAAAGGTTTTGGTGGTCGGTCCCCCTCCTGCAATTCGAGGCGGCTGAAGTCGATGCTTTTCTTGAGAAGGCGAGGGGGTGTGCCGGTTTTCAACCGCTTTAATTCAAACCCCAGCTTAAGCAGCGAGGCCGACAGACCGCTCGCCGTATCCCCCATCCTTCCGCCCGGCGTATTCTGTAACCCAACATGCATCAATCCCTGCAAAAATGTGCCTGTGGTCACAATAACGGCTTCGGCTCGAAAGGTGACTCCTAGATGGGTGCTAACGCCTGTAACTCGTTCTCCATCAACAATTATCTCGGCGATATGACCCTGCTTGACATCGAGCCGCTCCTGGCGTTCGCAAGTTGCTTTCAACCGGAATTGATAAGCCTTCTTGTCGCATTGCGCCCTGGGCCCGCGAACACTGGGACCCTTGGACGCATTCAGCATCCGGAATTGGATCCCCGTCGCGTCGGCATTCAGCCCCATCTCGCCGCCCAAGGCGTCGATCTCCCGCACAATCTGGCCTTTGGCCAGCCCTCCGATGGCCGGGTTGCACGACATCTGACCGATGGTATCGAGGTTCATCGTCAGGAGAAGCGTCTCACATCCCATCCGCGCGGAGGCCAGCGCCGCCTCGACCCCCGCATGGCCCGCCCCGATGACGATCACGTCATAGCGTTTGGGATACTCGAACATAGACCGCGAAGGATACCGCACGCAGCCCAAACCGACAAGCGGCGAGGGGACTCGAATCGACCTGGGAAATATTATATGCAAGCAGCTTGCGTATATTTAGACCAAAGGGTGTCATGTTTGTGCTATCTTCCCTGTCTTGAACCCACGCACTTTTGTCCGCTTTCTGCTCAGCGCACTATTCCTCTTTGCAGGCACGATTCATCTTCTGCATCCCTCTCTTTTCGAGCCGATCATGCCGCCCTGGATTCCCCTTCATCATGCCTGCATTCTGATCAGCGGCGTGCTTGAGCTGCTCGGCGGCCTGGGCCTGCTTGTTCCATTACGCCCGATTCAGCTCCTGGCTGGCTGGGGATTGACCCTCCTGCTGATCGCCGTCTTCCCCGCGAACATCTATATGGCCATCGCCCAGGTGCAGGTCCATGGCATTCCCTCCCAACCCTGGATGGCCTGGGCGCGGTTGCCGCTGCAACCCCTTTTGATCGTCGCCGTGCTCTGGGTAACTCGTGTCTGGCCTGGAAAATGCGGAATGCTGGGAGCATTCAAATCCATGAAACAAAACCCTTAGAACCTGACACGTCCCATGAAAGCCCTTCAGCTCTTCACACACCGCCCTCCCACCTCTGGAATTCACCTCCTGAGCGACCCCTTTCCAGATCGGTTGAACAGCACGACTTCGCTGTTCTCCAAGGCGGAATCTCTTTCCGCTCAACGGGAATATATTGCCGTTGCGCGCCGCCTGCGTCTGCCCGCCGCAAAAAAATAAATAAATTTTTTTGTCGTTCATTTAATCCTTCCCACTAAAGGCTGCTTCCCCGGCCTTCGTCGCGGGAAATGAATGTGTGAGGCCATAACCCGGAGCTTGTGCTAAGTTGGCCTATCTTTCATGAAGCACTACCTCGGCATCTGCCTGGTCATGATCACCGCGGCAGCCATCGCCCTTTTCGCCCTACGTAGCTGCACCAGGGCCGTCGATGAGTCGGTCGACCATGTGCGCGATGCCTTCGGCCAGGTGTTGCAACTTCAGCCGCAGATCACCCTCAACCAGCGCGTTGTCCTCACTCAAACCGCGCCGATTGCCGAGCTCGCTGTCGTCACCAAGGAGGAACTCGTTACCATCGGCCTCGATGAGCACCTCGCCGTCCTCTCGTTCCAAATTCCGCTGACCGAAAAAAAACTCACCGCCGAGGCAACCTACCGCATCAAGGCCGGCTTCGATTTGCGCGAACCGTTCTCCGTCGATATCGATCCGGCCACGCATGAGCTTCACGCCACCATGCCTCACGCCAAAATTTTGTCGGTCGAACAGGTCGGAAACCTCATTTACCACGGAGAAGATGCCTACTTGAACCGCATTACCGACGATGAAAGAAGCCAAATTCTGGCCAATCTCAACGCCGCGGCCCACGATGCCGCAGAAAAATCGGACCTCAAAAATGAGGCGGAACTTCAGGTAACTCAACGACTCAACCAAATCATGAACCACAACGGACAGTTGCTTCAAATCGATTGGGATGGGGAGCAGCCACCTCCGAAAAACGCGCCCTGAGAGGAAAAAAATACCCGGGATGTAAGACTAAACCATGACCAAACCGTAACCGACCTTTACGTTCACTAATTATTATATCTATAGTATTGTGCTTTTTGCAATTTGGAATACAATTGTCTAACCGGACATGACCAACTGAGAAAAAACGGTATGTCTCTTGCATATACATCGCGTAACCAATTCTAAGCGAAAGCCCTTATGCCGAAAACTTCCCTTCTCCTTCATCCTTCCCTGGAAAGCACCACATCCATAGGAGAAACGACCACCACTCGACACTCTCTTTTTGATACGAAGGACGAGTTCATCAAGCGAATCGCTCCTGTCGGCGTCGCCGCCTTTTATTTTGGAAGTTTCAGTCTCTCGCCTCAAGATGCTCCTCTTTCTCGGCAAGCCCTCTTCAAATTATCTTTCCTCTATCGCCATTTTCTTCAACCCGGCGGCCTGCGCATCGTCGTCAATCGGCATACGGCCGTGCTTTCGGGGACGCTGACCAGTCACGCCCTCGCCACCATGGCGGGAATTCTCGCTTTGCAAATCGAGGGAATTGAGCAGGTGCATGATGAGACGAAGATCACGCCCGATGCCGCTCCCCAGTCCGTGTCCCAGGGTCAGCGGGAGATCGAAGCGGCTCGTGAATCGGTGCAATTTTTATTCGCGACGGACCAGACCTTGCGCTCCGGAGTGCATGTGACCCTGGCCGAAGGCAAGCTCGCGCTCCTGGGCGAAGTCAGTTCCGTCGCACAAAAAAATTGGGCCGAACAAGTGGCCGAGGCGGCGGGCAGCGGAATTCTTTCCAGTCTCAAGATTACGGAGACCACCAGCTTCCCTGCTCCGCAAGGGGCCGAAGCGCCGATGCTCGATGACGAGTCTCTGGAGGCACTCGTCCTCTTCCGCCTGAGGCTCGTGCGCGAAACGGAACATCTTCCCGTCCGCGTCAAAGCCAATCGCGGCGTCGTCACTCTCCAGGGAAAAGTCCGTACCGAAGCCCTCCGTCAACGCGTGGAGAATCTGACCCGCTCCACTCTCGGCCTGCGCGAACTGCGCAGTTCTCTCTCCATCGCCGCCTGATTTTTCGTTTCTATTTCAGGCTCGCCAGCGCAGCCTGCAAAACTTCCTCAACGGCGAGGTTCCTCAACAAAGTGCCCTTCTGCAGCACCCGCACGCCGGAACGGGGCGGAGCCCAAACGATCGGATCCGTCGGGCCAAAAAGCGCGACCACCGGCAAGTCCCGACGCGAAGCCGCCGCCAGGTGGGTGATGCCCGAATCGTGTCCCAGAAATAGCGCCGTCTCCCGCAAAAGCGCGGCGAGAATCGGCAAGGGCAGCCAGCGGGCGCGCAAATGCGGAAGGTCCTTCCACTTCTCGACCAGGAACTGAGCAGGCTCTGCGTCGGCCTCGCCTTCGACTAAAAGCAAAGCCACTTCGGGATTGGCTTCGGCCAACCGCCGTCCCAATTCGGCCCACGATTCCTTAGGCCAATTTTTGAGCTCGCCACCGCTGCCGGGGTGAATGGCCACCAGGCGCGTACCCGGCTTGAGCCCGGTCAGAAAAGCGCGGGCTGCGGCCAAATCATCCGGGGAGGGGAAGAGATCGCTCGCCGCATCCTCCGCCAACGCCAACCCGAGCGGCTCCAAAATTCCGGCAAAATAACGCGCCGCCGGACGGCCAAATTCCTCCGGCACACGTGGCGAATGAGTCAAAATCTCCCCCGGTTTGCATCGCTCCAAATTGGTCAGGAAAAGGCCGTCGGGATCGTAGAAATAGGAAAGCACCAGATCGAAATCGCCGATGTAATCCATCCAGGCCGGATCAAGCACCGCCCGCGGAGTAAAAAAGGCGCTCAGCGGGCCGTGATTCACCGAGCGGACGTCATCGAGATAATAGCGCTTCAGGGCTATTTCCGAGATGTGAAGATGCCCCAGCGACTCGATATGCGCGCCGGGCCAGTGTTGGCGCAACAGGCGCAAAGTCGGCAGCGTGACGATAAAATCACCCAAAGCGCCTCCCCGAATAAATAAAATCCTCATAAAAAAAACAAGATCGTTAGAACCTTCTCCGCTTTAAGCACATCTCGACATATTTCGCCAACCTGTTTACCATGTATTAATGCGGGCCTATGAAGTTGTTATGCGCAGCGGTGCCAAAAATGAAGTCACCGCGGAGGTCATGCACGATGATCCGGCGCTTGATGACAAAATCTATTTTTACCGGGATAAGGGACAGAAGCAACTCGTCGCCTACTTTATTCGCGAAGAAGTGGCGGGGATCATTCTCGGCCCCGACAATGCCAGCGCCGTTCCAAGGTACAAATAGAGGGAGGATCGCTCTTGCTTTTGCCCGTCAATGGGCGATGCTCTCCGCGATATTTAAACTCGGCCATCCGGCATCGGTTTTATGGGAACCCTTTTATTTGGCGTACTGATCGTCCTCGGCCTCATCGTGCTCGTTGTGGTGATCGTCGGCGGGATGGGCATCGGCATTTATAACCGGCTCGTCACGCTGCGCAACGATTTCAAAAATCAATACGCGCAGATCGATGTGCAGCTCAAGCGGAGACACGATCTCATCCCCAATCTGGTCGAGACCGCAAACGGCTACATGGCGCATGAACGCGGCACCCTGGATGAAGTCGTGGCGGCCCGTAACGGCGCGGTGTCCGCGCGACAGCAAGCGGCGGTCGATCCTACGGACGCCGCTGCGGTGCAAAAGGTCGCGGCGGCGGAAGGTGTCCTCACCCAATCGCTCGGTCGCCTCTTCGCCGTGGCGGAGGCTTACCCCAATCTGAAAGCAAATGAGACGATGCTCCAGCTGCAAAATCAGCTGACCGACACCGAAAATCAAGTCTCGCTTTCCCGTCAGGCCTATAATGACTCCGTGCGCAATTACAACACCCAGCGCGAGATTTTTCCCAATTCCCTTATCGCAGGCATCTTCAATTTCGCTCCCGCGAGCTTGTATGAAATCACCGATCCGGGTGAGCGCGAAGTTCCCAAGGTTTCATTCACTTGAGCACGTAAATCCACCCGCTCATGGCGAAGTCTCTCTTTCATCGCAGCCCGCCGGAGGATCGGCCGCCGACTCCTTACGAGCTGATTGAACCGGAGATTGTTCATCTCAAAAAGGGCTCATCCACCCGTCTCAGCCCGCGCGCCCAAAGGTCATCCACGCCCTGGCTCCTTGTCCTCGGTTTCTGCGTCCTGCTTTGGTTCTATGTCATGGACCCCTTTCTTCATGCCTGGTACAAGGGCGAGGCCGTCCGGACTTATCTTTATCTCCACAATTACGATACCGGACCGCTGGCCGATGAGCTGATCGCCACGAATATTTTTTCGCGGGATGAAGTCGATATCCTCGACCACCAGCAGGGCTCATTTCAGGATTACTATGAAACTCTCGGCGCCGCCCATAGCGAGGCGCAAACCATTATCGACTACAGCAAAAATGTGCAATTGCTCCACGCCGGAAAATACCAAAGACTGCATCCGGTCGGCAGGTTGCGCTATCTTCTCTTCATCCGTTGGGGCCTTAATCCTCCCACGCAATGGGCCTTTCTCGAGCCTTCCGTCGGCGGATAGAGACCCCGGTCACGCGCGCAGAAAATCTGCGATCACGGCGCAAACCTGTTCGATTTGTTCCGCCGGGATTTCGGGATAAATCGGCAGGCTGATGACCTCTCCCGCCAACCGGTGCGCCCAGGGAAAATCCTCCGGCTTGTAGCCCAAGGACGCGAAGCAAGCCTGCTCGTGCAGGGGGAGGGGATAGTAGATTTCCGAGCCAATGCCTCGTGAGGTCAGATAAGCGCGCATCGCATCGCGCCGACCCGCGCCGGTCACTCGCAGCGTATATTGATTCCAGATATGACCGTTAGCGGGATAAGCCACCGGCAAAATGATGCGCGCGTTGGGCTCACCCGCGCCACTAGTCGCGCAGCCGCAATCCTCGGCCCGCGCCACTTCCACATCGGCCAATTGCGCCAGCCGCTCCGTATAAAGCGCGGCATTGCGTCGCCGGGCCGCCGTGTAGCCATTGAAATGGGGCAGCTTGACCGAAAGCATAGCGGCCTGGAGGGCATCGAGCCGGAAATTGCCGCCCACCACCTGGTGATAATATTTCGGATCCATCCCATGCATGCGCAGAATTTTGGCACGCTCGAACAGCGCCGTGTCGTTGGTCAGCAAAGCCCCCGCATCACCCAGCGCGCCGAGGTTCTTCGTCGGAAAAAAACTGATCGTGCCGAAATCACCCAGCGTACCCACCTGCTTCCCATGATAAGTCGCGCCCATTGCCTGGGCCGCGTCCTCGATCACGCGCAGGCCGTGGTGCCGCGCCAGCCCGAGCACCCCCTCCATCTCCGCCGCCTGGCCGAAGAGATGCACCGGAATAATCGCCTTGGTGCGCGGCGTCATCCGCCGGGCCGCGTCGCGCAGATCGAGATTAAAGCAGACCGGGCAGGAATCGACAAAAACCGGCGTCGCGCCGACCCGGGCCACACAACCTGCCGTCGCGAAAAAAGTGAAACTCGGACAGAGCACCTCATCACCCGGTCCAACGCCGAGCGCCATCAGCGCGACGAGAATCGCGTCGGTACCCGAACTGACCCCGAGGGCATGTTTCGCGCCGGTGAATTCCGCCAGCGCGCGCTCGAACCGGTCGACTTCCGGCCCCAGGATAAAGTGGCCCGAGCGCAGCACGCGCATGAAGGCCTCCTGCAATTCCGGCTCCAGCGCGCCGTTCTGCGCCTTGAGGTCGAGCAGATTCACGTTCATCCCGCCATCATGCGCGAAGACCGCCTGGTGTAAAAGGCTGTTCGTATGAAAGTAGAACCGGCGAAAGGCTTCGGTCGTCGCGTAAGCGACTTATTTAAAAATCGTCATCCCGTTCCTGTCCAGGAAAGGGGTCTTTATATGTTCCAACGCAAACGGCGGTTATTTTTGAATACCCGTCAATTCACGGAGGGTGAAACAAATAGTTAGAGGTCCTTCGACAGCGCCGAGACAAGCTCGGCTGGCTCAGGATGACAAAAAAATTTAATCCCCCATCGCCTCGCGGACCAGCTGCGGCAGCTCATCGAATACGGTGCTGCCAAACCAGGACAAGCCCAGGACCAACCCGAAATAGACGACGCCAATCACCAAGCGTTGCAGGTTGGTGCAATCGGTGTCGGTTCGCGGCGCCCTGGCGCGGAGCAGCAGGATGAAACGCGGCACCGCGAACGAAACCACGCAGAGCAAAACCAGGTTGAATGAGTTCGCCAATTCAAAGGCCGAGGCGAGCAACCCGACAAGCCAGGCCTGCGGCGCGATGGCCGGCGCGATCCAGCCACCTTCGAGATCGAGGATCGGGATCAGTGTGATGAGATTGTAAAAATAACCCACGCAGGCCATGCCGAGGTAAAGCGGATCGTTGGTGTACTCATAGATGAAGGCAAGGGCCGCCGAGACCGCCGTGCCGGTCAGCGGTCCGGCAAAACCGACCACCGCATCGATCCAAACCCGCCTCGGCTGTGTTTCCAGTATCGCGGTGGCATTTGCGCCAAAGCCAAAGAAGCGGAACTTCAGGGGAAGCTTCAGCCGCCACGCCACCACCATCGTGCCGAGCTCATGTAGCACCACCTGCAAAAAAATTCCGAGCACCGAAGCCCAGCCGTAGGCTTCCAGGTCGTTCGGCCCGAGAATCTCCGCTCCAGAAGAGAGCAGCGACGCATGAAAGATGGCCAGGAAAATCAGGATCAACACCAGCAGCGCCAGACCCATCGCCAGTTGTTCCGCCCACAGGCGATCGGGTGAGGGATAGGAAGTCGGCACAAATTTCTCGGTTTTGCGGGCCATAGATCAAGTTATCCTAGCTGGTCGCAAAGTTTGAGTCCACCACGGAGGCCGAGGAAATCCCTTTCCCGCGAGCGGGAGACGAATTTGGCCGAAAGAGGGCACCTCCGCACTTGTGCCGCGCACGGGAGAGGACATAGTAACAAAACGCCATGACCCCCGACGACCGCGCCCTTCTCCTCTCGCTGCGACAGCAGCAGGGGGAACTTCAGCAAACACTGGAGAAACTCAACGCCCGACTCAACGCGCTTGAGGCCCGTGCGGATGCGCCCACTCCGGAAGTCTCCCTGCCTGCTCTGCCGGTCGAGCCCGAGCTTCCGCCCCTTCCGCCCCCATTTGCCGCCGCGGAGCCCGAACTTCCGCCTCTTCCCACCATCCCCGTCTTTCCCGCGCTGCCGTCCGTGCCCGCAACCGCGACGCCCCGGCCCTCGTTCGAATTTCAATTCGGCCGCTGGCTGATCCGGTTCAGCGCGCTCATTTTCGTCATCGCCCTCGTCTTCTTTGCGACCTGGATCGACGTCACCTATCACATCTACGAGCGGCTCGGCGCGGGCGGCAAGCTCAGCCTCATGGGCCTGCTCAGCGTCCTTGTGCTCGCCATGGGCCAGCGCCTCGAACGCAAGAAAGCCAGCCTCCTCTTTGTCGGACGCACCCTGATGGCGGCGGGACTCGGCGGCCTTTACGTCACCATCTATGCCTCGTATTACGTCGAGCCGCTGCGCGTCATCCACAACCCGGTCTCCGCCGGCATTCTCCTGCTCCTCTGGTCAATCTACGTCCTGCTTCTGGCCGAGCGAAAGCAATCGCAGTTCTTCGCGCTTTACGCCATCACGCTCGCCTACGTCAGCACCGCCATCAATCCGGTCGGCTCATTCACCATGGCCGCCGACCTCATTCTCGCCGCCACCGCCGTCGTTTTTCTGCTGCGCAACGGCTGGACCGCACTCCCGGCCATCAGCCTCCTCGGCACCTATTTCGCCCTGCTGCGGCGATTGGTCATCGATGAAAATGGCGAACTGGTCCTCGATACCAGCCGCACGATCCATTATTGGCCCTATGCCGTCTACCTCCTCTTTGCGTGGCTCATCTTCACCCTCGCCATCATCCTCACCACCGCACCCACTTTTCGCGGCGGCAAACGGCTCGCCTTTGTCAGCCTGAATAACGGCGCGATGGCCGGGCTCTTGGCGCTGACCGCCTATATTGCCGGGTACGGCACCAGCGCTGTCGGCTGGACTTTGCTCAACACCGGACTGCTTTTCCTCGTCACCTCCCGCTTTGCCGGATTCGCCGAGGTTGATCCAGTCGACGTCATGGGCGCTTACGCCGCCCAGGGGCTGGCGCTTTTCACCGCCGGAATCGTTGTGGTCTATACCGGGATCACCCGCGCCTTCATCCTTCTCATCGAGACCCTGCTCCTCGGCATTGCCGCCGCCTTTTCCGATGACCGCATCCTCACCATCAGCACCTACGTCGCCGCCTTTTTCGCCACCCTTTTTTCCATCTGGGAAATCGCCGTCAATGCGCATCATCCCTGGCTGCTCGGCTTCGGCGGCGCGGCCATCATGTTCATCAACGCCTGGTCGAGCCGCGGCTATATCCGGCACAGCCCGCTCTCGCGCAGCACCATCGTCGTTTCCACCTCCTGCTATTGCATCCTGGCCATCGCCCTGATCTTCACGTCGCTCAGCACCGAACTGAGCGACCGCATGCTGCCTCCCGCTCTCGCCCTGACCGCCCTGGCGTTGACTTTCTCCATCTATTACGTCGCGATCTTCGAATTGCCTCCGCTGGCCCAGATCCTCCTCATCGCCGCGCAAATCCTCGTGCTTTTCCCCGCCGAAACGGGCGAGGAACTCCCCTGGTGGACCATCGCCTGGGTTGCCTCCGTCACCCTCCTGCTCGTCACCTGGTGGTCGCGCCAGCGCGTCACCCGCTCGGGATCATGGACCATCCCGCTGACGTTCCTCTACGCCTTCGCCCTCGTCGATCTCGCCGCACGAACCTTCCATCCCTACCTCAGTGCCCAGGGCTGGATGGTCGGCGCAAGTCTCCTTTCCGTCGCTTTCCTGGTCTACGGCGCGTTGACCCGCGTCTGGTCCGTCGCGGCGGCGGGTCAGATTCTCCTTTTCCTCTCGCTCGCCCACTTTTTCCTGCCTCCCCAAAGCGGCGTTTTCCCGTGGAGCTGGTGGGCCGCAGCCGTCCCCGTCATGGTCGTCTACGCCACCGCTCGCGCCGCTCATCGGTGGCTCGACCTCTTCACCGAAATCGACGAATCGTGGCGCGCGCCCTTTCGCGTGATCGCCTACGGCTACCAGCTTATCGCTCTGGGTGCGCTCATCCGCTGGGTTTTTGGCGTCGTTCCAGAATCGGATCAAACCGCCGCTTTCCTGTTCCTCGGCACATTCCTTCTCTCCTCCGGCGTCCGCCATGCCGATTCCTTCGGCATCCGTTGCAGCTTCGTTCTGAGCGCGCTCGGCATGTGGCTCTACCTCGATCATGTCCAGGCGCAGGCCCATGCCATGGCCACCTTCTTCAACGCCCTCGCGATGCTTTTTTTCCTAATCCAACCCGCCCTCCTACGCCACGAAGGCAAATCGCTGGTCACCCGCTTTGAAAGCTGGACCCTTATCCTCCTCAGCGTGGGCACCTGCTGGATGTTCGCTTCCGCCTGGGTCTGGACCCGGATCAATCCCCACTACCTGACCTTGGGCTGGGCCGCTTTTGCGCTATTCCTTTTCCTTTTCGGTCTCATCGTCCAGGAAAACCGCGTCCGTTGGTGCGGGCTGGCCATCCTGTTCGCCGCCATCGTACGCGTTTTCTTCTCCGATCTTTGGGGTCTTTCCACCGGCTACCGCGTCCTCACCTTCTTCCTTCTCGCCATCATCGCCTTTAGCATCGGCTTCATTCTTTTGCGTCGTGATACGCGCTCACCCCAATCGCAGGAATAGTCTGTGAACAACTTTTTGTTTTCGACCAACAACCCGGATAACTTCGACTTTGCCTCAATTCGCGTTAGTTCCCGATAGTCTATTCACAACCTCCTTCTTGCGCATTACATTACAATCCAGTCACTTTCAACAAACCTCGTGCTTACTCACAGCTATAAGACGGAGAATAAACCATTGTTTTTTTCCCCCAAATCTTCTTAATACAGTCTGGCTATGAAATGTGTCATCTCGCGGGAAGCGCTTCTCTCCGGTCTTCAAATTGTTCAAAACGTGGTCAGCACACGTACCACACTTCCCATTCTCGGCAATGCCCTCGTGCAGGCCGTTGACGGCAAGCTCATCATTTCCACCACTGACCTCGATACCGGCATCCGCGCCTCCGTCCCGGCGGAGATCAGCAAGGGCGGCGCCACCACGCTGCCCGCGCGCCGACTCTTCAGCATCATCCGCGAATTGCCCGCGGCGGAACTCACCCTCGAAGTCGATTCCAAGCAAGTCGCCACGATTACCTCCGGCTCCTCTTTCTTCCGCATTATGGGATTGCCCGAGGAAGATTTTCCGCCCTTCCCCAAAGGCGACGGCGCCAAAACCTTCAAGCTCACTCAGGGCGTGTTTCGCGACATGCTCAAGCGCACCGCCTACGCCATCTCCACCGACGAAAGCCGCTACGTCCTCAACGGCGTTCTGCTCAGCTTCAAGGAAAACAAACTCTCCCTGGTCGCCACGGATGGCCGCCGTCTCGCTCTCGTCGAACAGGACATCGAATTCCCCAAGGGCAGCGAAGTCGAGGCCATTCTTCCCACCAAGGCCGTGCAGGAATTGCAACGCATCCTGCGCGATGACGAACCGCTCACCATCAGCTTCGCTGAAAACCAGGTCTCCTTCGATCTCGGCAACACCTTCCTCTACTCGAAGCTCATCGAGGGAAATTATCCCAACTACAAGCAGGTTGTCCCCGCGGAAGCCAAGGAACGGATCATCCTCGAACGCGAAATCTTCCTCAACGCCGTCCGCCGCGTCGCCCTGCTCTCGAGCGAAAAATCGAATTCGGTGAAGCTCATCTTCAGCAAGAACAACCTCGACATCACCGCCAACACGCCCGAGGTCGGCGAAGCCAAGGAATCGATCGCCATCAACTACAAGGGCAAGGATTTCAACATCGCCTTCAACCCCGAATTCCTCATGGACCCGCTCAAAAACATCGAGTCCGACGAAATCTTTTTCGACTTCATCGACGAACTCAGCCCCGGCGTGATCAAGTACAAGAGGCCCTTCCTCTACGTCATCATGCCCATGCGTACGGCCTAAGGAGTTTGTCGCGGGTAATGGTCGGCTTTTTCCATGTCCCTCTTGATTAACAAGGATGGAAAGCAGCTCGGGCCCTTCAGCCTCGATCAGGCCCGCGCCTTGGTGCTATCCGGAAAAATCGCGCCCGACGACTGGGCCTGGCCCGATGGCGCGACCGAGTGGATTTATTTGAAGGACGTGCCCGGCTTTACCGCCGCGAAACCCGCCCCGCCCGCCACCGCGGCTCCCGCTGCCTCGCCCGTCGCCGACGAAGAGGAATTGTGGCGCGGGCATCCTTCCCAGGTCCTCAACTATGGCATCTACCTCTTCTGGGCCATTGTCCTCACCCTGACCTTGATTGTGGTCTACATAGCCATGTCAGGAGATCCCCTCCTCTGGAGCGCGCTCATCTTCGGTGGCGTCGCCCTCGTCGCCCTTATCCAGGTCGCCGTGGCCTACTTCCATCTTCATACCATCGAATACATCGTCACCACGCAACGCGTCCGCGTCATCTCGGGTATTTTCAGCAAGGACATCCAGGAAATCGAACTGTTCCGGGTCAAGGACACCATGGCGAACCAATCCTTCGGCCTCCGGCTCTTTGGACTCGGCACCATCACGGTGGTCAGCGGTGACGAGCGCAACCCCCGCCTCGTGCTCCAGGGCGTGCCCGACGCCCTGCAACTGCGCGAAAGATTGCGCCAGGAGGTCATGACCCTCCGTCAACGTTTTGGTGTTCGAGAACTCGATGTCATGTAGAATGAGAAGAGAACCCCTCCATGCGTCCCTTGAAAATAGCCCTGCTCTCCCGTTGGTACTGGGAGGAAAATCGACGTAACGACAACGCGGAGGGAGGGTCGCTCCGCCAGCTCGCCGAGGCGGTGGCGGCTCTCGGCCATGAGGTCGTCGTGCTAAGCCAAAGCCCGGACATCAAGAAACTCCAGAAATCCCAAATCGGCGCGCTGGAGACCTGGCTTACCCCGCGCGAGAAACGCCGCGATTTTTTCACCGGCCTGCGCGATAAGCTGGCCAAAAAAAAATATAACCACCGCAAAATTTATTCCGACGCGCTTGATCTCCGCGAATTCCTCGACCGGCGCGGGCCTTTCGACGTCATTTGGGCCCACGCCGAGTCGCCCGACGGCCTCGTCGCCGCCATTGCCGGCCAGCTCGGCGTCAGGTTGCCGCCCGTGCTTCTTCAGATCCAGGCTTTGCGTTACCGTTTTGAAAAAGGCGCGCCCGTCTTCACCGAGCAACTGCCTCTCGCCCTGGCCTTCCGCCAGGCCACGCGCATCCTTGCCAATTCCGAAATGGTCATCCAGTCCCTCGGCCACTACACCTGCCCCGGCTTCCTCGAGGAAGATATCCGCATCAGGGTCCGCGTCGTTCATCCCAATCTCCAGCGCTCCTTTCTCCGCGCCGCGCAGGGCGGCATGAACGCCCCCGAGCCCATGTCGGATCGCGTCCTCTTCCTCGGCGCCCTCAATCCCGGCAAGGGCGCGCTCGCCTTCCTGCGGGCCATTCCCAAAACGGACGTGGCCAAGAGAAGCTCCAGCTTCGTCGTCATCGGCAACTTCACGGAAAACAACAAGCGCTTCATCCGGCGCTGGGAGGAAACCAAGGAGGAAACACGGGTCCAGACTCTCGGCGCGCGGATCGAGTACCTCGGCAAAGTCAGCGCCTACGAAGTCATCCGCCAGATCCTCCTCGCGCGCGTCGTCGTCATCCCCTCGCTCTTCGATGCCTTTTCCCGTGCCCTCGTCGAGGCGCTCATCCTCGGCCGCCCCGTCATCACCACCGATCGCGTCGGCGCTGCTCCGCTCGTGCAAACGCACCAATGCGGGATCGTCGTTCCGCCCAACGATCCCGATGCCCTCGCTCGCGCCATCGATGCCGTCCTCAGCCCCATCGTCCCCTTCGCTGAGAATGCCGCCCGCATCGCGCCCCGCCTCATCGAGGAATTTTCGCCCGAAGTCATCGCCCAGCAGATTGCTTATCACCTCGACCGCATTGCCTTTCCCGATAGTTGACCCAAAATTTTTGAGGGAATTCTTTCTGTGCGAGGTGAAAGGATTTAGGCGGGAGAGAGAATGCTTCACATGAAGGAAAACCTTCCCGTCAGAGCACCGCTGCTTCTCATGTCCTTCATGTTCCTCCTGTCTAAATTCCCTTCCCCCAAATCCTGTTAATCTTGTTCGTGCCCTCCGCAGGAGTCCTGTCTAAAAATCAGTAGATGCCCGATCGCGAACACACCCTCTACCTCCTCGACGGCATGGCGCTCGTTTACCGCGCCCACTTCGCCTTTGCCAACAACCCCATCCGCACCGCCGCGGGCCGCAACACCTCCGCGATCTACGGCTTCACCAACACGCTCCTCGAACTCCTCGCCAAACAAAAGCCCACGCATCTCGCCGTCGTCTTTGACACCGCCGCCCCCACTGCGCGCCATGTCGAATTCCCCGCCTACAAAGCCCAGCGCGAGGAGATGCCCGAGGAGCTCAGCGCCGCCCTTCCCGACGTCAAGCGCCTCATCCGCGCCTTCAACCTGCCCGTGCTCGAACTCGACGGCTACGAGGCCGACGACATCATCGGCACCCTGGCCCGCGAGGCCGCCGAACAAGACTTCACCACCTACATGGTCACGCCCGACAAGGATTTCGGCCAGCTCGTCAACGACCACGTCTTCATCTATCGCCCCGCCCGCATGAGTGATGAGGCCGAAA
>Ga0302319_10012002_pt1 | contig 16386 bp, 14 predicted proteins | sample Bog_T0_2_FD_203319 | JGI IMG/M metagenome (GOLD analysis project Ga0302319, IMG submission 203319) | Peat permafrost microbial communities from Stordalen Mire near Abisko, Sweden - Bog_T0_2 | ecosystem: Environmental > Terrestrial > Soil > Wetlands > Peat | place: Sweden: Abisko, Stordalen Mire...
CCACTGGGGAGAATGGTTAGTTTATTAGCGATGATGGATCCTGCAAAATGACCTGCCACGTGCACGTCACCTCCTGATTTGATCTGACCGAGCGCAACGCTTCCAGCAGCCAGATACGTCTGGATTGCAGGCGTCTGCCCGGGGGCTCCAATCTTAAAAAACATCGGCCACTCCAAATCGGTCGTTCAGCAGCTGCCCCTGTACACTTTTACATTAACCAGGGTATCGATAGCTATCTGCCATAACGGCTCGGCACAGCAATCGCGGAACCCAGCCACAAACGGGAATCAAGCGCTGAATTAAAGCCTTGAAATAGCTAACAGATTCCCAATATTAAAAATGGGCCTTTGGGGGCAAGTGGCTGCGCACTCGCACAACATTCCGGGTGTTCCGGACCTGTTCGCTGCAGCGTGCGGGTGGCTGTTCCGGCCAACAAGCTGGTCGCTACCCTACCTACCCCGGATGGCTGCTATCCTGGTACCAACGAATCGGGCATTTGGCTAGGCAAAAAGCCCGCAACCATGGACGAGTGAGGGCCTGTCTTAAGTTCTGTGTGGCGCGAAGTGGACAGTGGCCAAAAAAAGCGACGACAGCTATGCAGAAATGCTTGTGCGAATCATAAGTGTTTTGCGACGGCGCTGTCGCTGACAGCTACAAAGGCGCTGCCGTGACCTATACCGGACAAACCGGCAATTGTCTCCGCTTTAACGGTCATCTTCGAGGACTGGGATTGAACCGCTTTATCGTCATATTTTGCGGTCTAGATGTCGGACGAGCGTAATGTCCCACCTTTGTTTCTCAAAGGGTTAGACGGTGCGACGATCGGGTGTTGGATTCCTGTTGCCGCAACGCGAATATTAAGGCGAAATTATCCGCATTCGATCTGAACGCCGTCCCGCTTGCGGCGAAGGGGCATATCATGCGCGAATACCATTTTTATCTTCTGGACAGGAATTCACAAATCCAATCGACCAAGATCACTTATTGTGCCGATGACGCTGACGCTTTGAGATTTGCACGACAGTTGCAAACGCTCTCCGACATCGAAGTTTGGTGCGGCGCGCATCTGGTGACCCGACTCAACGCGAAGGGCGAAAATGTGCCTACGGCGCGCGGCGCGGCGTAGTTGGATGGTGTTTGGAATTGTTTGTCTAACGGATGACACTGGTGGGGTCCCAACGTCTATTCCATTGGTCTGCGCGATGCTAGAAGCCGGCCGGACTAGGAAAGCGCCACCGGTTGGAGGCGTGGTCCAAACATAGGCTTGCCATTACGGCTAATGGCATTCCACCTCATCCGCCGAAGGCGCGGCCCCTCTTAGGGAATCCTCGCAGCAATCCGTTGATATTATTTGATAATGTCTTGCTTAAGGCTGTGAGTGATTAAGGCACGGAGATATCCACACCATGTCAGTATGTGGATATTTTCGTGGAATTCTCGCTAGCGCACCTGATTTCCTGCGAGGTATCCGGCAAGCCCTGAAGTAGTTTCCAGCCGCGCTGGGTTGATATCGCCGATTGGGCGTCAAAATTCGTCGATGGCTCTGAGGGCCCTGGCCCGAAAATGGACCTTGAGCTTGGAGGGAGGGCATTACCATAGAATTGAGATGTGGGCTTTAGAGCGAAAGGAACAACGCGCAAGCCTTTCGCGCCCGGACATCCTGTTCGGCCTTAGCGTTCTTATGGCCGGTAAAGTGTCCATGATGACCATATCGTGAGGATTGGGCTGCGCCAGCAGGTTCTCGACCCAGACCTTTTGCCTTTACAGCCCAACAGCAGCAGCTCTGCCTTCTGCCGCAGTTTTTGGCACTGTCTCAGCCAGATCATCGGAATGACGACAATTCCCCTCAAAAAAAGCGCCTGCTTCGATCGCTAAGGCCCCGCACAGAACATCGCCTTCGAGCCTACTTGAAGCGCACAGCAGCACCTTGTGAGCCCGAATTGGACCTTTGACGCGGCCGCGGACGATAACCTCACCGGCAACGATTTCTCCGTAAATTTCCCCTTGTCCGCCAATCATCAGACTGGCGCAACGGACGTCGCCGTTAAGCCTCCCATCGATCTGAATTTCACCGGTGGAGTTTAGTGTTCCCTCCACAACTACATCCGAACCAACAATCGCCGGTCCTACTCTTGTTTGACGGGGTGAGACTCGCGCCGCACCGGGGGCCGTCGCAAGAGCGGTGTCATTTTTGCTTGAGAACATGTAGGCCTCTACCGAAAACCTGACGACACAAACCGAAATTACTATCACCAAAATCTACCAGTTGCGCGCGGAAGTTCAAATGATAGTTAATGCTGACATGGTTCTGCAAGCTCCAGCCGCAGCGATAGGCGAATACTAGCTCCTGCAAGCTAATGAAAAACAATAGTGAATCCGTCGCAATTGCCTTCTGAACCCCGTGCGCGCTACCCGTCCCGTGGTGGTTGGCCGGTGCATCAGCCCTCGTGCTGGTGTTCTATTGTCGGCGCCGATTTTGACTTCGCTTCTCCCTCGGGCGGGAATTCGCTGACGGTTGGTAGTGGGAAACCTCATCGTGCCAGCGGGCTTTTGCAGTCATTTCAATCGTGACGACCTTTGGAATCCGGCACGTTAAGGTTGAAATCTATCCTTTGTTGTAGCGGGGGGCCAACCGAGCGCAGGATGCCGCCATGGCTAAAGCAAACAGCGCCAGAACTCCATCACTTGGATGGGCAGTTGCCATCAGTGGCAACTCGGACGATCAGCAGTGGCTGAGGCTGCAGCTTGCGCCTCCCGGAGAGCCATGGATCGAATCTGACAACCGGGTCCTGCGCCCCGTGCTATTGCGCTCCGAGCGCTGGACCAACATAGCTGAAGCGGCAGGCGTTTACGCCGACGCTCAAAGAATGGTGAATTGGCTGAATGAAGCATACCCGCTAACCACGACGGGGGCGCAGCGATTTGAGGTTGGCGCGGTCTATTGGTTTGACGAGCGAGACGGTCGTTCCGTCAACGTGTTCCCAGCGAATCCGGTTGTTGCTGGCAGCGCCATTCCGTTGGCCAACACGAGCGGTCAGAGAGTCTCGCAATTCGCTGGTGATCTGCGAAAGTCGCTAAACGCCGCGCTAACTGATGCCTCGCGCGCCCGCGTTCTCGAATCTCTTGAGAAGATGAATTATTGGGGTGACATCTATAAAGCAGCGGAGGCGATAAGGCTTCTCGCCGGTGACCAGGAGGCGCTAAAAAAAGCACTCGTTGCATCGGGGCATTGGCAAGAATGGGATCGGTGCTGGCAGACGGCGAATTATCATTGCCACGCGGTTGGCGGCCCCGCTAGTCTTCCAAAAGTGCCTGCCACTCCGCTTAATGCACGGGATATCATCAAAGCAGTGGCCTCCATGTATCTACAAAAGATGCTTCCAGTCTGACTCAGCGTTGTCTATTCCACGTTGGCAGAACCGCCCTCTGTGCCTTTCTGCTCTCCCGAAACTCATCCGATTGACTATCGCCCAAAAAGCCCTCCTTGGCATCTAGAACCCCGCAGCGCATTGCTTACGGTGACTCGCCGGCGGCTAATGCGAACTTGGCGCCGTTATGCCGATTCTGATCCTCTTCCATATCGGCAATTCGGCAACGTCGCCTTTGCCACTTATATGCGACGCGGCCTGAGAGCGAAGGTATTCCATATCTCTCCATGAGCCGCCTCGGTCTGGACGAATCCACATGCCATCGCCCTCGTGCGGCAAGCAACTCCATTCAGGTTAATTATGGTTCCTGCTCGCTCGACCCAATCCAAGTGTCCTAATGTGGTGAGCGCCCTGGAAAAACATTATGCCTTACCGCATCAATGCGATGTTCAACGATGGCTGTCTTTTGGTCACGGACCTCTTACGGGAGCCCACGCCGGCCCCCAACGAACGACTTTTCGTACGTCGTGGAGACCGTGTGGTTGAGGGAGTCGTAATCATTGTCCGGAAGTCTCCGTTCATATTCACCCAAGGCTCGGTCCGGGTCGTTGATGAGGTCGTATTTCGCGAGATAGCAAAGGTTATTCACTTTCCTACAACAGCGTTGGCGCAAAAAGCGCGCTCGCTCCAAACACAAGAAACGCGCAATGCGGTCAATGTGGTATCGGTTGATCCAAAACAGAATAAAGATCTACCACCATACGATTAACGCGACATCCTGATCATTACGACGCCCGATGATCAGGCCGCCTTCAGGCCCCTGCTTTGCGACGGCGCAAAATGGCATCAAACTCTCCTATATCGTCCAGCCGCGGCCGGAAGGCCTGGCACAAGCCTATATCCTGGGAGCGGATTTCGTGGGCGGCGATTCCAGTGCACTGATCCTGGGGGACAATCTATTTTTCGGCCACGGCCTGACGGAACAGCTGAGCCGGGCTCCAAGCCGACCGCGCGGTGCCACCGTGTTCGGCTACTGGCCTGCCGGATATTTTGTACCAAGCGGATTGAGAGAAACTGGCTTGGAAAGGAACCTTGTTATGCCGAAGAAGCGTTTTAGCGCGGAACACATTGTGATATTGCTGCGCCAGATTGAGGTTTTGATATCGCAGGGAAAATATGCGCCGATTGCGTGCCGAGATGCTGGAATATCGCAGCAGAAGCTGCGTGATGAGCTTCTGAACGGAGAGATCTTCTACAGCCTGAAGGAGGCCAAGGCCGTCATTGGGCAATGGCGCAGCCACTACAATGCAGCCAGACCCCACTCATCGCTGGCATATCGGCCACCCGCACCACAGGCATCTAGCCCAGTACCACCACCTCTGGATCAGGCGGCGGCGATGCAATAGTCTCTCTATGCCGATGGTACAAAATACCCGTCAGGTCAGGTAACGTGAGACTGAATACGGCTCCCCCGCCGTCCCGGTCAGTGACTTCGATGGTTCCGTGGTGAAGCTGCACAATCTTAGCCACGATCGCCAGCCCAAGCCCGGAATGGCCCTTGTCCTGGCGGTTACGGCGCCAGAAGCGCTGGAAAATGAGTTGGCGTTCACATGGCTTGACACCGGGGCCGCGATCATTAACCCGGATAGTGGCGGGCGAAGCCACCTCGACTTCCACAATTTGATTTGGGCGTGAATGGCGGATAGCGTTTTCCACCAAATTTCGCAGCGCACGAAAAAGCATCTCAGCGTTGCCAATGGCCCAGACCGAACCCGGGCCGGCAGAAAATTCCAGCGATTTTTCCTCTGCCAACGCAATGGGCGCCATCAGGCCAACCACCTCGGCGCCCAACTCGGTAAGATTAATCCGCTCGCTATGGCTGATAGCGAAGCTTTCCAATTCTGCCAGTTCCAAAAGCTGGTCAAGCGCACGGCTCATCGCATCAATATCAGATTGCAGCGCAGCCGCCGCAGGAGCATCGAGGATCGTATCCACGTGGGTGCGCAGGATCGCCAGCGGCGTGCGAAGTTCATGTGCGGCGTCTGCGGTGAATTCACGCTGCGCCTGAAGGCTTTTTTCCAGCCGGTCGAGGGCCTCATTGACCGCTTCGGCGAGTGGCAGCACTTCACGCGGCAAGTCGCCGGTAGGCAGCCTGAGCAGCGGCTGGTCAGGTCCGATTGAGGATGCAACATGTGAGGCTGCGATGATCGGTCCCAATAGGCGACGCATCAAAAGCACATCCACGAGGAACAGCACTATGAATATTGGGATCACCAACCAAGCGATGCGACCTACAAACAAGGCAACGACATCGTCGATGATGACGTCTGGATTTTCCAGATTCTGTCCCATTTGAATCCAAGCAACATGGCCCCGACGATTCACCGGCAATGTCATGCCGTAATAGATGGAAGCGCCGCGATTCTGACGAAAGAATGCAAGCTGCGTGCTATGCGGCTCGGCCATACTGAAGGGACGGTCATTAGGCAATGAAGAATAAACCACATGGCCATCATCGCCCAAAACCGCTAGGGCATAACCTCCGTAACCCATTGTATAAATCGCCTGAAGATCGGGCGGCAAGGAGAGTGACCACCTGCCACCCTCGAAGGCCAGATATGATGCGACACGTACCGCGTGATCACGCAGGATGCGATTCTCGAAATCATTGACGGTGTGGTTAAGTAGAAAATAGGCGGCGGCCGTGACGGCGATGGTGATACCGCCGAGCGCCACCACATGCAGCCCGACAATGCGGTACAAGATCGAGGGTGAACTGCCACTCACGATAGCTCTTCTTTGATGAGATAGCCTACGCCGCGCACTGTATGAATGGCGACATGGGCACCGGTTTCTATCAACTGCTTGCGCAATCGATGTACCGAAACTTCAACCGCATTGGCGCTGCCATCCGCCGACAGTCCGTAGAGCTGGTCTTCTAGTATTTTCTTCGGCACTACGCGATTGGCACGGCGCATCAATACCTCCAGCACCAGTGCTTCGCGCGGTGCCAGGGCATATTGCGCGCCGGCGACGGCAATCTCACGCCCTTCAACGTCGAAGGTAAAATTTCCCAGACGCAATTCGCGGCCCAGATAGGCGGTGGGGCGGCGCAACAGGGCGCGCACACGCGCGACCAGTTCTTCGAATGCGAAGGGTTTGCCCAGATAATCATCAGCACCGTGGTGCAGGCCTTTTACTCGGTCACCAACGCTGAGGCGCGCCGTCAGCACTAGCACCGGCGTGGAACTGCCCAGGGCGCGCATGTGCTGCAGCACCGACAAACCGTCGCCGTCCGGCAGGCCAAGATCGAGAATGACTACGGAAAAATGGGTGGTCGCAAGGGCGCTTAAACATTCGGCTATGGTGGTGACCGTATCCGTAGCAATGCCCTCCTTTGCCAAACCCCCGGCGATCAGGTCTGACAGCCTGGCATTGTCTTCGACGAGCAAAAGCCGCATGGCGCGATTTTGTGGCCAGAATCCGAGCAACGCAATGAAAGTTAGCAGGTCCGTAAGGCTGTCGTAAGGCAGGGTAGCTATGGAGGGTGGCCCCACGCCCCGGCGCCGCCGGGGCGGATCGAAACGCTATGGAAGGCGGCCATGCAGGACGGCGTGCAGAAAGAGGAAAATTGGGCTCCCTCGTGGTCGGCGCGGACCCAGATATACGCGGTGGTGACGCTGGCGGGCTGTGCGGTTTTGGCGATGCTTTTCATCTTTTTCTTTCAGACTGGGCCTAGTCCCTCATTGTCATCCACGCCCCGGCTGGCCACCTATGTGCCAACTTCTCAACAGCGTTCCCGGTTCAATATCCATACCGTGGGGCATCGTATTTTCCATACCGAGATCGTCACCGACGGCTATGTCGCACCCAATGGTGGATTCGTCCTCGCCGGGTCCAATAGAGCCATCGCGCACGGCCTGCCGGTCTTGAACGGCCAATCCTCCGATATGCTGCAAGCCGAAAGCGATCTGGTCACAGCAATTGCCCAATTCCGTGCCGCCGATGCCAACGAGAAACGCCAGCATGAGCTGTTTGAAAGCGAGGGCGCGGCGCAGAAGGATTGGCAGCAGGCGCAGGTGGACCTCGCAACTGCCAGCGCCTCCCTGGGATCGGCGCGCAGCCGCCTGCGTATCCTAGGAAAAACGGATGCGGACATGGACTCACTGGCGCATGCCGGACAGGGTTCGGCGGCCTTTTCGGTAGGCGATCTTTCCACCGTCTGGCTGGTCGCCAATGTGCGCGAATCCGATGCAGCGCTGGTGCATATGGGCGATAAAGCCGACGTGCGCGTCCCGGCCTTTCCAGGCCAAGTCTTTCACGCCAGCATTGCTTATGTATCTTCGGTGATTGATCCCAGCTCCCACCGGCTGGTGATCGGTGCGCAAATCCATAATGTCAGCGATCACCTGAAGCCCAACATGGCGGCCAATTTCATCATTTATGCAGGCCCGGCGGCCGATTCACCCGCCGTGCCGCAGGATGCCGTAGTTTATGAGGGCGACACCGCGCGCGTCTGGGTGGCTGGTCAGCGCGGCGATCTTAGCCTTAGGCGAGTCACGGTTGGGCGCAGCAGTGGCGGATATTCCGAGGTCACGTCCGGCCTGGCGGTTGGCGAACAAATCGTCACCAGCGGCGCGCTGTTCATAGACCAGGCCGCTGGCAACGGCTGAGCAGCGGGAAAGGTCGGACCGTGCACAGCATCGTCAAGTTCGCCCTGCGCCAGCGTGTGCTGGTGGTTGTGCTACTGGGAATCCTTGTCGCGGGCGGGCTGGTGGCATTTTTCAATCTCAATATCGAGGCGTATCCCGATCCGGTGCCCCCGCTGGTGGATATCGTCACCCAGAGCAACGGCCAGTCGGCGGAAGAAATCGAGCGCTATATCACCATTCCAATCGAAATCCAGATGGCGGGTATTCCACATGTCACTGCAATTAGAACGGTCTCGCTGTTCGGACTCTCGGATGTGAAGCTGCAGTTTACCTATGACTTTACCTACGACGAGGCGCAGCAATGGGTGATCAACCGGCTGTCGCAACTGAACAACACTTTACCCAACAACGCCCAGCCGCAAATTTCACCGGAAAGCCCGGTCGGTGAGATCTACCGCTATCGCGTCGTGGGCCAGCCCGGCACGTCAAGTCTTGACCTGAAAACCATTCAGGACTGGACACTGGAGCGTCGCTTTAAAGCGGTACCGGGCGTGATTGATGTCACCGGCTGGGGGGGCAAAACCAAGACCTATGATGTGACGGTGGACCTGCACCGACTGGTGGAATTCGGCCTTACCTTGCCGCAGGTGCTGCAGGTGGTCGGCAACAGTAATCTCAATGTTGGCGGTCAAACTATCAATATTGGCACACAGTCGGCGGTCGTGCGCGGTGTCGGCCTGATCCATTCACTGGACGACATCAAAAGCACCATGATGACTGCCAATAACGGGGCGCCGGTGCTGTTGAGCGATATCGCCAGCGTCAGCGTGGGCAACCAGCCGCGATTGGGCATCGCCGGCCAGGACAATGATGATGATATTGTTCAGGGCATTGTTCTGATGCGGCGCGGCGAGCAAAGCATGCCCACAATCCGTCGGGTAGAAGACGAGGTACAAAGGATCAACACTTCTGGCATCCTGCCTTCGGGAGTGCGCATCGAGCGCATCTATGACCGCAGCGACCTCATCCATGTCACAACCGCCACTGTGATCCACAACATGATCGCTGGCATGTTGCTGATTTTCGCGGTGCAATGGTTATTCCTGGGTAACCTGCGAAGCGCCGCGATTGTCGCCACCACCATTCCATTCGCGCTCCTGTTTGCCATTCTCATCATGACGCTGCGCGGCGAATCCGCGAATCTTCTGTCGGTGGGAGCGATAGATTTTGGCTTGGTGGTGGATGCCACCGTCATCATGATGGAGAATATTTTCCGTCATTTGAGCGAGCCGCATCATCGGCGCTTTGAGCGCGATTCTCGCCTGCAGGGCCGCGCGGTTACCGATTTGCGGGGAAAGTTCGCCGTCATCGCCAATTCGGCGCTGCAGGTCAATCGCGGGATATTTTTCTCCGCCACCATCATCGTAGCCGGATTTATTCCACTTTTCACCATGAGTGGCGTGGAGGGTCATATTTTCGGGCCGATGGCGCGCACCTATGCTTATGCCATCATTGGCGGGCTCATTGCGACCTTTACAGTCTCGCCCGCGCTGGCAAGTTTTTTGCTGCCTGAGGCGATGGACGAAACCGAGACCGCAATGGTGCGGGGCCTGCGCAAAATCTATGAGCCGGTCGTGGGTTTTGCCCTCAACAACCGTATCCTTACACTGGGCGCAGCCGGCATCGTGCTCCTGCTCGCGCTGGTTACGGCCATGAGCCTGGGCTCTGAATTCCTCCCGCATCTGGAAGAGGGAAACCTTTGGATTCGAGCGACCATGCCTCCATCGATCTCGCTGGAGGCGGGTGACGGCTATGTCAATCGCATGCGCCGTATTCTCAAATCCTATCCCGAAGTCGTGACTGTGGTTTCCCAGCATGGCCGGCCAGATGACGGCACCGACGCCACCGGATTCTTTAACGCCGAGTTTTTCGCTCCCCTGAAGCCAGTCAGTCAGTGGCCCAACGGGATGGACAAAGCGAAACTTATTGCGGACCTGACGAGCCGATTGCAGACGGAATTTCCTGGCGTGGATTTCAATTTCTCGCAATATATTGAGGATAATGTTGAGGAAGCGGCTTCGGGTGTCAAAGGCGAGAATTCCGTCAAGCTGTTCGGCAATGATCTCGCAATCCTGCAGCAGACGGCGGCTCGCATTCAGCAGGTGATGGCGGGCGTACCAGGCATAACTGACCTGGCGGCGTCCAATTCGCTTGGTCAGCCCACGCTTCGCATTGACATCGACAGGGCACGCGCGGCCCGTTACGGACTTTCGCCGGGCGACATCAATTCTGTGATCCAGTCGGCAATCGGTGGGCAATCGGCCGGCAATCTTTATGAGGATAATAGCGACCGCAATTTTCCCATCATGGTGCGGCTAGCTCCGCAATATCGCCAGGATTTTGACGCCATTCGTGGTATCACCATCGGTGCCAGCGCACCGGGCGGCGGCGTCGTGCAGATCCCCCTGGGTGATGTCGCGAATGTGAGACTGGTGTCGGGCGCCTCCTTTATCTATCGCGAAAACCAGGAGCGCTATCTGCCAATCAAATTCTCAGTGCGCGGCCGCGACCTTGGCGGCACGGTAGCCGACGCGCAGCAACGCATTGGCCAACAAATTAAATTGCCGCCCGGTTACCATCTGGAATGGGTGGGTGAGTTTGGCGAGTTTCAGGAAGCGATTCAGCGCTTGATGGTAATCGTGCCGCTCAGCATGCTTCTGATCGGCATTTTGCTTTACACAAATTTTGGCTCGCTGACAGACACTCTGTTGGCCGCGAGCGTCATTCCCATGGCCTTGGTGGGTGGCATTTTCGCGCTCGCCGTGACTGGCTCGGCGTTCAGTGTCTCGGCAGCAATCGGCTTTGTCGCATTGTTCGGCATCGCGGCAATGGACGGCATCATCGTGCTTTCCTATTTTAACCGCATGATTGACGAAGGTCTGGATCGGACGAGTGCCATTTTGCGCACGTGCCGCATCCAAATGCGGCCGGTGATGATGACCTGTGTGGCGGCCTGTGTCGGGTTGTTGCCCGCGGCATTCTCCACTGGCATCGGCTCGCAAGTGCAAAAACCCCTGGCGTTGGTGGTGGTGGGCGGCATGCTGTTTGCGCCCGTCTTTATTCTGCTGGTGTTGCCGGTGCTTATCGAAATGTTATCTCGGGGCGGCCTGGTGGCGCGGGGTCTGCCCCAGCCGGAACCGGCGGAGTAGCCAATGGCGAAACAACTGCTTTTCCTGAGTATTTGCCTCGGCGTGGCGGCCTGCACTGTGGGACCGAATTTCCAGAGACCGCCGCCACCCAGGGGGGAAAGTTATACCGGTGCGCTGCTTGGGGATACAGCTGGCACCTTGGTGCCAGGCGGCGCCGGGCAGCATTTCGTGCCTGGCGCGGATATTCCGGGCCAGTGGTGGTCGCTGTTTCATTCCGAGGCGCTGGACGGGCTAGTCCGGCAGGCGATCACGGACAGTCCCAACCTTCAGGCGGCCCAGGCGGCGTTGCGCACGGCCATGGAAAATGTCAAAGCCCAGATGGGAGGCTATTATCCCGGCGTGATGGCCGGCCTCAGCGCCAGCCGCAACCAAAACGCGGCGGAAATTTCGCCGACACTCACTTCAGCCGCTCTCCTTTACAATCTTTATCAGACGCAGCTTTCCGTGTCCTGGTCGCCCGATCTATGGGGCGGTAACCGGCGTCAGGTGGAGGCGTTGCAGGCCGAGGCCGATTCCCAGTATTTCCAGTTGGAAGCGGCCTATGTCGCGCTCACCGCCAATATTGTGGCCGCCGCCATTCAGGAAGCATCGCTGCGGGCCCAGATTGACGCCACCCACTCCATTATTTCCGACGAACAGCGAATTCTGGAAATCGAGCAGCGCCAGCAAGCGTTAGGGCAGATTGCGGGCACAGATATTGCGGCCCAGCAGGTGGTGCTGGCGCAGACGCAGCAGACATTACCAGCGCTAGAGAAGCAGCTGGCCCAAAATGGTGATCTATTGGCCGCGCTTCGCGGACATTTGCCGGCTGACGATGCGCCGCCCGAATTTGACCTGGCGGCGCTGAGTCTGCCTGAGGATGTGCCGGTCAGCCTGCCGTCCAAACTGGTGGAACAGCGTCCCGATGTGCGGGCGGAGGAGGAAAACTTACATATGGCAAGCGCCGAAATCGGCGTTTCCCTTGCTGCGCGGTTGCCCAATATAACCCTGTCAGCCGACGCGGGCGCGGTCGCGACGGAGCTGGGCAAGATTTCCGCGCCAGGTAACCAATTGTGGAGCATCGGAGCCGGCCTCGCAGAGCCTTTGTTCGACGGCGGCACGCTCGCGCACCGTATCCAGGCGGCGCGCGATACCTATGATCAAGTAGCTGCGCAATATCGCGGCACAGTGGTCACAGCGTTCCAGAACGTTGCGGATGCGCTTCATGCGGTCCAGTCCGACGGCGACAACCTGAAGGCGGCGGCGGCGGCCGATGAAGCAGCATCTCGCAGCCTCGTCATCGCCCGCAAGCTTGTCAGCGTCGGCCAGACCAGCAGTCTTGGCTTGCTCACGGCGGAGCAGGCGGAGCAGCTGACCCGACTTGCCCTGATTCAAGCGCAAGCCAGCCGCTTGTCCGACACAGCCGCTTTGTTCGCAGCGCTGGGTGGGGGTTGGTGGAACAAGCCGGTAGACGATACCGAGGTGCATCTTGCAAATCCATAAACTGATCATATTGCTTGGTTTGCTCGCAGCTTCAGCCTGCTCAGAAGTTCCCCAATCGAGCCAAGCTGGCCCAAATATTCTGGCAGGACATGCGACATTGGTAACCGGCGGATATACCCGAGGGTGTGAAGACGTCGTATTGCTGCCTGTTACGCCCGAGATTGGCAAGCGGATTGCGAAATTCGGGGAATTGAATAATGATCGTTTTATTGATGAGTTTACCCTTAGTCGCACTATCGCAGATGATGAGGTCCAGCGGCTCGGGCATGAGGTTGAATGCGCCAGGGATGGCGCCTTTTTATTTCAAAATGTGCCGGCGGGCCAATATCTGTTGATTGCCAGAGTAACATGGTCCGTGCGCTGGGCCCGGCACGGCGGCTATGTTGTTCGTGAGATTACCGCGGCAATGAACACAACGGGCCTCGACATTTCAATTGTCAAAGACAACGCCTAGGTGGGGCAATGAACTTATTTCTCTCTCCGATGTCGGCGCGAAGCGGACAGTCCGCTCATGAACCGAAGCGGACGCCTGGTCGCCTCCTGGGGATCGTTGATATTGTCAGGTTAGTCGAGGAACGGGAATTGGCGCAGGGCGGGGATCGATGAGTGCGTATGTGGCTCTGCCAGCAATGATAGCCGCTCTGCTATTGTTCCCGGGAATAGCTTTGGCTCAATCCGAAAGTCAGGAGCCCAGTGCAATCGCAGAAGTTGGGGGCGTGGGATCTTGGGGTCTAAAAGGCGGCTCCGGCTTCGGGCCTTCGATAGCTGTTGAAACAACCCCAATAGAAAATGTGCTGGAAATTGAAGGCGGTGTTACGTCATTATTTAGTCGGAGTCAGACTGAATGGGACACCGATTTCCTATTCAAGAAGCCCTTTACTTTGTCAGATTCCGCGGAGTTCATGTTCGGTGTGGGGCCGGAATGGGCGCACACAGTCACGCATGGAAATACCACCGATAACATTGCCGGTGAGGCAGCGCTCGACTTTATGTTCTGGCCATGGGCTCGGCGAAAATTTGGCCTGTATCTGGAGCCGAGCTACGATTACAGCTTTGGCAGGGGACATGAACAGTCTCTTGGGATCAGTGGAGGCCTGCTAATATCAATCCCCTAGCAGGAATTTTCAACTTGGCCCACTACCGCATTCAAGTACAGGCTGGCAGATGTTTCGCTTTGGGATCATGATCGCCGTCATTTGTGGGGCTTTGGTGCTGGCAGCGGTGCTCGCGCTGCCGCGCGTGCCGCACCAAGGGCAATTGGATACAAATGAGGTTACCAAAGGCGATTGATTGCAAAGGAACAGCGTTATTCAAATCCTGGTGGCGCAGTCTGGCCTTAGGCCAAGAAGAACGCGATTAGACTATTGCACCGCATAGCTGATTCTTGGTTTCTTTTGCATTCTCACGACGATCAACGAAAGGGGTCCGAATGACATCGTCGGAAGGGGTAGAGAAAAGGACCCCGCAGCAACGCCTGTCGATGCTGAGCTTGGCAGCTCTTGGCATCGTGTTTGGCGACATTGGCACGAGCCCACTTTATACTTTCAAAACTGTTCTGAACCTGACCGCAAGAGCGCCCGACGCAGCCACAATCCTGGGCGTGCTCTCGCTGGTGCTATGGACTCTCTTTTTAATCACTACAGTGAAATACGTATGCTTTGCCATGCGCATCGATAACGACGGTGAGGGTGGCATCCTGGCCCTCATGTCTTTGCTGGGAATCAAGAAGCAGCAACGGCCATTGATCGTGGCCATTGGACTTTTTGGTGCAGCTCTCATCTATGGCGATGGCGCAATCACCCCGGCGATTTCGGTCCTCTCGGCCCTTGAAGGATTGAACATGGCTACGTCTGCATTTCAACCCTACATCGTTCCAATTGCCGTTGCGATTTTACTTGCGTTGTTCGCGATCCAGTCTCAGGGCACGTCGAGAATTGGGCAAGCCTTTGGGCCTGTTATGCTCGTGTGGTTCGTCGCCATGGCTCTCTTAGGCATTTCGGGAATTGTGCAACACCCAGGGGTTCTTGCTGCTCTCAATCCGCAGTACGGGCTGGTCTATCTTTTCTCTCACGGCGTTTCGGGTTTTTTGGTGCTTGGTGGGATTTTCCTGTGCGTTACGGGAGCGGAGGCCCTATACGCAGATATGGGCCATTTCGGCAGAGGTCCAATCCAGCTTTCATGGTTCGCTATCGTATTTCCAAGCCTGATCCTGAATTACGCCGGACAGGCCGCCCTTGTTTTGGGCGGCGCGCCCACGGGCGACAATATTTTTTATCGACTTTGCCCTCAGGCGTTACTCATTCCGCTGATAGGTCTAGCCACAGTGGCAACGATCATCGCTAGCCAATCGATCATCACCGGGGCCTTTTCAATGACCCGGCAAGCAATTCTGCTCGGCTGGCTGCCGCGCTTGCGGATAAAGCAGACCTCGTCGAAAGGCTACGGCCAGATTTATGTTGGTTTTGTCAACTTTCTGCTAATGATCGTGACAATAGGGCTGACGATCGGTTTCGGAAAATCCGATAACTTGGCCGCCGCCTATGGTATCGCCGTATCCCTAACGATGCTGATGACATCCGCTCTACTATTTATTGCGATGCGCGAAGTGTGGGGCTGGAGCCTGATGGCCGCAGGCGGCGTTACGGCATTCTTTCTGACCATCGACAGTGCTTTTTTCCTGGCCAATCTCGCCAAAGTCGCGGAAGGAGGGTATGTCCCGCTCCTTCTGGCTGCCGCGGTCTATGGGATAATGTGGATATGGCATCGCGGGGCTGCGGCGGTATCGGATCGTCTTCATGCGTCCCTCATTCCAATTCCTGATTTCATCGCCAAAATCCGATCAGATAATATTCCGCGTGTGCCTGGAACCGCCGTATTCCTAACGCGTACCATGCAGGATACCCCCCCGGTAATGGTGTGGCACGTGAGGCACAATCGCGCTTTGCATGAACATCTATTCGTCTTGCGGGTTGAAATCTTGCAAGTTCCCTGGGTCGCCTCAAGCGACCGGGTTACCGTGCGGGAAATGTCTCCCAATTTCTGGCGTGCGGATGCGCGCTACGGCTTCATGGAACACCCGGAAATTCCGGAGCTATTGCGTGCCAGCAAAGCGCTTGGATGCACAGTGGACCTTGAAGATGTGACGTATTATGTCGGCCATGAGACGATCATTAGGAGAGAGGACAACAAGGGTTTGCCAGGCTGGCAAGAAACTGTCTTTGCCTTAATGCAACGCAATGCGATTCATGTCGGGGACTTTTTCAGTCTGCCGAGCGATCAGGTCGTAGAAATTGGTCGACAGATCTCGATTTAATGTCCTCGTTTTGTCGGAGGGACAGGCCCCCCTGACCCAAAACCAACGCCTGACGCCGTTCAGATGCTGATGCTTTCCGCACGACGTCCATTCCGGCGACCTGTGACGACTCGGCCGGCGATGCTCAAGTTAGCCAATATCGCGCAGCCGCCATTGCGGATACTTTCTGCTATTGGGGCCTGCCGATCTTCCGCCGGGAATATGCCGAACGTTAGCTGGTGGCGCCTACATGGCAGGTATTGGCAGTGGCATCGCGATCAACTTGGCCATCTTGCGCAGGTTTTGGGCGGTTGCGGCGAGGAGGAACTCGTCGCGGGCGCCGCAGGGGCCTCGTAGTCGCAATCGGCCGAGCCTGAGAATGC
>Ga0302319_10012003_pt1 | contig 16385 bp, 20 predicted proteins | sample Bog_T0_2_FD_203319 | JGI IMG/M metagenome (GOLD analysis project Ga0302319, IMG submission 203319) | Peat permafrost microbial communities from Stordalen Mire near Abisko, Sweden - Bog_T0_2 | ecosystem: Environmental > Terrestrial > Soil > Wetlands > Peat | place: Sweden: Abisko, Stordalen Mire...
GATGAGCAATTGCCCCCTCCGACCGCGAAAAAGTATACCCCTGCCCCCGATCAACATTCGAAAAGCTATCAGGATAGTTAAGTGAACAGTATTAACGCTAGCCCGCACCTTCCATCCGCCGTCACGGACCTGAAAGGCGCAAAACCGAAAGGCCCTGGACCAGTGGCGCACCTGGATCCCTTTCGCGTGGTGGCAACCATTGACGGAAACCAGATTACCGCCAAGCGAGCCCTGCAGTTGATCAATGGGACCACACTGACGACACGCATTGAATTCGGCACAACGTGGCCGGTCGTTCTGCAAAAGGCCTATATGCGGCTCTCAATATCCACTGAGGCTTTGAAGATGCATCTCGACAGGCAAGAACCCTGGAAGGACCAGTTGCAGCATGAGGCCGTGCTCGACTTGGAAAAGAATGAGTATACGTTCGGAGCAGATCCCAATACTTTGCTCCTGCACGACGTCCGGGATCGAATCATGTGGAAGGCCTATTTCAACCAGCCCGCCTCGGAGGCCGAAAGGCAGCAGCTGATGCGACGGGAGCTGGAGAGGTACAAGATAACGGTTCTAGATCCCGATTTCTTCGTCGGCTCAGCGACTCCGTGAGGCGGCAGATCCAAGTTCTCTCAAAAGGCCACCATCAAGGGTAAAGTGTCCCACCCGGTGCTTAGGTCCATCGCAGCAAGGGTCGCATACCTCACGTGCACCAATTAAGACCGGAACGAACCCGGGGCAAAAGCTTAGCCCGCCAGCAGCACCTCGACCAACGCCTCCCACTCCGCTTCCAGCGTCTCCCGATGAAACCCCCGTCCCGCCCGCTTATACCAGTACTCCGCGTTCCACGCCTCGCCCTCTTTCCGGTGCAGATAAGCGTGAACAGCCATCCCCTCCGGCGTCTCCAGTTCGTCCACCAGCGCGTGAGCCCGCGCCCAATCCCCTTTCGCATCCCACCACAGCGCCGCCACCGGATCCGCCAACCCCTTCGGCGGTCCCTCGCCTGTCACCGATGCACGAAATTCCTCACTCTTCATGCAGCCCTTCTATCACTCCCTTCCGCCCTCCCGCAGTCGATATTTCAGGCGCCTAAAGTGATCCAAGTCACATCCAGCAGACATCCCTACTGATAAAAAAGGGCCAACGTCCGATGAATGATGCAGAGTGGCACGCCAGGAGTGGGGAGAGGGCTGGCCGCCATGCGCAAGCTATCTCCCTTCTGGAGGTCAAACCGTGGGCGACCATCGACCCGAAATTCTCCAACCCTCTGTTTGCAACTCAGACCGAATTGGTCGTATACTGAAGTCCGACCATTCTAGTCGCAGTTATCGCTCGGGTCTCCGGTTGAAGGTTCTGTCCTTCCGGCAGCCCATGGGAGTACGGAAGTTGAGCGTGTTGAGCCAGTTAAGTGTCGGAGAAAGCGGGGTTCTTGTAGCCCTCGACCTTCCTGAATCTGTGCAGAACCACTTGATGCATATGGGCTTTGTCCCCGATGCGCTGGTCACGGCTCTGCGCCGCGCTCCAGCTGGTGATCCCACCGTGTATTGCATTGACGGCATGGAGATTGCCTTGCGTCATGAAACCGCAGAAGCCATCCGTGTCCGCCCTGCAGAAGCCGAGAGTGCAAAGAGCGAGGAGAATGCCGGCTCACAAGTTCCTGAGTTGATTGAGGCCGCGCAATGAACGCCTGCTGTGAGACTCCGGCATTCGTTCCGCCAGTTGCGCCGCCCTCCCGCGTGCTCAAGACTGTAGTCCTCATCGGCCCTCCCAACTCCGGCAAATCCACTCTCTTCAACCGCCTCACCGGTCTCCGCCAGAAGGTAGCCAACTACCCCGGCGTCACCGTCGAGCAGCGCATGGGCATCATGGCCGGTGTTGGCCGTCCCGACCTCACCCTTATCGATCTGCCGGGCATCTACTCGCTCACTCCCTACTCAGAAGACGCGCGCGTCGCCATCGACGTCCTGCGCGGCAAAATGCCCGGTTCGCCCAAGCCTGACGCCGTGATCCTCGTCCTCGATTCCCTGCACCTCACGCGCCAGCTCATGCTGGCCGCGCCTGTCCTTGAGCTCGGCCTTCCCACGCTCATCCTGCTCAATATGAGCGACCTGATGCAGTCACGTGGCGGCCACATCGACTCACTTCAACTGGCCCGCGAACTCGGCGCCCCCGTAGCCCAGATCAGCGCTACCCACGCCACCGGCCTCGAGGCCGTCCCGCTTTTTCTTCACCAGCAGACTAACCGCGAAGCCGCCAGGCCGCTCGCCCTCCCTGTCGTCGGCAACGCCGCCAGCACCCACTCCTGGGCCGCCCAAGTCAGCCGCAAAACCGGCTACCAGGCACCCCTCTCCGTTGAAGGCACACGCCAGATCGACAACATCCTCCTTCACCGCGTGTGGGGCCCATTGCTTTTTCTGGTCGTGGTCATCGGCGTTTTTGAAGTCGTCTTCTCCATTGGCCAGCCGCTCTCTGACGGTTTTGGCGACATCCTCGCCCGCATGGGCGAATTTGTCCGCCCGCTCATCCCCTCCGGCTGGCTTCAATCCCTCATCCTTGACGGCGCATGGAAAGGCATCAGCTCAGTCCTCGTCTTCCTCCCCCAGATCCTGCTGCTCTTTCTCTTCATCGGAATCCTCGAAGACTCCGGCTACCTGGCTCGCGCCGCCCTCATCGCCGACCGCGTCATGCGAACCATTGGATTGAATGGCAAAGCCTTCATTCCCCTGCTCTCCGCTTACGCCTGCGCCGTCCCCGCCATCATGGCCACGCGCACCATTGAGAATCGCCGCGACCGCCTCGCCACCATCCTCGTCACCCCGTTCATGACCTGTTCCGCCCGCCTGCCTGTCTACATGTTGCTGATCGCCGCCTTCATCCCCAACATTGCGTACCTGCACGGCTTTCTCGGACTCCGCACCGTCGTCATGCTCAGCCTGTACGTGGCCGGCTTTGTCGGGGCCATGACCACCGCTTGGCTGCTCAAAAGCTCCATCCTCAAATCCAGTGAAACTCCGTTCATCCTCGAGCTGCCCCAGTACCGCATGCCCACGCTGCGTTCGCTCACCCTGCGCCTCGTCGACCGCGCCCGCATCTTCCTACGCCAGGCTGGAACCATCATCCTCTGCGTCACGCTCGCCCTCTGGGTCCTCGCCCACCTGCCTGTTGTTCACGTAGCCGGCAGCGCCTACGCCGCGCCAGAACTAGCCGACAGCGTCATCGGCCGCCTCGGCCACTTCATCGAGCCGGTCATCGCCCCGCTCGGCTTCAACTGGAAGATCGGCATCGGCCTGCTCTCCAGCGTTCTCGCCCGCGAAGTCATGGTCTCCACCATGGGCACTCTCTACGGCGCCGACCCCGCAACCCAGGCCATGCACCTGCAAACCGCCCTCCATCACGACATGACCCTCGGCGGCGCGCTCGCCCTCATGATCTTTTTCGCCTTCGCCATGCAGTGCACCTCCACCATGGCGGTAGTCCGCCGCGAAACCAACAGTTGGAAGTGGCCCGCCGTCCAGTTCCTCTACATGCTCGTCCTCGCCTATGCCGCCGCCTTTGTCGTCAACCACGCAGTCATGGCCATCTTCGGCTAGGCGCGGCGTCACCACCGACTTGGCCGTCATCCCTTGTAAGAACAGACCAACCTGAGGTAAGATCGTCTTACTATGCAGACGCGAGTCTCATCGAAGGGCCAAATCGTGCTTCCCGCCCCGCTCCGGCGCAGGCTCGGCATTCGTGCCGGCGATCCGCTCGATATCGCTGTCGAGCAGGACCGGATTGTGCTGACCGCTCCGAGCAAAAAAACCTGCGAGGCAAGAATCATCGAAGACCCGATCACTGGTTTTCCAGTAATAGACGTCGGACCTGATGCGCCCATCCTCACCAGCGAGATGGTCCGTGAGTTGCTCGTCGACTTTCCATGAGATACCTGCTCGACGTGAACGCGTTGATCGCCTATGGATTTCGTCGGCACGACTTCCACGATCAAGTCGGCGCTTGGATTCGGACCCGAAAAGGTGACTGCTTTCTGACCTCGTCAATCACGGAGCTTGGTTTCGTTCGCGTACTCGGGAATGTGCGAACATACGGCATGGATGTTGCGCGAGCAAGAGCACTGTTGCTGGACCTGAAGACAAATAGCGCCATGCCACTTGATTTCCTTGCGGACGCAAACGACTTGAACTCACTTCCCCCCTGGGTCAAGACTCCCCTGCAAGTCACCGATGGCCACCTCGTGCAACTGGCAAGGACCAACGGTGCTGTTCTTGCCACTTTGGACAAAGGAATTCCCGGAGCATGCCTCATTCCATAGCCAACCGCTCCCGATTACGCCCCCTTCACCCCACCTTATGAGAAACTGGAAGAGCCAATGTTCTCCGGCGCATCCGGGTGCCCCATGTCCGGGGTCCCCAGCGATAGGTCTTGGTCGCTGGGGTGGATGTCCCGCTTTTGGGACATGGGAAAGCAATTCCTGCGCCCAACCAGACTCAACCAAGCCACGCCCGGCTGCCGCAGCCGATACCAAACTGCGGCCCGCATATACGAATAGGAACAAGTAAAATCATGCTCAGCACCAGCAACGTCACCATGCGCTACGGCTCGAAGCTCCTCTTTGAGGAAGTCAGTGTCAGCTTCGTCCCCGGCCGCCGCTACGGCCTCACCGGCCCCAACGGCTCCGGCAAATCCACCTTCATGAAGATCCTCACCGGCGAGCTCGACGCCCAGAAAGGCACCGTCGTCCGCCCCCGCAAGTTCGGCGTGCTCCGGCAAGACCAGTTCGCCTTCGACGCCTATCGCGTCATTGACACCGTCATCATGGGCAACAAGCCTCTCTGGGCCGCCCTTGAAGAGCGCGACCGCATCTACGAGAAGCCCGAAATGACCGACGCCGACGGCATGCGTCTCGGCGAGCTTGAAGGCATCATCGGCGACGAAGACGGCTACACCGCCGAGGCCGACGCCGCCGTCCTTCTGGACGGCCTGGACATTCGCGAGGAAATCCACGACCGCAATATGGGCGAGCTCCAGGGTGGCCAGAAAGTCCGCGTGCTCCTTGCCCAGGCCCTCTTCGGCAAACCTGAGGCCCTGTTACTCGACGAGCCCACCAACTACCTCGATCTCGATTCCATCCACTGGCTCCAGGACTTCCTGCACTCTTACGACGGCACCCTCATCGCCATCTCTCACGACCGCCATTTCCTCAACAGCGTCACCACCCACACGGCCGACATCGATTACCAGACCATCATTGTCTACACCGGCGGCTACGACGACATGGTCATGGCCAAAACCCAGATCCGTTCCACCCTCGAGTCGCAAAACGCCCAGCGCGAAAAGAAGATCGCCCAGCTCAACGACTTCATCGCCCGCTTCGCCGCCGGAACCCGCTCCTCCCAGGTCACCAGCCGGCGCAAGGAAGTCGAACGCCTCCAGACCAACGATCTCGCCCGCTCCAACATCGCGCGCCCCTACATCCGTTTCGACCAGGTCCGCCCCAGTGGCAAGCACGTCCTTGAGTTCAAGCACATCACCAAGCTCTACGGCGATCTGAAGGTCATCGACGGCTTCACGGCCAATGTTTTGCGGGGAGAAAAAATCTGCCTCATGGGCCGCAACGGCGCCGGAAAAACCACACTCCTCAAGAGCCTGCTGAATAACTACCCAGGCCTCGCCGACAAGGACTTCGATCTCGACTCCGGCGCAGTCTTCTGGGGCCACGAAGCCCAGATCGGCTACTTCCCCCAGGACGTCGGCGCCACCATCGAACACGGCCTCACCGTCGCCGAGTGGCTCCATCGCTGGAAGCCCGACTCGCACGTCGAAGAGATCCGCGGCATCTTAGGCCAGATGTTATTCAGCGGCGAAGAAGGCGACAAGCAAACGAAAGCATTAAGCGGCGGCGAACAAGCAAGATTAGCCTTCTGCAAGTTAATCCTCACCAAGCCCAACTTCCTTATCTTCGACGAACCGACTAACCACTTAGACCTGGAAGCCATCAACGCCCTGAACATAGCTCTTCAACGCTATGAAGGCACAGTCCTATTAGTAACTCACGACCACGACCTGATTGACGAAGTAGCCACCAGGCTATGGAATTTCAAAGAAGACGGCATCGAAGACTTCCAGGGCCCCTACGCCGAATGGAAAGGCAAGCACAACTAACTGGGCCGGAATGTCACGCGCATTTGAGCTTTGAAAGGGCACGGCTTCAGCCGTGCCACCATTTCAACACCCAAACAAAATGATTGTCATCCTGAGCGATCGTAGCGAGTCAAAGGACCTGCGGTTGTTCTTGCCGTTGCTCTTGCCTTTGTTTCTGCCGTTGCCTTTCGGAACCGGAAGGAGCAGGGGTCTTTCAGGCCCCTGAATAATCCCCTCCAATGCCGGAGCCTTTAGGCCCGGGCCCTGCCCTCTCCGACGAACTAACGGTTTCAACCCCTGAGCAATGCCTCTCCCCGTTACCGCAACCACTCCGGCATCGGATCAAGTCGATCCCGGAACTCCGAGTTCACCCAACTCCAATCTACAAGCCCCAACTTCTCCGCATCCGCCGCAATGGACTTAAGCTCTCCTCGAAAATCCTCCGCATTGCGAACAAAATGTTCACGGAAGACCGGCTGCCAGACTGCCCCCGGAAACTGTGTGCGCACCTGGTCCGCAAAATCGCCCTTGATGCCTCCGGCGCAACGCTCAATAGTCCGATTCGGAAACGGAGTCAGCAAAACCTCCAGATATTTCGCCAATACGGCGAATCCATGCAATCGATAGTACCCCTGGTCCCGATAGTCGAACAGCACCTTGACCAGCAACTCGGCGTTCCCCGTCCTCGCAAAGAGTGAGGGACGCAGATACACAAAAGTCAGCGCATAGGTTTCCATTTGGCTCCATAGGAGCATACCCCTTTCTTGCGGCGGGTGGCCCTTGTCCCTATCTGCCGTAGCCGCAAACCTGAATGCCCATGGTCCGGATTCTCGGACCTGGGATTCCCGTCCAACCACACGATCCCCCGAACCGCACAACAACCTCAAACCCAATTTGACAGCAGTGCGGCAATGCCGCATACCGTTCCCGTGAGCATTCCCATGCTGACGGTCGTCGAAACCAGCGCCTTTGCTCGAAGGGCACAGAAGGTGCTCTCGACCGAGGAGCACGAGGAGTTGCTCTTCTTCCTTGCCCTCCATCCGCAATCCGGAGGCGAGATACCCGGTACCGGCGGAGTGCGCAAGGTGCGGTACGCGGCGAAAGGCAAGGGAAAATCAGGCGGAGTGCGGGTGATTTACAACTTCTACGGTGAAGAGAATCCCCTCTACGCAATCTTTCTCTACGGCAAGAACGAACAGGCAAACCTGACGTCAGCTCAAAAGCGGGAGGTTGCAGCATTCGCGGCCACCCTCAAAGCAGCCGCAAAGGTACGGAGGATCAAACCATGAAGCGCAAGAACGTAACAGGCGAGCTAATCGAAGCCATACGGGAAGCGGCAGCCATCGCCCAGGGCGAATCGGCCCCCGCAGCAACTCATCATTTCCCCCTCCCGCTCGATGTCGATGTGCGCGCAATCCGGGCCGCCACCGGCCTCAGCCGCACTGAGTTTGCCCGCCGCTTTGCCCTCGACCCGCGCGCCCTGCAGGACTGGGAACAAGGCCGCCGCCGCCCCGACCGCGCCGCACGGGCCTATCTAACCGTGATTGCCTGCCTACCCGACGCCGTCGTAGAAGCTTTGGCAAGTTGATTAGCCTTAGATCTCGTCGAGTGCCCCATCCTTGCGCTTTTTGCAAGCGCAAGGGTGGGTGAGCACAATCCTCCACAGCCGCTCTTCCGTTCTTGCGGAATCATGCTAAACTGGCCGTGTTTCGCAGCCCCTTCCCGCCAGAAACCGGAGCCGGAGAACCATGCAGAACCGCAGCCTTGCGTCCAATATCGGCATATTCGTCTTCGCAGCCGGGGCCATCTTCCTCGGCCTTCTCGGCCTGGCTTCCGGCGATTTCGCCACCACGTGGCAGCGCGTTGGCCCGAACGTACCCTTGCGCGAGCCGCTCGCCTATCTCACCGCCTTCATCGAACTCGCCGCCGGGTTCGCGCTCCTCTGGCCCCGAGTTGCTCGCGCCGGAGCCTTGACGCTGACGATCGTCTACTCCGTTTTCACACTCTTGTGGATGCCCAAAATTCTCGAAGGCCTGAGCGGCTACGACCCGACCGGCAACTTCTTTGAGGAGTTCTCGCTCGTCACCGCCGGAGCCGTCCTTTTCGCACGGTTCTCACCACCCGGTTCGCGCATCTCTCGCGGCGAGTCCCTCTTCGCCCGTCTCTCCGGCCTCTCCGCAATCTCCTTCGGCATCGTCCACATTGTCGATATGCCCGGCCTGTTAACCTGGATCCCCGCATGGATTCCGCCTTCGCAGATGTTCTGGGCCTACGCGACGACCATCGGCTTCTTCCTCGCCGCCGCAGCCATTCTTTCGGGCGTCATGGCTCCGCTTGCCTCACGCCTCCTCACCGCTGAGATCGTCGGCTTCGAACTGCTCGTCTGGATTCCTAAACTGCTCGCCGGTCCTCATGACCATTTCAACTGGTCGGGCAACGCCATCTGCGTCGCCATCGCCGGCGCAGTTTGGGCTGTCTCTGACTCCGTCTGCCGCCGGGCCGCCGAACGAGCGCCCGCCCACACCGAATCATCGAGCAAAGTCACCATATCCAGCGGATCGCCCACCCATTAACCAGCCACTGATGCTGCCTGCCTCATACTTGGCGCGCTCTTCGAGGAAGACATCGCGGCAACGGTGGGAACCGGGAGCGCGAGCCCACCTCACAACCCCGTCTATCCGGCTTCCGCGCCCAGAACCAGCGGGGCATGCACGGCCAGGCGCATTTCAGCAGCGGCGGCTTCGATTTCACTGTTGATCTCAGCGCCAAGCAGAAGCATCAGGCCCGTGATATAGAACCACATCAGCAGAATAATCACCGCACCGAGAGACCCGTAGGTAACAGCATAGCTATTGAAGTAATGAATATATACACGGTGGCCGAGGGAAGCCAGCAGCCATCCGAGCAAGCCCAGGGCGCCGCCGGGCGTGAGCCAGTGCCAGCGGCGTTTCTTCGAATCCGGAGCCCAATAGTAGATGACGGCGAAGGATAGGTCGAGAAGAGCGGCCGCCATCGTCCAGCCGATAACTCTCGCCGCCACAATTGCGGCCCCGGCCAGAAAGCGATCATGGAGGCCGACTCGAGCCAGGGCGGCAATAAAGTCTCTACCCAGAAGACTGGCAAGGCCCAAGCTGACGATGATCGTTAGAAGGAGAGTAAGGCCAATGGCGTGAAGTCGTGCAACGAAATAGGAGCGCGAGTCCTCGATTTTGTAAACGATATTGAGAGTGTCCTGGATAGCCGAAATGCCGACGGATGCAGACCAGATGGCGGCAATGAGCGCGAGAGTCGCCTTGCCCGAGGAGGCGGCAGCCGTCGTTTCGTTGAACGTATTGAGGACGGCGCCGAGGGCTGAGGTGGGAATGACGAGGGACAGATAATCCAGCAGCCGATCGTAAAACTGATGCGCCGATCGAGCGGCCAGGCCAAGCAGCGAACTGGCGCAAAACAGAGTGGGAAACAAAGCGAACAGGAAGTAAAAGCCCAGTTCTGCGGCGTGCCCGAAGAGACGATCAGCGTTGACTCCTTTCCAGGTGCGCAAGGCTACCACGCGGAGGGGAACGCCCTGCAGGTTCCAGAGCGACTCAAGAGGGGTGCGGGACACAATCCCCCAGATGCGCCTCTGACGGCGATCCAATCGCCGGTCCACGTTGGAACTTGCGCCGGTCATGAGGGCTCCTTGACTCCTGTAGCCGCCTGCGGCCCGATTGTAGACGGTTGGCCTGCACTAAAACCATCCGCTAACGAACAGCTGCCCCCATCCTTGATGCGCTTGTATCGCCGGGCGAAATCACGCGCAGAACTGGCGCAGATGATGGTCCATGTGCAGATAGCCCCAGCGCATCCATTCCTTCTCTGACATGGGTCCAAAGATTGGATGCGCCGCCCACTGAAAACCGTCCGGCTGGCGTGTAAACCGATCGAGCAGGCCCCACAATTCGCCCAGATCGCTTTCGAATTCTGCCGGCGACGAGCCGCCGAGCTTCGGGTCGCACTCCGGCACAGTCCTTACCCCGTGAGGCCACCGAGTGGGGAACCACAGACCTGCCCATTTGAAGAGAGTGCGCGTAAACACGGTACGTGCGGGCCTCGCCGCCTTCTGGCCCATGCTGATGCGAAACGCATCGCTCAGGTGGCAAACCATCTCCGGAGCAGTCATCTTGCCCCACCGCCGTTGGCTTTCCGGACGAATCCCGCGCAGGCGTTGAACGATCTCCTCTTTGTCCTTCGCGTTGGCCAGTGTTTTCATGCGCCCTTGCGGCCATTTTAGCCTGCTGCAATCGGCCAAAGTTTACTCAACTGCCGGCCGCGACGCCGCGCGTTACCGCAACTTCCCCGCTGCCAAAAACTCCCTCACGCGCGTCGACACCGCCTCCGCATCACAGTTCATGATCAGGTGCGCGCAGGTTCCATGAGACACGTACACCGGCGCGCCGACAGCCGCTGCCCAATCGAGGGCCGGCTGCGGATTCACCAGGTGATCTTCCGCCGACACAATCACCAGAAACCGCGCCTTCGCCGACCGCGCCACATCCGCCGGCGCTCGCTCGTCAAACACGTCCTGCGTCATGATCGCGCGCAACTGCCACAGCCGGTCGTTCGCGTCGCTGGGCTGCGGCGCCTCTGCCTGTGCAAAGAATTCGTCCAGCTTTCCGCGCGGCGTCGCCTGGTTGCGATACGCCGGCGAAGTCACCACCAGGTTGCCGAAAAGGTTTGCCAGCGCCAGTTGCGGCTCCTTGGTATACGCACCATCTCCGTACGCAGGATCAGCCAGAATCGTCTCCACCATGATTCGCTTCACCTGCAAGTCGTAGGCCGTCAGCCGCGGCGTTCCCAAAATCGGCACGGCCAGGTCGAAAAACTCCGGGTGCGCCACCGACCAGACGAACGTCTGCTCACCGCCCATCGACAATCCCACCACGGCGTGAAGATGCCGCAACCCCAGCACCTCGGTCATAGCGCGATACTCCGCCTCTACCATATCGCGCATGTTGAAAGCAGGAAACGCGGTGCCATGCTGCGTTTTGCTGTTCGACGGCGACGATGACACTCCGTTCCCCAGCGCGTCGATCGCAATGCCGAAGAAACGCCCCGTGTCCACCAGATGCTGAGGCGTGCTGCCATCGCCAAACAGCGAAACCAGGTCGGCAGAGCGACCGTGAAGCCAGGTCGGCATCAGAACGGCATTGTCCCGGGCCGCATTCAGCGTGCCGAATGTCCGGTACCCTATCCGGCAATCTTCAATTGTCAGCCCGCTCGAGAGCACGCACCGGCCAAGGTCGGCGAATTGCTGCTCACCGTCAGCCGCACGCGCCAGCGTTGTCACGCTAGCCAGCACCGCAGTCAGGCAAAGCGCCCCCCTCAAAATCCCCGAAGCCCTCACGGTATCCTCAACCAGCTTGCCGTCCGCCCCAGCAGCGAGATGCCAATAAATCCGCGCATCTTCAGCGTGTCTCTTCCCACGGCCCAAATCTTGCTTTTGTATTCCTTCCCGTTCTCCGGGTCCACCACGGTTCCTTCGACCCAATCGTCACTCTCCGGATGAAAGTCGCGTAAGATGACCATGCCCAAAATGAGCTGGTTCTGCAATGGGCCGGAACACTTGTCGCACACATCCTTCGTAGTCCGCCCCGGACGAACCTCGGTGACCCGGCCGAAGAGCTTGCCATCCACCAGGTAGGTATCCACCTTACCGCCGGGCGTGCCATCGCTGTTCATCACCTGCCAGTGTCCGACCGCGTTCTGGAGTTTAGGCGTGAGTTGCTGGGCGCCTGCTGCAACCAGAAAAATCGTGCCCAGTAGCCCAACGGCAACGACGCGGAGCCAATTGTTTCGAGTCATTTTCAAAGTCTCAACCCCTGCGCGGGATTATAGTGCGAGCGGATTCCGTCTTGCCCGAACAGAGTCGCGCATTCTCCTCTTCGCATTGACACGCAGCCACGATCCGTCGTGTAATTGGAGTGTTGGTTGTGGTGAAGGAGTTCACCCAGCTGCAAAACCAGGGGACGATGCTTCCCGAAGCCTGTACCCTCAAGTCGACGCGACCCCAAGGAGCGGCGATCTTGAACTGAGCTGACAAAGGCGCGGTATCCCAGGTTTTGCCGTTAACCGCTGTCCCTCTTGATCGCCGGACAGATGATGACTCCTGACAGGGAACCCTGTCGCGGAGTCATATCCCGGCGCGATCCCTTTACAAAGTGTGCAGCAGAAGCCTCTCAAAGGCATTCCATGATCCTGCGGCGTGCCCTCGAACGCGCCTGTTGTATAAACTGAAAAGGAGAGGACATTGCAGAAATACCTGCTCATCGCCATCGGCGGCGCACTCGGCTCCATTGCACGCTTCTGGGTCGGCTCCACGATTGCCGGCCGCATGGGAATCAAATTTCCCTACGGCACCCTGATCGTCAACATCACGGCCTGCATCATCATTGGCTTCTCACTCACGTATATGGGCCGCCGCGCCGACCTCAACCCCGCCTGGCGGTTTCTCGTCCCCATCGGCTTCATCGGCGCTTACAGCACCTTTTCCACCTACGAGTGGGAGACCCTGTCCACTCTCCGTTCGGGAGCTTTCTTCCTTGCTGCGCTCTACGCGGGCGGCAGCTTCATCCTCGGCCTTATCGCCGTGTGGGGCGGTTCCTGGATCGCCGAGGCCATCTCCTGAATCTGCGCCAGCCGGATGTGTATCCGCCGAGCTTGCCATTTCTGTCCGTTTGGTGCTTCAATCCTCCGTTGCCCAATCGGCGCCCCGCACAGCCGTTCGGGCCTGAAGGGAGAATGGCATGTTGACCTCAGGAAAGGCCGTCAAGGTCTCGATCTATCTGAGCGATGGCGCCAAGCACCACGGAATTCCGGTCTATACCAGCATCCTCGACTTCCTCTTCCACAACGGCGTCTACGGAGCCACGGTGTTGAAGGGCGTGGCCGGCTTCGGTTCCACGCATCGCATCCACTCTGCGCATATTCTGGAAATCTCCGACCATCTTCCCATCAAAATCGAGATCATCGAGACCGGCGAGAAGGTCGACGCCATCCTCCCGGAGTTGGAGAAACGCACCGGCTGCGGCGTGATTGAGATTCAAGAAACAACCGTCGTCATACCGCCAAAAAAATAAGTGTCAAAACAGCGCGCTTATTTCCTTGCCTACTCCGCCGATGTAAACGGCGAAGCAGGCAGTCCCTCTCCATCAAAAAGGTTGCACTGCGGGCTGTTGGCCCAGCCATAGCGCACATACCTGGGCTCGAGTACAGAATCACTCGACACCACCACCGTGTTCCCCTCGATCTTCGCCGTCGCGGGCGCAAATTTCCTGTCAGCTCCGGCGACTTCAAAGCCGGTCAATTCCCCGCCCTTTGCCGCAAGCCCTTTCGCGGAGTGCTCGAACCATACTCGGATCGCGACTCCTTCGGGTGTGGCCTGGCGGAAGATCGGTCCCGAGTAGCTCACATCCTCTCCATAACTGAGAGCGCGCGCGGCCAGTGCCAACCGCAATCCCACATCCAGCTTGTCTGTCGGATGCACGTTGTCCGGGTTGCCGATGTCGATGGTTACTGCCATGGCGGTATTTCGCAGCCTCAGAGTCTTCAACTGCTGTTGGCGCAGGGTTGCCCAGTCCTCAGAAGCGTTGGACTTGAAATTCGAAATCTGCACGTAGAGAAAAGGAAAGTCTCCCACTCCCCACTGCCGGCGCCAGTCTTCAATCATTGTGCCGAAGACGCGGCTGTAGAGCGGCGCACGCTCCAGCGCGCTGTTGCTCTCACCCTGGTACCAGATCACTCCGCGGATTGGAAACGGCGTGAACGGCGCAATCATCGCGTTCCACAGCATCCCCGGTCCCCAGCTGTCCAACTGCGGATGCCACGGAAACTGCGGCTCCGGCTTGCCCTGTGCCTTGGCTTCTTCGCGGAGCCTGTCCTCGTTTTTTTTCGCGAGCTGAGCGTCTGTTTCGCGCACCGTCATCTTGTTCCATGAAACAAACAGCGGAGCCAGCGCAGCATCTTCGCCCAGAGCCCCCAGGCGCGTCCACGCATCCGCCACCGTCCCACCCCAGGTTGAGTCGATCACGCCCACTGGTACATGCTCACGGTGTTCAATCTCACGCGCAAAGTACCAGGCCACTGCGGAAAAATCCTTCGCCGTCTCCGGTGTTGATGGCGCCCAACCCTCCGTTTCGACATCGTCCAGCGGATAGTCGGACGCCTTCTTCTTCACAATCAGCAGCCGAATCCGGTCGTTGCCCGCATGAGGAAGGTCTGCATCCGCCGTGGCCGCCTGGCGCATGGCAAACTCCATGTTCGATTGGCCGGACGCAACCCACACATCGCCGACCAGGACGTCCTCCAGCGTAATCGCCGGCAGCGGTCTTGCATCGGGAACCCCGCTGGCAATCAGAGGGGCGCCATCGATCGTCATCTGAAACGGGCCGCCCGCGCTCCCCGGAGACAGGTAAACGCTCCACCGGCCCAGCGGACCCGCCTTGGTCGAGCGGGTCTCGCTGCGAAAGCTAACGCTCACCTCCTGGCCCGCCGATGCCAACCCCCAGACGTGAACCGGAAGATCCCGCTGGACCACCATGTGGCTCGACAGAACGCTGGGTAGAGTCACCTGGGCGAAAGCGGATGCAGTCGGGAGCAATGCAAGCAGCAGAAGAAGTCGAAACTTCACGTGAGACCTCACACAAATCGAGATGCCGGAGCATTTTCGCTTATCCATTCAGGCGATGGTCTCCGGAAAGAGAACGTTATCAGAGTGAAGGGTTCCGAGTCAGCCTCCGCACCGCGCTCGCGGGTTCTGGCTGCAGGATTGATCTTCGTTGACAGCTCGAGCCGCGCCCGGTCAGAATCGCGATAGCGAGGGTGCTCAGGCCGCCAGCGCTGCTGCATTCGACTCCGCGGAGAGGCAACCATCGGTCGATTCAGCCAAATCCGGCCTGCTGGAAAGCAAGGCTACGCATGAGTGACTCATCCCCCCAGAGTCTGAAAAACCACGGCCGCCTGGATCCCCCGTTTCATCTGATCCTGCTCACGGTCCTGATCGTGAATCTGATTATCGTCATCTGCTACACGATCAGACACCACGGCCTCTTCGAGGAGTGGGCCGTGATTCTGTCGATAACCGCGTTTATCCCCTTTTTTAAATTGCGCCTCTATCCCCTCAAGGTGCAGGACCGCGTCATTCGCATCGAGGAGCGCTTGCGGCTGCAGGCACTGGCTCCGGCGGAGTGGCACGCGCAAATTTATCGCCTCAGTGAGGATCAGCTGATCGGGCTGCGCTTTGCGGCGGATGATGAGGTTGTCGAACTGGCAAAGCAGGCTCTTGAGCATAATCTCACCCGCAAGCAGATCAAGGAGCGCATCAACAATTGGCGTCCAGACAACTGGCGAGTCTGAGCGGCACTGACGCAGCGCTCGCCGACTGGGAGTGACAGCCGATTTGCTCCCTGAGGATGCGCCCCTTACTCCACGTTACTGACCTTGCCATTCATGAAGGTCACCTTCATGTCTTTGTAGTAGTAGATTTCCTTTGTTCCCACCTTGGCGATTCGCACCGGCTGTCCGAAGCCCGCCGTTACCTGGTCTTTGGTCTGGCCAACTGCAATCGTCGGCGGCGGGGCATCTGCCGGAGGTGGCGGCGGCGCAATCGCCTGCATCGGGGCTGGAGGAGGCGCGGTCGGAGGAGCTGGGGCGGCTGGGGATGATGCCGCATCGCCAACCTTCTTCCACGAAACGCCATGGGGATCGACGATTGTGTCACCGTTCAAGCGGCATCTTAGCGGGCCGCGAAGCTGAGCGCTTGTCACGATGACGAAGTCGCCCTGGACCAGGTACGCGCCGGGGACAATCCTCCCTCCTTGAAAGATCGTCAACGCTCCCGTGGGAGCAAGATCAACGTAGTCGCTCGGGTTGTCAGTCCTCACGTACCTTCCCGCAACGGGAGCCGCCAGGTCCAAACCAGAACCGCTATTGCCCGCAGGTGGCGACTGTGCAGCGCTGGCCTGATCGTCCGGCGGCACCACCGTCAACACCTCGGCAACGGTTTGCATAAAGGTATCGAGTGGAGGAACTGTCTTTTTGTCAGGAAAAGCAACCTTCAAAGTACCGTAATATCGGACGTCGCTGTAGGGATCGCTGTATAGATCGAAGGACACGCCGTCATTCTGCACCGAAATCCGCGTGACCCAGCACTTCTCTTCAGGCACAAACCTGCGCTGCTGCGTATTCGGGTTCGACATCATCATCGCGGTGCCAAACCC
>Ga0302319_10012004_pt1 | contig 16384 bp, 15 predicted proteins | sample Bog_T0_2_FD_203319 | JGI IMG/M metagenome (GOLD analysis project Ga0302319, IMG submission 203319) | Peat permafrost microbial communities from Stordalen Mire near Abisko, Sweden - Bog_T0_2 | ecosystem: Environmental > Terrestrial > Soil > Wetlands > Peat | place: Sweden: Abisko, Stordalen Mire...
CACGCTGGCAGGAATGAAGACGCGAAAAAGGCGAATCACGCGAAAAATTTACACAAGAAGCAGAGCATTTGGTTCGAGCTACAAGGTAAGCCTAGCAAACTAATCCCCGTTCTCCCCTTCGCTTCTCTTAAGGACCTGACCATCACGCATGGAAACAATGCGATCGGCGAACGCCGCCGCCTCCGGATTGTGAGTAATCATTAGTATCGTCTGCCCAGTACGTTTGTTCAAGTCGCGGAGTAAATCTAACACGGCATTCGAGTTAGCGGTATCGAGGTTGCCCGTTGGCTCGTCAGCGAGCAAAATCGCCGGTTGGTTGACCAAGGCGCGCGCAATGGCGACGCGCTGCTGCTCGCCACCCGACAAGGCCTGCGGCTTGTGGCTTAGGCGGTTGCTGATCCCCAACATTTTCAACACGTTGTCGAACCCGGCTGGCGCTTGCTTGAGGCCGGCAATGGCTTGCGCCAGGAAAATATTATCGTGCGCGCTCAGCGTGGGCAGCAAATTGTATTTCTGAAAAACAAAGCCAACCTTGCGCTGTCGCATTTCCGTGCGCGCGGATTCGCCCATTTTGCGCAGGTCCACCCCATCAATCCATACCTCGCCCGACGTTGGAGGCGCCAACCCTCCCAAGATATTGAATAAGGTGGATTTGCCGGAGCCGGACGGCCCAATCACCGCCACGAATTCGCCCCGCGCCACGCTCAGCTCCACGCCACGCAGCGCTTCCACATCCACCCCGCCAGTGTGATAAACCTTACGCAAATCGCGGACGCGAATGATCTCTGGCGACACCTCCGTCTGCGGCATGCTACTCATAACTGAGCGCCTCAATGGCGTCCTGTCGCGCTGCTTTTAAACCCGGATAAATCGCCCCCAAAACCGCGCCCGACAAGGCGATCAGCGCCGCCTTCGGCCAGAAATCGGGCACATTTACGACATTCAGCGATGCGGGAATCATGGTGACAATTAGGGTGCGCGTCACCAAAGCCAAAGCAATGCCGATCGCCCAGCCCAATAATGCCAGAAGCACAGCCTCGCGGATCAACAGGTCGAGTATCGTCCACGGCTTGGCGCCCAGAGCTTTCAAAATGCCAATCTCGCGCGTGCGCTCTAAAACCGCCGTGTACATAGAAAGACCCACCACCAGGAAGATCACCACAATCCACATTGTGGTGATGATGTTAATAAACAACTCCAACTGAGGGAACGTGCTGATGTTGAATTGCGAAACAAAATCCGCAATCGAAATGGCTTTCAAATCGCCCGCCAAAACTTTGTTGAAATAGTCGACCATTTCATCGGTACGCGCCGGATCGTCCAGTTTCACCAGAATCTGCGATATTTTCCCGGTATTCGCCGTCACCTGCTGTAGCGTATCGAGCCGAACCACAAAGCGCGCCAGCATGCCGCCCTCAACGATTCCCGCCAAATGCCAGTTGTGTTCATACAGCCGCACGGTAGCGCCGACGTGCAACTTTTTCTGCCGCGCATACGATTCATCCACCAACAGATCGTCGGGCCCGGTGGGAGCGCCGCCTTCCAGATAATGAAATCCGCCGCTGATTCGTTCAAATTCCGGAATGTTGACGCCGTTAATCGAAGTAATCAATTCCACTGGCTGGACCAGCACGCCGACGGCTTGCGCGACATGCGGCTGTTTTTGCACAAAGGGTACGAATTTCTCTAGCACCGGGCCACTGGCGAAAGAAACCGTGCCATGGGCATCGGGCTTGAGAAAAATATCCGCTCCCGTGCCTTTAGCGCGCGCGGCGCGTTCCTCCAGCAACCCTCTGCTGAGCCCGATGAGCGTAGTAATGGACGCCACCAGCACGCCCACCAATAGCGCGCCCAGCAGCGTGCGCACCCAGCGGTGTTTCAAGTTTTCAAAAACCAGTTTGTTAATCATCGCGCTGTTTCAAGCGTCTCCAAAAAATCTTTTATTACTTTCGCCACCGGCTCATGGTCCACGGCTACTCGCGCATTCATACGCCGCATCGCGAGCTCGTCGATCCGGCCTTGCAGCAAGCCCAGCGCTCGATCCACATCCGGCTGGCGCGCTAATAATTCCTCGCGTACCACAAAGCAAGCGTTGTAGGGCGGGAACGTCTTCTTATCATCGCTTAGCGCCACAAATTTTGCGCTCAGCAACTGCGCGTCGGTGGAATTCGCCGCGCCCATATCGATCTGCCCTAACTCCAGCGCGCGGTACAGCAGACCCAAATCCATACTCTGCGGTGTTTCCTGCCAGTTGAGATCGTACGTCTTATCCAGACTTTCGAGGCCATCGGGCCGAGTCAAAAATTCATAGCCAACCCCCAACCGCCAGCGCCTCGATTTGGCGGCGGTCAGCGTCGGCTGACCTAGCTTGGCAGCATCTTCGCTGCGCACCACCATGGCGAATGTGTCGTTGAAACCGAGCGGCTCGAGCCAGCGCAAACGAAATTTTCGTTCGTAGGCATTGCGCACCCGTTCGTATACTTCGCGCGCGCCGCCCGAAGCATCCTGCCGCAACACGACGTTGATCGCGGTGCCGGTGTACTCAGGATAAATATCGATATCGCCTTTCACAATAGCGCCATGCGCCAACAGCGTGCCGCCCAAATTGAACTTTCGCTCGACTGGTATGTGAAGCTGACGTTCCAACTGCTGCGCGGCCAGTTCACCCAATAGCAACTGCTCGACAAAATTTTTCGAACCTACAACGATGGCTTGATCGCGTCCACAGGAATTTAACAAGAGCGAAGCTGCGAGAAGAAACGCCGAAAAACGAAAGCAACGCGCCGCAACTTGCGTTCGGGTTGAACGGCGCTGGCACCGCGAATTACGCCTACAAATCATTTGACTAGCTGGAGGTTCCGGTATTTCCATGGGTATGTACCATCATCAGACCATGGACGTCTTCCTCATCACTTTCAAGCTAAATGACATGCTCACGGCAAACATTGAAGCGACCGCGAAGAAAATCGGTCAACGGCGGAACCACGTTGCGTCGCAGTGGACATTTTCGGCCAGGGCGAAACGAAAGCAAAGGCGCATGAAGCCGTGACCTAAGCTGTTCAGTTTTGGTTCGACTCTTTACCTTCTACACGTGGGCGGTATTGCGTAGACGAGTTGGTAGAAAACGTCAGGGCTGATTATGTCGACGAATTGACCGAAACCAAGGTCATGCTCGATACCCGTTACGACGACCACCGGCAGGGTGCAACCGATTGACGGCGAAGGAACCTTTGCCCGCCTCATCGCTAGACCGAAGCGCTTCAGGTGACACATGCGGCAGCTTACTTTCCGCCTCCAAACGATTCAAATCGGCGTAAAGGGCGTCAATGTCACAGCTGAACCTGGGCGGCATGCTCTTCGCGAATGCGGCGCACCTCGTCTACGATTGGATCTTTCGCTGGGTGTTCCGCGTGTGGCATCGGAAACCCAAGTTCCCAGGAGACCGCTTCCGGACCCTACATGGATTCGGCCTTTGCAATATGGCGGCAATTCCACGTCGGCAAAAGCAGGAGAACTCCCGCGCAGCGAGTGGCTTAGCGATCGACTACGGCGGGAAGGGTGAAATGAAATGTCGCCCCTTGGTCGGCGTCCGATTCGAGCCAGATTTTTCCACCATACCGCTCGATGATTCGCTGGCAAATGGAAAGGCCGATGCCGGTGCCGGGGTATTTTCCGCCCTTGGGATGAAGACGTTTGAAGACGGCAAAGATCTGCGCGTGAAACTGCGGCGCGATGCCAATGCCATTGTCGGCAACGGAAAACAGCCAAAAGCTGCCGGTGGGTTTAGCCGAGACGTGCACGCAGGGGCTCACCTCGTCTTTGCGATACTTTAGTGCGTTGCCGATGAGGTTCTGCAGGAGTTGTTGCACATGAATGTCTTTGACGGCCACCGCCGGGAGGGCGCTGCGAGTGACCTGGGCATTGCTTTCCCGAATGGTGTTATTGAGTGAAGAGAGGACGTCGTCAAAGATGAGCTCTGTGTCGACTGGTTCTTCAACTGGCTCATCGGCGGCGACAGCGGCTTGCACGTAGGTAAGGAGGTCGGACACGAGGCTGCTCATGCGATTCGAGCCATCGATAATGTGACCGAGGAATTTGCCCGCTTCGCCATCCAGCATTGAGCCATAGCGTTTATCGAGCAGCTGGGAGTACAGGGCCATGGTGCGCAAGGGCTCCTGGAGATCATGGGAGGCGGAAAAGGCGAACTGCTCCAAATCGCGATTTGCCTGGCGCAGTTCCTTTTCAATTTCAAGCTGCTCGGTGACATCGGTGTGAGTGCCGAACCAGCGGACGATTTTGCCGTGGGCATCGCGAATCGGCCGGGCGCGGGACAGAAACCAGCGCCACTGACCGTGGCGGCCGCGCAGGGGAAACGTGTCCTCCCAGACTTCGCCGTTGGCAAAGCAGCGCTTGACACGCTCCATGACGCGTTCCAGATGATCGGGATGATGCAGCGTTTGCCAGCCCCACCCTTTCACCGTGTCGAAGGTTGTACCGGTGTAATCGTACCAGCGTTGGTTGTACCAAAATACCGCGCCCGTTTCATCGGCCATCCAGGCGGATTGGGAGATGTTATCGGCGAGCTGGCGGAAGCGCTCCTCGGATTCCCGAACCGCCGCTTCAGTTTTCTTGTGTTCCGTTAAATCCCGGAAATAAACGGAGAGACCGCCGGTTTGAGTGGGATAGGCTTTTACGCCAAACCAGCGCTGCCAGGGAACGTAGAAGTTTTCGAACTCGACGGGCCGCTGTTCGAGCACGGCGCGACGGTATTCATGCTCGACGACGGCGCCGACCGTGGATGGATAAAGATCCCAATGGTTTTTGCCGCGCAACTGCTCGAGGGGCGCGCCAAGCAGGCGCGCGCCTTCCGAGTTCACATAAGTGAAGCACCAATCCTGATCAAGAGTAAAGAATCCGTCGGTAATACTTTCGAGCACATTGAGGGCTTGATCGCGGGCGGCTTCGGCTTCAGTGCGAAGGGCCGACTCACGCACCTCAGCTTCTTTGCGCAGGCGCGAGAGCCGGAGATGCGCACCGGTGCGGGCGAGCAATTCACGAGCGCTGAAGGGCTTGATGAGGTAATCGTCGGCCCCGGCGTCCATTCCCTCGCTCCGGGCCTCTTCGCCTGCGCGCGCGGAGAGGAGGACGACCGGAATATGGCGGGTGGAGGAGTTAGCGCGCAGCGCGGCGAGAAGTTGAAAGCCGTCGAGCTCCGGCATCATGACGTCGGCGAGAACCAGGTCGGGCGGGTTGGCCAAGGCCCGCTCGATCGCCTCTTGGCCGTTCGAGGCGGTGAGGACTTGGTAGTTGTTCTCTAGGAGACGCTTCACGTAGTCGCGCATGTCGGCGTTGTCGTCGGCCAGGAGGATTACACCTTCGGGCGCGGCGTTAGGAGGCGTGGAAACTGCGGCGATGAAAGCGGGCTCGGGTGGGGCAGCGTCGTGCCCCGCGGGCAACCAACGCTTGGCTTCGTCGACATAGGCGCGAGCGCTCGCAGCGGAGGAAGGGAGTGTGGAGTCCAAGGCGAGCCGATCGGCAGGGAGATGCGCCGTCCCTAAGGGAATGGCGACGGTGAAGGTGGTCCCTTCGCCGGGGCTGCTTTCGACGGATACCGATCCGCCATGCATTTTGACCAGCTCGGCTACGAGAGCGAGCCCGATGCCGCTTCCTTCCTGAGTGCGGCCGCGAGATCCTTCGACGCGATGAAAGCGCTCGAACAAGTGCGGCAGTTCGCGGTTAGCGATGCCGATGCCGGTGTCGCGGACGCAGAGCAACGCCTGGCCGGCTTGTTCGCGCATGCTTACCGACACGCTTCCTTGAAGAGTGTACTTGAAGGCGTTCGAGAGCAGATTCAGTACGACTTTTTCCCACATTTCAGGGTCTATCCAAGCAGGCTCCATTAAGGGCTCGCAGACAACAGCGAACTGCAAGCCTGCTTGCTCCATCAACGAGCGAAACTGGGAGGCCAGATCGGCGGTGAAACCGACCAAATCGGTTTTTCGGTAAGACGCTTGCATCCGCCCGGCCTCAATACGCGAGAAATCAAGAAGGGTGTTTACTAATTTCTGTAGGCGGAGGCCGTTGCGGAATGCCATTGCCAGATATTCGGCTATTTGGGGGGGTAGCTGGGGTGCGGCCAGCGCTTCCTCCAGGGGTCCGAGCATCAGAGTGAGGGGCGTACGGAATTCATGACTGACGTTGGAGAAGAAAGTAGTCTTGGCGCGGTCCAGTTCGGCAAGGGCCTCGGCGCGCTGTTTTTCTTCCTCATAAGTGCGGGCTGCGGCGAGGGCGGTGCCGATCTGCTTGGCGACCAGTTCGAAGAAGGCGAAGTAGCTGTCGTCCAGATGCCTGCGCGCACTGACGCCAGCGACCAATACAGATTCGGCGTTACCTTGTCCGGGATTGCAGACGGGATGAATGATGACGGCGGAGGGTGGATCACCCCAGGGACCGAGCGGGAGGTCGCCCAAATCTTCCAACTTCGAAAGCGTTTGAACGGACAACTTCCTGGCGGCGGCCGAGATTGGCGAGTCATCGGGCGAAGTGAGAGAGATGAGTTGGGGGCTTGCTCTCGAACCCGGAGTGATGCCCACGGTGGTTACTAGATGGGCTTGCTGGCGATCCGGCGCGACCTGGTAGAAAGCGGCGAAAGGAATGTCGTAGGGATTCTCGGCGAGGGCCTCGGCCATGCTGGCATAAGCCTTGTCTACAGTCTGGGCCAGACTGCTGCGACCGGCCAGTTCACGGAGGGTGCGCAGGCGACGCTCGGATACGACGCGCCGAGTGGTATCGCTGACGGGCGTGAAGACGCCGCCGATGCCGCCGGTTTCATCGCTAATGGGGCTGTAGGAAAAGCGAAAATAACACTCTTCGGGATAGCCGGTGCGATTTAGGAAGAGCAGCAGATCGTCGGCCCAATTGGCTTCGCCTTTCGTCATCACGCGCTTCAGGAGAGGTTCAATGACCGGCCACACTTCGGCCCAGACTTCGTGTCCCGGCAAGCCCAGGGCGCGCGTGGGGTGCTTGTTGCCGAGCACCGGGATGTAATCGTCGTTGTAGAGAACAGTGAGTTCCGGGCCCCACCAGAGAATCATGGGGAAGCGGGAGTTGAGGCAGATGCTTACCGTGGTGCGGAGAGATTGCGGCCACCGGTCCACGGGGCCGAGGGCGGTTTGCGACCAGTCAAGGGAGCGCATGAGCTTTCCCATTTCGCCGCCACCGGCGAGAAAACCCGCGTCCGCCTCGTGATGTTGCGGGGCAGTTCCAGCTGCGGTACCCAAGTCAGCCAACTCCTATTCTCGTAACAAGCAGCATCAGCCAAGGAGAATGTCGAGCGATTAATACGCTTCCCTAATATAGCCGAATTCCGAGTGGTGGGCAGCGGTACCAGAGGGGCTAGCACCCTGGCAAGAACTGGCGAAATTGCCAGGGGAATCAATCTAAAACGCTGGATGTCTTATGGCCGAGAAAGAACCTTTATGAAAACTATTTCGGTATTAGGCATTGTTCTAGCCTTCTCGCTAGGGGCCGCCTTTGGTGAGGCGAAGACCGATTACAACCATCACCTGGACTTCACAAAATATCAACCCACGCGGAGCGAAACCTCGAAACCTGGTATGACGGATTCGGCGGAGGCTGGGGTTGGCGCGGGTTCGGCGGGATGGGCATGACGACGACGGTGGAAAAGGTGCTGGTCGGGACGCTGGTTGTGGACATCTTCGACAGCGGAAGCAAGCAACTGATTTGGCGCGGATCGATCCTCGAGCGACACATTGAGCGACAAACCGGAGAATAACGAGAAGAAGATGGACAAGTCGGTTACTACCAGTATGTTCAAGAAATTCCCGCCGGAATCAAAGGGCTAAGAAGGCACGCGGGAATAGCCCGGCGAAGCGGGCTACTTTAGGCAGATAAAACGGGTAGCGTCGGAAAATGTGAGGGCGGCCGCCTTGAGCAGTGGCAATTTCCTCGACCAGCGGACCACGCTCTTGCGGAAGCCAGTACTCACCATGGATTCGTCGGCCATTTCGACACGATCGTAAATTTTGCTGTAGCCGTTGCGCTCGAATTCACGCCGCAGGACGGAATGGCGGAACTGATGGAAGTCGATGCCCAGCTTCATGATGTCGGGATTTTGCACCAGCATGCGCCAGCGGTAACGCAGCCGATCAGGGAGCCAGCCGTAAAAGCCGTAGAACGGGAAGGCAGAATATTCGCCCGAGTGGAAACCGAATTTATTGGTGGATTCGAAAAACAGCAAGCCGCCGGGTTTGAGGGCTTGGGTGACTTTTTTGATGCCTTCGCGCCAGAGTTCGACGTGTTCGAAGACGTTAGAGCAGATGGCTACGTCGTATTGCTCGGTGCCTAAATCCGTCTCTTCGAGATTACCCAGTTCGATGTCGGGTACGAGGTTGTATTTTGCGCCGACCTCTTTGGCGCGCTGAATGAGCTGGGGGCTGATTTCAATACCCTTGCACTGCAGGCCATCGAGTTGGCAGAGCAAGAGGAACCAGCCCGTTCCGGTACCGATTTCGATCATGCGGGTGTGGGCATCGACGGCTTTGTAACGGCGAACGGAATGTAGAATGCTGCTGTAGAGGGGACGCTTTTCCTCGAGCGCGACGTCTTTGTTGTTGTCGAGATAACGCTGGACGTCGGACAACTCTTCCTGGTAGATCTTCATTGCTTGCTCTGGAGATGGAGGTGGTCTAAGTGGCTATATCGGCAGATTTTTCGAACCGAATAGCCGCTTCAGAAGTCATCATAACAACTTGGAGGTACCGTTTTTCGGTACGATCAAGGGCTCAAGCGGCAGTTCACTAAAATATGGATTGACAGGGCTTCTCCCACGGCTCAAGGCGTTGGGATGCCTGCCAAATCTCCTTTTGGCGGGTTGCACTCATGGATTGCTCGCCTCCGCTTCACTCATTCCCCAACCATCCGCCTGCCGGTCGATATAATCGCAGCGAACGGAAACCTGTGGCCCTTCAACGTGCATCAACCGAGGGGTCCACTCCAATCTCTGGTGTGCTGCCTATCTAGCCGGTCTGTACTCGGCAATTTCCCCGGGTTTGCGGCAAACAAAGACGTACTCATTGGCGAGGAGCCCAGGCAGCAGCCGCAGGCCGATAGTATGCAGAGCTTGCAGCCACCCCCGCAGGCGATAGCCGGAAATCCTGGCTGAGTGTTCGTCGCTGTGCCTTTGCGATGGATGCCGCAAGAAGGGCACGTGATAAAGCAACGGCATATTGAGTGCCGTATATTCGCGCTCAACGACAAAGCCTGCGGTCTCGAGCATGGCCCGCGCTTCCGGCCGCCGGTAATTCCATTTGTGGAACTCAGTGGCGTGCTTTCCGCGCCCTTTATAAATGTCGATCAGCCGGTTATGCAGGCTGTCGGAGCGGAACTCCGCGCACAAGCGGCCACCAGGTCGGATGACCCGGAACGTCTCGTCGATGGCAGCCGCTACATCATCCTCCAGGCTGTGATAAACGCCGAAGCAAAGAACCGTTGTGAACCGTCCGGTCTCGAATGGCAGTGTGCGAGCGTCTGCCTGGAACACACGCAGTTGAGGGTCGCATTCCTGCAGCTTGGTTATAGCCGCCGCGACATTGTCTACCCCGACAATTTTTGTGCCCTTCGCGTGGAAGTAGCGCAGGAGCCGCCCGGCGCCGCAGCCGAGTTCCAGCACTTCACCATCACCGCCCGGCACAACCATGTTGGCATACAAAAGCGGATAGCTGTCGTGCCCTTCGGCAGGCTCATCGACCGGGATCTGGCTCCAGCGTGAGTTCCAGTACTCGGGCGATTTTTTTTCTCGATAGGTTTTGCGCATTATCCTAATGAACGGCGGTTATTCATCACTCTTCATATAATGTAAGGGGTCGCGGTAATTTCAGCCGCCCGGTTTCGAAAACGCGGCTCTGAAAAGGTTGGAACACATCGTAAAATCCGGTGATTACACGGCGCTTGCCGACGATTACTCGCGGCATCGCCCCGACTACTGCCCGTCCGTGCTCGCAGGGCTTTTGGGCTTACTCGCTAAGCCTGTGGCGGAGATCGACTTTGTTGACGTGGGCGCGGGCACCGGCATCTGGACGCGCATGGTCTACGGCAAGGGCGTGAAGTCGGTTACGGCCATCGAACCTAACGACAGCATGCGGGCCGCCGGCGTGGCGGATAGCGCCAATACCCGTATTCGCTGGCTTTCTGGCAACGCGGAACAAACAGATGCGCCCCGAGGTTGTTGTGATTGGCTGACCATGGCCTCTTCCTTTCACTGGACAAATTTTGATGCCGCCACTCGAGAGTTCCATCGTCTGCTGCGCCCAAACGGAAGGTTTACCGCTCTCTGGAACGCCCGCCTGCTAGAAACCAATCCCCTGCTCGTTGAGATCGAGGCGCACTTATCCGCCATGCGGCCTAACGTCAAGCGCGCTTCTACCGACATGAAAGAGACCCTTACCGAGCAACTTTGGTCGTCACCCTGGTTTGAAGACGTCGTCTATCTCGAAGGCCGGCATGACATCAGCATGACTCCGGAGCGCTACTTGGGCGTCTGGCGTTCCGTCAACGAATTGCGCGTGCAGCTCGGCGAGCGGCAGTTTGAGGCATTCCTCGATTTTGTCGAGCAGCGCATCGCCGGCCGGCATTCGATCCAGGCGACCTACACCACTCGCGCATGGTCGGCGCGCCGCAAAGACTAAGGCCCCATTCTGCTGTCCTTTTCGACGCACAGTACTAGAGTTCAAGTACCCGACCAGTTGCCAGCTTACTGTAGTAGATGTTACACTGCTGTTACTTGCTGCTTCCACGTGCCGATGGCGCGGCGGCGTTCGGACTGGTTTTTCATTATGCCTGCTGTGCGCTGAACCAATTAGGGTCAGCAAAATGGCGAGAGATTTTCTGGTGTGGGCGCTCGCTCTGAACGTGCGCCTTTGATCCGCTGAAGATTCTCGCCGGGGCCTGATTAGATTCCGCCAACGCTTTCATTCTGAATGATATTTGCGTTGACGATTAGCTGATGCCCAGGCCCACTAACATCAAAACGAAGCAATTTCCGGATCGTGAAGCCGAACCGGAAGGTTGGCCAGGACGTGTATTCTGGATTACCGGTCTCTCCGGTGCCGGCAAGACAACGTTGGGACGGGAGTTATCGAGACGGCTGCGTGCCTCCGGCTGTCCAACCATCTTCCTGGACGGCGACACGCTACGTGCCGCCATTGCCGAGGACCTCGGCCACGGCGCAGGCGACCGCCGGCGCTCGGCGCTGCGCAACGCGCGCCTCTGCCGGATGCTCGCCGAACAGGGCAATGATGTGGTCTGCGCGACAATTTCACTGTTTCACGAGGTGCAGCGCTGGAACCGCGAGAACATCCCCGGTTACCGCGAGATCTATCTTCGGGTTCCCTTCAACGAGCTGCGGCGGCGGGATAGCAAGGGCATTTATGCCAAGGGCAAAGGCGACGTTGTTGGCCTTGATGTGCCAGCTGAAATGCCTGAGCGGCCGGATCTGATCCTGGACAATTACGGAACGCTCGACGTTGCCGCCGCGGTTGACCACATCTTGGCGGTCGGTGTCGGTCGGAACGGCGCGCCTGGGGTGAAAGCGGCGCGCCTTGTCGACTTCCAGACCAAGGCGGAATCGCTGGAGGCGCTGGCGCCCCTGCTGCGCCATGGCCGCGTTCTGCCACAGGTCCGATTTTCGCTTGGCGATTGGCGCTGGAACGCTGCCCAAATGCTGGCGCGCGTCATGGCCGCGCCCTGGGCTTCCGAGCGGGTGATTGTGCGCAGCAGCGCGCGCAATGAAGACGGTGCCGGCAATTCCAATGCCGGGAAGTACGATTCCGTGCTGGGTGTCGTCGGCAGCACGGCGGTGGCAGCGGCCATCGAGCGCGTGCTAGCTTCCTTCGGCAGTGAGGCGGGCGACGACGACCAAATCTTCGTCCAGCCAATGCTCGACCGCGTGGCCATGGCAGGAGTGGCGTTCTCCCGCAGTCCCTCTGGCGGCCCATATTTCATCATCAATTACGACGACCGCTCCGGCCTTACCGAGCGCGTGACCGCTGGCACCGGCGGTCATCTCGAGACTTTTTTCTGCCTCAAATCGAGGTTGGATGCCTGCCCGCCGCCGCTCGCGCCCGTCATCGCTCTCGTAAGCGAGCTCGAAAGCCTGCTGGCCTGTGATGCACTCGACGTGGAATTCGCCATAGGCGAGGACGGCCAGCTTTATCTTCTGCAAGTTCGTCCCCTCGCCGTCGACGGCCAGCGGCAGGTACCGGACGAGAAGGTAGACCACGCACTCGTCGATGTTGCCCAAAAGGTCGAACTGCTTTGCCGCCCGCATCCCTATCTGCACGGCAGCCGCGCGATATTTGGCGTCATGCCGGATTGGAATCCGGCGGAAATCATCGGCGTGCGGCCCCGCCCCCTCTCCTTGTCGCTTTATCGCGAGCTCATCACCGACGCGATTTGGGCCTATCAGCGTGACAATTACGGCTACCAGAATCTGCGCAGTTTTCCCCTCCTGGTCAGCTTTCACGGACTTCCCTACATCGATGTGCGTGTCAGCTTCAACTCGTTTATACCCCGCGATATATCCAGCGATCTGGCTGGACGGCTGGTCAATTACTATATCGATCGTCTGCTCGCCGAGCCGCATCTGCACGATAAGGTCGAATTTGAGATCATCTTCTCCTGCTATACCCTCGATTTGCCGCAGCGCTTGGGTAAGCTGGCCGAGCACGGATTTTCGGCGGCGGACATTGCCGAACTTTCCGGGGCATTACGGCGTCTCACCAATCGCATCATGCATGGCGAAACGGCCCTGTGGCGGCGCGACCGCGCCAAGATTGATGTGTTGGCCGAGCGGCTTCCGGTGCTCAAGAACGCCGAGATCGACAAAATCAGCCGCATTTACTGGCTAATGGAGGACTGCAAGCGCTATGGCACCTTGCCGTTCGCGGGTCTGGCCCGCGCCGGCTTTATTGCCGTTCAGTTGCTCCAATCGTTCGTTGCGGTGGGCGTTCTCAGCGCCGAAGAGCCTGCCACCTTCATGGCGAGTGTCGATACGGTCGGATCGCGCATCGGGCATGACTTCGCGCAACTGCCTAAGGCGGACTTCCTGGCGCGCTATGGCCACCTCCGGCCGGGTACCTACGACATCTTGTCGCCGCGCTATGACGAGGCACCCGATCTCTATTTCGACTGGTCGAGCACGCGGCCGGCATCCGCTGCAGCGCCGCGCTTCGCCCTCTCCATAGAACAGTTGCGTCGCATTGAGCATCTGCTCAAGGAACATCAACTCGACATCGACGTCTTGAGCCTCATCGAGTTTATTAAGGCCGGCATTGAGAGCCGCGAATACGCCAAGTTCGTTTTCACGCGAAGCCTCAGCGACGCTCTTTCCCTCATCGGCCAGCTAGCCGAGGAGCATGGCTTGTCGGCGGAGGATTGCGCATTTCTGGACTACGATTCTATCCGCGCACTCTATAGCGAAAGCGGTTCCGTGCGCCAGGCGCTGCTCAAAAGCGTGGCGCATGGCAAAGAGCGTCACGCCCTGACACGCCAGCTCGTGCTGCCGCCGATCATCGCATCGCCGGCGGACGTCTTCGCTTTTCACCTTCCCCCCAGCCAGCCTAATTTCATCACCCAAAAAAGCCTCACGGCGCAGACAGCTTCACTCTTCGATCCGCCGGAGAGCTTCGCCGGGCGCATTCTTTTCGTCCCCAGTGCGGACCCCGGCTTCGACTGGATCTTCACTCGCGATATCGGCGCTTTCGTCACTCAGTTCGGCGGCGTCAATTCGCACATGGCGATCCGTGCCGGCGAATTGGGTATACCCGCTGTCATCGGCGCTGGCGAAGCGCTCTTCGAGCAATGGAGCAAAGCGCGCAAACTCTGCCTCGATTGCACCAACCAGAAGGTGTTGATTATTGCATGATAGGGGCATGATCGGGGCATGAAAGTGGTGGGCGTTACCCAGCGGATATCCGTGATACCGGATTATGGCGAGCGCCGCGATTGTCTCGATCAGGCTTGGTCTCGATTCCTTCTGTCCTGTGGTCTGCTTCCTCTGCTGCTCCCGAACATCACCGCGGCGGCGCTTGCATTGTGCGAGCGCGTCGGCATTGGTGGTTTGCTATTCACCGGTGGTAACGATCTTGCCGCGCTGGGCGGCGACGCCCCCGAGCGCGACGCCGTGGAAAATGTCCTGCTCGCTTGGGCACTCGAGCGCGGCTTGCCGCTGCTGGGCGTTTGCCGTGGCATGCAAGTGATTCAGCAGCGTTTTGCTATTCCGTTACGCCGCGTGGTTGGCCATGTAGCGCACCGGCAGGTGATCCACATCGAAGGGGAGCGGAGAGAAGTCAACAGCTATCATTGCTTTGCTGCGTCTGATTCGCTGCCGCCGCTCGAAGCCTGGGCTGTTGCCGACGACGGTGTCGTCAAAGCGGTTCGCCATTCGGCCGCGCCCATCACCGGCATCATGTGGCATCCCGAGCGCTGCGAGCCGTTCTCGCCCGCCGACCTTTCACTATTCCGCCGGGTCTTCGGTCTGGAATGATGCGCGCCGTGATCCTCGCCGCCGGACGCGGCAGCCGCATGGGGCAGCTAAGCGACGACCGCCCGAAATGCTTGCTCGGACTCGCAGGCAAGCCATTGCTCGCACGCCAAATGGCAGCACTCCGCCGCGGCGGCATCGCTGAAATCGGCGTCGTCCGCGGCTATCGCGCCGAGATGATCGATTTTCCCGGCCTCGCCTATTTCACCAATGAACGCTGGGCCGAAACCAATATGGTGATGTCGCTTGCAGCGGCTGCCCCCTGGCTGCGTTACGGACCCGTCATCGTCAGCTATGCCGACATTTTTTACCGCGGCGAGTTGGTTCGGGGCCTGGCCGCCACTCCAGGCCCCTTGTCGATCAGCTACGACCGTGACTGGCGGCGTCTGTGGACCCGGCGTTTCAGCAATCCTTTGGCCGACGCCGAAACCTTCCGCATCGACGCCTCCGGCAAACTGCTCGAGATCGGCGGCAAAACGACGCGCATTGAAGACATTCAGGGCCAGTATATGGGCCTCTTGAAATTCACTCCGCCTGCTTGGAGCGCCGTCGAAGCGCTGCTGGCCGCACTCGACCCGGCCGTCGCCGATCGTCTCGACATGACCGGATTGCTGCGCCGTCTCTTGGCAGCAAACCAGATTCCCATAAACACTTTCCCTACCGACGGCCAATGGGGCGAAATCGACAATCCGCAAGACGCCGCTCTTTACCAGAATTTGGTCAGCGAGGGTGAACTCGCCCTGGAGGAAGAAATGGGCCCTGAACCTACCGCCTGACAGGTCACAGCTCTTCGGCGTTCCTCGCATCATCCTTCACTTTGGGACTATGATCTGTCCTTGAATAACAAGGAATACAAATAGCCTTGTGCGAGTGGGTCATCCTTTACCTTTGCCCAGTACCCAAATGCCAGCCGAGTTTGTGCAACATGCACCGCCGCATCCAGTGGGTTGAACGCCTCTTCAACGTCGTAATCGGCCCGATGCCGTGCCTGCTGCAGTTCGACGAAGTTCTGGCAAACAATCGACAAATTGAACCGAACGGTCTGTTCTGGATTGGCCGCCTCTGTGCTCTGGGCCCTGCCTCCCTCCTTCAGCATTGCGGTGGAGGCGTCTTTCATTCGCTTATGGTCGAAGGTGCGCGCCAGCCTGGAATGATGATCGGCGTGTTTCCAGTTCTTGACGGCATCGCGAATCAGAAGATGAAAAAGCGCATAGTATGCCGCCGAAACAGATCGTCGCACATTTGCCTCGTTGGTAGTTGCCTCGCGAAGGAGGAATTCGGCTTGCGCTATCAGTTGTTCAGGCAGATCGTCAACCACAGACCGATTCAATCCACAAAGCTGAGATAGGAGTGCAGCCCAATCTCATCGCTCCGAACCAGGCGAAGGAGATCGATCCGAATGCCTTCCGCGAGGCGCTGCAGCTCCATGGGTGTCATCCCGTTGCGGGCAACAGTAACATCAATAAATACGGCCGGATCGTCACTCCAATCAACGCCGATCCGATAATCGATCCGCTTCACCAGGGGATTGTTGGCGTATTGCGCTTGCAATCGATCAATCCGTTGCGAAATTTCCTCGCTACTCACCCACCCTTTGGGAACGATTGTCATTGATGCCACTCCCCTCCAAGCTTATCGCGTCAAACGAGTGAACCGCCGCGGACAACCCGCCAATGCCTGGCGAACCGGATAACCTGAGCCAGATGCGCCTCAGCCCACGACGAGCCTAAATCCTGCCCCGGCGTCCGCCGCTCAACTCCTTCTCAGCCCGCCGAACGGCACCGAAAAAAGCAGCCTCTCCGATGTGCTCCAGCTTGTTCCCCT
>Ga0302319_10012006_pt1 | contig 16380 bp, 4 predicted proteins | sample Bog_T0_2_FD_203319 | JGI IMG/M metagenome (GOLD analysis project Ga0302319, IMG submission 203319) | Peat permafrost microbial communities from Stordalen Mire near Abisko, Sweden - Bog_T0_2 | ecosystem: Environmental > Terrestrial > Soil > Wetlands > Peat | place: Sweden: Abisko, Stordalen Mire...
CCACTGTGTTGTAGTCGGTGGTATCGGTGGGCGTGAAGGTCACGCTCTCCGAGGGCGTACCCGCACCGGGAGCTGTTGTCGGAGTGCTCCATGCGAAGGTGCCGGCAACGGAAGCGTTGCCGGGAACAGCAGCCGTGACGGGAGTCAGCGCCGACGAGGCCAGTGTCTGGCCGTAGGTGATGGCGCTGGCGGTCGGCCAGACCGTCACTGTCGGCGTTGTCTTGTTGTTTACTACAACCGAGACATTAGTCGTAACCGTGTTGTAGTCGGTCGTATCGGTGGGCGTGAAGGTCACGCTCTCCGAATCCGTGCCAACAGCGGGAGTTAACGTCGGCGTGGTCCAGGTGAACGTGCCGAGAACGGGATTGCTGTTAAAGGTCACCGTGCCACCGTTCAGCGTCGACGCGGAAAGAGTCTGCCCAACGGAGATGGCGGTGGCTGTCGGCAAGGTCGACACGGTCGGGGTTGCCTTGCTCACCGTAACCGTGACAGTACTGGTCACCGTGTTGTAGTCGGTCGTATCGGTGGGGGTGAAGGTCACGCTCTCCGAGGGCGTACCCGCTCCGGGAGCGGTCGTCGGCGTGGTCCATGCGAACGTTCCGGCAACGGAGGCGTTGCCGGGAACGGCAGCCGTAACGGGTGTCAGCACCGACGCGGCCAGAGTCTGGCCGTAGATGATGGCGCTGGCTGTAGGCCAGACCGTCACCGTCGGTGTCGTCTTGTTGTTCACCGTAAGGCTGACAGTAAGAGTCGCCGTGTTGTAGTCGGTGGTATCGGTGGGCGTAAAGGTCACACTATAAGTTGCCGTACCCACTGGAGGAACTGTCCCCGGCGTGGTCCAGGCGAACGTGCCGAGAACCGATGCGCCGCCATTTGGATTTGTAGCCGTGCCGCCCGTCAGCGTCGAGCCGGACAAAGCCTGACCGAGGGAGATGGCGCTGGCTGCCGGTGAGGTTGCAATCGTCGGCGTCGCCTTATTCACCGTAACCGTGACCGTACCGGCCACTGTGTTGTAGTCGGTGGTATCGGTGGGCGTGAAGGTCACGCTCTCCGAGGGCGTACCCGCACCGGGAGCTGTTGTCGGAGTGCTCCATGCGAAGGTGCCGGCAACGGAAGCGTTGCCGGGAACGGCAGCCGTGACGGGAGTCAGCGCCGACGAGACTAGGGTCTGCCCGTAGGTAATGGCCGCGGCTGTAGGCCAGACCGTCACTGTCGGCGTTGTCTTGTTGTTTACTACAACCGAGACATTAGTCGTGGCCGTGTTGTAGTCGGTCGTATCGGTGGGCGTGAAGGTCACACTCTCCGAATCCGTACCAACTGCGGGAATTAGAGTTGGCGTGGTCCAGGTGAACGTGCCGGGAACGGGATTGCCGTTAAAGGTCGCAGTGCCGCCCGTGAACCCCGACGCGGACAAGGCTTGCCCAACAGAAATGGCGGCGGCTGTCGGCAAAGTTGCAATCGTCGGGTCCGCCTTGAGCACGGTAACGCTGACCATTGCGGTTGGCGTGTTGTAGTTACCCGAACTGTTGGCCGTGAAGGTCACGCTGTAAGAATTCGTGCCCCCAGGGGGAGCGGTTGTCGGCGTGGTCCAGGCGAACGTGCCGGGAACGTTGGTGCCGTTAAAGGTAGCCGTGCCGCCCGTCAGCACCGAAGAGGCCAGAGTCTGGCCGAAGGTGATGTTGCTTGCCGATGGCAGCGTCGCTATCGTCAGCGATGTCCCCGCTGTCACCTGCAGGATTCCGGGCACAAAGGTGAAGTTGTAATTGCTTGCGGTCAGGCCGCCCAGCTTGCACGTGATCGGGTAGCCCCCTACCGGGCTTGTCGCGGTTGCCGTAGTCGAGCACGCGGCCGTGCCGGTCCATACCGGGTTTGTGGGGCCACAACTATCCCCGTTCACACATCCAGTGATCGTATAGGTCAACGTGGGAACAGTGCCCCCGAAGGACATTGTCTGGTTGTCCGCCGTAACCGTGAGGGTTGCCGGCAATACGTCCAGCGTTACTGACGCCCCCGCCGTCGAGTAGGTTTTTCCATCGGTGGGCGTGAAAGCCACATTCAGGGTCGTCTGGCCCACGTCAAGCACAGTACCCGCCACTGGGTTGTAGACGAAGCCGCCGGGCACCGTTGCGTTGGTGTTCGGATCCGTAGCCGTGGCATCCAACTGCGTCCCAGCCGTCGGCGTCGACGCCTCAGTCAGTGCCGTTCCATAGACGATGGAAGAAGGAGTGTTCCAGTTGATGTTGGGAACGTTCAGACCCACCGTCACCGTGAGTGAGAGTGTTCCGCTGCTGCCGCTGAAGTCGCCGTTGCTGCTCGTATAGGTGGCGCCGATGGTGTACGTTCCCGCAGCCAGGGCGGGGTTCACCAACTGAACAGTATAGGGCGATGTGTTCGATAGAGTTTGGGCCGCGCCAAGCGGGGTGGGGGTGCCGTTTGTAGCATCGCATGCTGGAACTGTGCCGGCACAGGAATAGAACTGCACGGTACCGCCGGGACCGGAAGCTCCGGAATCGATCGCCGGCGATGGCGTTACGGTCGCCGTGAACGTTACCGCTCCGCCTACGTTGATGGAGGTTGCCGTGCTGGCCAGGTTCACTCCGGTGGCGTCTGCCGTCACGCTCTCGGTCAGCGTGTTGGATTGGGTCTGGGGATAGTTTGCATCGCCCGAGTAAATCCCATAGATGGTGTCCGTACCCAACGGAAGGGTCGCAATCTGATAGAACAAGGACGAGTTGCACGTAGCAGGCAGGGTCTGCGGCGTTCCTGATGCCGTGCCGTTCACATAGAACTGCACCGTTCCCGTGGGGCAGGGCGCTGGTGCGGCCCCATTATTCACGTCCAGATCGAAAGACACCGCCGAGCCATATAAGAAGGGCGGAGCCGGGTCGCCGGGGTTAAGACTGAGGATCATCGGGGGAGTGATCGGGCCGATGGTCAACGTCTGGGTGGTCGTACCTGAATAGTTGGGATCCGTGATGGTGGCTACAACCGTGTAACTGCCTGGATTGACCGGTGGCGTCGAGCTCTGCGCGTAGACAGTAGGAGCGATACCGGTGTAGCTGATGGTGTAGGCCAACGACGGTGGGGTCGTCGTCACCGTCACCGCAGCTTGATTGCCCGTGTAGCTCTCCGTCAAATTCCCCAGCGTGATGGTCGCCGGCAGCGCCGTGATCTGGAAGGTCTCCAGGAGGCTGGCGCTGCTCGTAACATCGGCATTGCCCGGGAACGTGGCAACTGCCGACGCAATGCCCACGTTGGTGTTGTTCACGTACTGTGTGGTTGCTGTCAGCCCCGTCACACCCGACGCGCCCGTCACTGTAACCGTTGCCGTGCATGGCGTCTGCGCCGCACCGCTATAAACAATGCTCGCCGGGCAGACCAGCGACACTGACGACGAAGCCTGGCCGATGGTCCACGAACCATTGTTGGAGGTGACCGTATAGTTCCCTGCTACGTCGGTGCCGTAGTTCATGACTGGCACAACTGTGCCTGAGCCTACGGTCGATCCGACCAAGGCTGGATTGTCGGTACAGGTCAGGGGTCCGGTGTAGGTGCCCGACACTGTGCAGGCCGAAACAGGGATATTATTTGACCCGGTATACGTGTTGTTGACGCTGCCCGCAATCGCCGTAACCGGCTCGGGGCTGATCAACAGCGTCCCTGACCCCGTGCCTGTGTAGCTGGGGCTGCTGATAGTGCCCACAACCGTGTAACTTCCCGCATTGGTCGGCACCGTCGAGCTGCCGTTATAGGTGAGGTTTACCGTTAGCCCGGTCGGGGTGGTTGTGGCGCTGCACGGGTTCACCGGCTGCGAGCCGTTATAGGTGAAAGTCGAGCAGGTCACCACCACCGAACCGGAGCCACTTGCTGCGTTCACCACGACGGCGGCAGAAGTTGCACTGCTGTAGTCCACATCGGCGGCTTGGGTCACCGTGATCGAGCAGCTGCCCGTGCTGGCAGTCATCGTCACCTGAGTGCCGGAGATCGTGCAACTGCTGCCCGTACCGGCGGCAAAGGTTACCGCGCCAGTTCCGCTGCCACCGGAGTAGCCTACACTAAACGTCGAGCCGTCGGCCGCCGATGCAGGAGCACCCGTAACCCTCAGCGTTGCCTGCGTGGCCTTGGTGGCAGTAACAGTGACGGTTTTCGTGGCAGCGTTATAGTGGGTGGCCCCAACTGTACGAGCCGCAACGCTGGCCGTTACATAGCAGGAGCCTGTGCCGCTGGTCATCGTCACGTTGGTGCCAGCAAGTGTGCAGGCGCCAGCGACGCTGTAGTTGATAGTGCCGCCAGAAGTGCTGGTTGCGTTAACCCTGAATGTGACGTTGTAGACTTCTGAAGCCGGAGGCTGCCCGCTGGTAAAGGTTATCGTCGAGGCGGTACCGCCCACAGTTATGATCTGACTGGGACTGCCGGTGGCGGCGGCATAGGTTACGCCGCCGATCGTGGTACTTGCAAACGATGCCCCAACGGTGAAGGTGGTGCCTGTTGCCGGAACAGTAGCGGTGCAGGTAGCGACGCCGCCCGCGATTGTTGTCGCACTGCACGCGGTCCCCGTCACCCCGGTCATGGTGAAATTGACCGTTGCGCCGACAATTGCTGCTCCCGTTGCAGTGTCGGTCAGCGTGGCGCTGAGGGTCTCCGTAGCGCCGTTGGTAGTGGGATTTGGTGTCGGTGGAGCAAGCAACAGCGTGGTTGTGTTCGACGTGAAGCCTACTACAACGGTGCCGATCGTGATGTTATCGGTCGAGTCTGTGGCTGTATAAGTAACGTTCTGGACGGTCTTATCCGTCACCGTAAATATGGCATCGCCGTTGCCATCCGTTGACGCGCTGACCGTGGTGATGACTGAAGCGCCGGTGCCCTGAGTTAGTGTTATCGTCTTGCCGACTACGGGATTGCCGAGTGTATCTGACACCTGGACCGTAATCGTCGAAATCGACGCGCCGTCCGCTGGGACATTTCCCGGGCTGGCAGTCACCGATGAGTTGGCCGTGCTGACCGCAGTCACATAGAAGCAAGCGTCGGTGGCGCCAGTGGGCGCGATACCCGGCGAAGTCGCGACCAAACAATACTGGTTGGCGGAGGCCGCGCTGACAGAGCAGCCGGAAAATGCGGCTACGCCCGCTGTTGCATTCAATGGATTTGAGTTGCAGGTGAGCGCGCCTGTGCAGCCGCCGAAGCCGCCGCTGCATGTGAGTGTCAAAGTGACCGGCGCGGAGCTAGTCGTCAGCACTGTGCCGCCCGCACTTAGAACTTCAACAACCGGCTGCTGAGTAAACGGCGCACCCGGTGCAGCACCACTTGGGAGCACCGTCCACGCGAGTTTCGGCCCGTAAATGGTTTCGGTTTGATTTGCGGCCACCGTGCCAAACAAGCCAAGACCGCAAAGGAACGCGCTGGTAGAGGTGCACGCCGTAACGGTTGGGGTGGCCGCCGTGGTGTCCGAGTAGTAAATGGTGACCGTCGCAGCCCCCGCTATCGAAGTGATCGCGGTGGTGCAGCTTGAGTTCGAGTAAAACGTGCCCGTCCCGGCGGTGCTGTCGCTAAGGTAGATGGTGCCGTAGGGCGCACTACCCCCGACAGTCAACGTTAACGCGCCGCAGGCGTTGGTTGCCTGATTGAGGGGCGGGTTGGAGAAATCGATGCTGTTGATGCTATCCCCGAATATCGTCTGGGCCTGGGAGCCGGAGCTCTCGCCCACGGCCGTCAGATGGTACCTTGCGCCGACGTCCCCTTTGTTCGGCGAGTATCCGTCGTAACTGAAATCGCCGAGGACGTTGGCCGTGACTGTGGCATCGGGAAGATCTTCCGTTGTCTGGTTCACCCACTCGTGTATATGAAGGTCAACCGTCTCATTTGGCTGGAACCCGGTGCCGCTCATATCCACCGTCGTGCCGGGTGCATACTCGAGGTTCTGTGTGGAAACAGTGGGGAACGAATAGAGTTCGGCCGTGCTGGCGGCATCGCCCGTTCCCCCGGCAGCCAGAAGCGAGCCCAGTCCGGCCGGAGCGCCAAAACCGCCATCCTGATTATCAAGAGAATCGGGTGCCGCAAGAAATGCTCCTGCAGCACTGTTCGCCCATGGCTCCAGCAAATCCACTTTGGAGCCGCCGGTGCCGCCCATTGCCAGGATGCTACCGTTTTTCGGCAGCAGCACCGCAAAGTGATGACTGCGCGGCGTACCGCCGCTCACTACCTTGATCGTGTTGGTCCACTGGCTGAAGAGCTCAGCCGTTCCCTGATCGTTGTTCCCATCGTTTCCGCCGATTATGGCCACGCCGTCATACGTGGTGGTCGCAGTGGCGTAGTCGCGGGCAGAGGACATCGTGGGACCGGCCGCAATGGTTCCGGTCATCGTGCTGGTGCTATAGGTAAAGATCTCAGTCGAAGCCAGCACAGCGCCGTTAATGTCGGTGCCGCCCGCAATAAGGACCCGGCCATCCGGCGTAGCAGCTGCTACGGCGTTGGTGCGCGCCGTCAGCAGCGAGCTGATCGGCGTGAAAGTCTGACTGGCCGTATTGAAGAGTACGATCGAATTGACAACATTGGCCGTGCCGATGCCGCCGGCGATCAGGACGTTGCCGTCTGAGAGCAGGACCATGGTCTGACCGGCCAGGCCAGTACTCATTGAATTCGGCACAGCCGTCCATTTCTGGCTGCTTGGGTTGAAAATTTCCGCGGAATCGCTGTAGCCACCACCCGTGGTCAGTCCGCCTGTTACGAGAACGTCGCCACTTATCAAGACGACAGCAGCGTGATTTGCCCTGGGCACATTCATCGCAGGCAAGGCCGTGAAGGCCCCAGTCTCGGGGTCGTACAGCTCAGCCGTCGCTTGTGGAATTCCACTGTTGTCGGAACCACCCGTAATCAGCACCCGTCCGTCGGTGAGCAAAACCGCGGCCGCGCCAGAGCGAGCCTGGGTCATTTGGCCCAATGAAGACCATTTGTTCGATGACTGGGCTTGGCTTACCCCTTGAGAGGCAAACACTCCATAAATCAGCAGGCCTAAGATCGCCACAAATCTCGCTACGCGGTTCATAGCTTACTCCCTTGAGAACGGCGAAACAATTCCGCACAGCCGCTGCTCTCATCAACGCGGCAGGCAGTGAAGGTGCTTATAGCGATCGGAAGTTTCCTTATTCGATTCGCTTGAGACGTTCGACAGTTCGGTATAGAAATGCATCGTTGCCGCAAAACCACTTGGCCGTTGACTTGGCCGAGTTGCTTTGCCGGGCGCGATTCGAATCACAATGCCCTCTCCATGCAATTCCAGCGGACGGTCGCTTTCGTTGTGTTGAGCGATGCGAATCGTCGTTTGAATGCGCACGCCCTTTGGCGGACACTTCCTTGCGACGATCATCACACCGCCACTGCTGATATCCAGCGTCATGCCGTGACCGGCCTGAACCGATCCGCTTGGAGCAAGCCACCAAAAGTCCACGGGGTTGGACAGTTTATAACGTCGTGTGTACCGCTTCTCCAGATCGGGCATACAAAACAGACCTCATCATTGTTACGGGGTCATTGAAGCTAAGAGAAAACTAACAATGAGTCTGCAGCGTAGAACACTTCAGCCGCAGGAACAATGAGAGCAACTGCTCAGGTACAGATGTCTTCTGTCGATGGTCAGCTAATAGGTACACTCACGAGTTTTATCTGGTATTTTCGTCTCTATTAAGGGCAGCGAACACCTTGTGGAGTTCTTGAGTTCGAGCAGGCGGCTTTCGTTGGGAAGGAACTTGCGGCGGTAGAGCGTGATGATCGCGCCAAACCTGGCGTCGGCCTTTTCGCCGGCGGTTCCGGAGTTGATCTGTGAGACAGTCAACTCGATCGCTTTGCGGACGTCGGCTTCTTTGGGATACTCGGTTCCCTGCAAGGTCATGCTGCGCTGGAATCGCTTTCCGTTCAGCCATTCGGAGAAGCGAACCTCCCAGGCATAGCCCTTGGCCTTGCGCACCTTCCTGATGCTACCCTATTGGTAATTCGATCTTTTCGTCCTCACGTCTGGCACCGTATGAGCTCACTTGGGTTATCGGCCTCAACGCGATTTGAGTTGCCGTGAAGAACTGTGAGGGAACAGACTTTCAACAGCCTGCAAGCCATTCATTCTAAATGTGGCCCCGTAGCTCAGATGGATAGAGCAGCAGTTTCCTAAACTGCGTGTCGGCTGTTCGAATCAGCCCGGGGTCACCAGACTTCCCTTCCCAAACGTTCTAACGAACTAATCCGCTGCGGCAGATACAGCGGATGATTTTGACTTCTCTGTCGTTTACAGCTATAAAAGTTGATGTCATGGAAACTCGTTCCATGGCATCATCGCAGCTCGCCCAGGTTGACGAGCCGCATCATCCATTACTGCAATCGCAAGGATGCTCGGGAAGGCGGTGAAATTCCGCCACTGCCCCGCAACTGTGAACGCGCCCGCTCCCCGTTCCGTCGATTCTGTTACCGGATATGGGGAGGGATTTCAGTCAGGGTTTATCACTTATCAAGTGAAGAACCCGAGAGACCACTGGAGTAAGGCCACGTGGCCTTGCTTTGGGAAGGTGGCTGAAAGCGCGCAAGTCAGGAGACCGGTCCTAGCGCAGCCAACCGCTTGCACGTTCCGAGGGGAACGAAGGAGCTTTTATGTCTGTCGCCTCATTCCTGCATCTATCCGTGCGCAACGTCGCGCAATTTCTAGCTGTCACAACGCTCTTGCTACTTGCCGGCGCCAACGCGCGGGCAGCATCTATCCGCGGAAGCGTCACCGACGCCACGGGCGCTAAAGTCACTGGCGCAACGGTGAGCCTGTTCAGCAACGGACAAGTAGTTGCGTCTGCTGTTTCCACCGCCGACGGCAGCTTTGAGATTCTCACCGGCGCCAACGGCCGCTACTTCCTGGTTGTCTCCGCCAAAAGTTTCCGTCAGTTGCAGACACCGGATTTCTACGCCGGCCAGTTCGACGCCGTCGAGCGCAAGATTGTTCTCGAGCCCGAGTGGGTACACCAGTCGATTGTTGTAACAGCCACCGGTACGCCGACCCCACAGCCGCAAACCAGCGCAGCAACCACGGTTCTTGACCAGCAGGATTTGTCATTGCGGACCGACATGGTGAGCACGCTGCGCCTGATGCCCGGCGTCAGTGTTGTTCAGTCAGGTGAGCGCGGTGGCCAGACTTCGCTGTTCGTCCGCGGAGGCGATTCCGACGACAACAAGATCCTGCTTGACGGCGTAGACGTGGGCGATCTCGGCAATCAGTTTGATTTTGGAGCTTTTTCTCCTGCGGTTGTTGAAAGCGCTGAAGTATATCGCGGCCCCAACTCAAACCTGTTTGGCTCGGGAGCAATGGCAAGCGTCGTCAGCCTCACTACACCCCACGGAACCACCAGTTTCCCATCCTTCCAGATTCAGGGCGACGGCGGCAGCTTCAATACTTCAAGCGAGAAGATTCAGGTGGCGGGCGCGCACAACAAGCTCGATTATCTGGGTGCGTTCAACTGGCTGCAGACTTCCAATTCCCTTCCTGATGACGAGCACCACGTGGGCACAAGCACGGCAAACATTGGCTGGCAACCCTTTGGCAATACAGTGATCCGCGGCACAATTCACTATGGAGTGACCGGAACCGGCGTTCCCAATGCTTGGGATTTCTACAATATTGCCGACAACGCAACCGAGAAGGATCAAGACGTTTTCGCCACCGGCTCAGTAGGCAACCAGACGACGCCCTGGTTCCACAACGATGTTCGTTACGGCTTGACGCGCAAACGTGAGCAGTACCACTTGTGGCAGCCCTCGGGAAGCTACCAGGCCTACAGCAACTACTGCTATGGGCCGGCCTATCTGGGCAATAGCGTCACCATCAACGGAGCCAATGGCTACTCAGCCACCGGCCAGGCTGTGCTTGACTGCGCCAGCAGCGCACCGGGCCACTCGCAGAATGTTTCCAACCGCGACCAAGCCATTTATCGCGGCGACCTGACGATCACTCCGCATTTTGCGGGCCTTATCGGTTTTCAATATGAGAACGAGCGTGGCGCCGAACCTGGCAGCCTTTACTATCCACCCGTCAAACGCAACAACTACGATTACATCGCCGCCATGCATGGCGACTTCAAAGATCGCTTGTTCTATACGCTGGGCGGTAGCATCGAGCATTACTCGCTGTTCGGCCTGCACACGTCGCCGCGCGCCGGCGTATCGTTCTTTGCGCTGCGGCCACGCAGCGGCGTCTTCAGCGGGACGAGGATTCTGTTCAACTTTGGCGATGCGGTGCGCGAACCCAAGCTCGCCGACCAGGACTACTCTCTCTACACATTTCTCGAGGAGAACGGCGGTCAGTCTACCATTCAGCAGTTGGGAATCGGCCAGCTCTCGGCGCCAGTGGTACGCACCTACGAAGGCGGCCTCGAACAATCGTTCCTGAGCGAACACATTCTGTTCAAGGCGAGCTACTTCCACAACCAGTTCGGAAGAGAGATCGAATACGTCGGCCTCGATCTGATTCCCGAATTGCTGCCTAACTTGAGCAGCGCGCAGCAGCAGCAACTGGAAGCGGTGCTGCAGTCAAATTATGCATACGAGCTCACCATCAACTCCGAAGCATTTCGCGCCCAGGGCATTGAGGCCAACGTCGAAAGCGGCATCGGCAAGAGTCTGTTCTTCCGCGGCGGTTATACCTATCTTGATGCGGTGGTGCAGCGGTCATTCACTAACGATGACGTGTCTCTGCTCGGTCCAATCCCCACATTCACCAACGGAATTCCCATTGGCCCCTATTCTCCGCTTGAAGGAGCCCGACCCTTCCGCCGCGCGCCTCACACGGGATTCTTCACGGCCACATGGTCACAGAAGAAAATCACCGCGATGTTCACTTCGGCATTTGCCAGCCGCAGCGACGACTCAACGTATCTCGAAGGCGCGGACGCGAACGGCGGCAACAGTCTGCTGTTACCCAATCGCAATCTCGATCACGGCTACGCCAAGCTGGACATCGGCGGCAGCTACCAGTTGCTTCCCTGGCTCAGTGTTTATGCGCAAGCAGAAAACCTGCTCGACCAGCAGCAAATCGCGCCCATCGGTTATCCGAGTCTGCCCACCAGCGCGCGTGCCGGACTGCGCGTGGACTGGGGTCTTCAGCGTCAGCGTTAGCGCTAAAGTTACAACATAGCTGCCCGCAGAGGAATTCCTGGCCCTTGCCCGTCTCGATTGAATGGCAAGACTCCGGGTCTTCGTTTGCGGGCACTTCCGCGTCTACGCCGCTTCAGGCATGTCTTTTTCCTTCCGCGAAACGTTTATTCGAGCCGAACGAGTTTTAAAGTAACGATACATTCATACTTTTCAACGGGTTTGCTTAGTATTCTCTATTTCGCAGGAACAGAAAGTTTTCGCTTGGAAATTCTTCCGCACTGTTGGAGACTAGGCACATCGGGCCCGTTTCCCACGCGGGATTTTGTTCACTTGTCTGTGCAATTTTTAAATGCACGGTACATCTGGCAGTTCAGTACAGGCTTTTCAGTCCCAACTCAATCGTTGAAACAGCAGACCGGTCTCCTCTTCATCCTCAAACAAGGAGGTTTGGCCCCGTCAGCTTAAGCGCTTAAGGCTACGCTTTTCCCTGCACAAAGCGAATAGCCAACGAAGCACCCAAAACGGCCTTTGACGTAACGGTAAATCACAAAACAAGCCAAATACTTGGCGAGGAGAGCTATGACACGACGTTATTGCAAGTGCATCTCCATGCGCATCGTTCTCATATTGGCAGTGCTTGCGTTTGCATTGCCTGCCCTGGCGCAACAGACTCTAGGATCGCTCAACGGGACAGTGCTTGACCCCACCGGCGCCGCAATTCCTGGCGCGAGCGTGACGGTGACAGACGCTGCAATCAATGTCACCCAGTCAACGACCACCCAGCGAACTGGTTTTTACCAGATATTCAACTTGCCGATCGGGTTGTATACCGTCACCGTTGCACAGTCTGGATTCGAGAAGACTCAGCTTTCCGGGATACCTGTGCATGAGGCACAGGCAACCACGGCGAACGTCACTCTCAAAATCGGCCAAACATCCGAGTCCGTTGAAGTCGTCGCCAATCCGATGCTCAACGCCACCGATGCCACCAATGGCTTCAGCATGGACTCGCAGCAAATTGCCGCTACACCGCTGGCGACGGGCAGCTTTACGCAGTTGGCCGTCCTCTCTCCTGGCACAAATGCCGAGTTGCTCAGCGGTCTTAACTCCAACTCCGGGCTTGGCAACCAGAACATCCAGGCCAACGGCCAGCGCGCTACATCCAATACCATGCAGGTGAACGGCGTCGATGTCACCAACATCTTCACCGGCATGACTTCGAGCGGCCTCACCTCGCAGCGTTTCAATTTCAACATTGGTGCCGGCAGCACCTCCGCGTCATCTTCAGCCGGCTCGGCATCGGTCGGCGGCGCATCGCTCGAGGGCGCATCGCCCTACGGTTCGGTGGGAAACAGCCTTCCCTCGCCCCCGCCTGAGACCATCGCCGAATTGCGCGTGAACACCTCAATGTACGACGCGCAGCAGGGCGCAACCGCGGGCGCACAGATTGACGTAAATACGAAAACCGGCACGAACGATCTGCACGGGCAGGCCTACGGGAATTTTGCCAACAACGATTGGAACGCCAGTCCGTATTTCTTCAAGCAGCAATACCTGCTCAGCCAGCAAGGCGTGGGCGCTTTCCCGCAAGCTCTTGAAAATCCCTATCTGAACCGCTGGACTCTCGGCGGAACTTTGGGCGGACCTGTCCTCAAGGACAAGGTTTTCTTCTTCGCTGCCTATCAGCACTTGTCGAGCACCGATCAGGCAACCGGCCTCTCGCAGCTCACTGTTCCCACCGGGCTCACCGACGACCGGTCAGCCGCCGGTCTCGATGCCGCAGCGGTAAGCTGGGCGGGTGGCGGCACATACAGCAAAGCAATCGATCCGATAGCCAATGCCTTGATGAACGCCAAGCTCCCTGACGGATCTTTCCTGGTGCCCTCCGCACAGAGCTCCTCTCCCTACGTGTATGGCGTTCCCAATGTCACGCTCATCGGCAACTCCGTGATGACCTCGGATCAGGCCAATGCGGCTATCGATTGGAACGTTAGCAGCAAGGACCGGCTTTCAACCAAGTACTACTACCAAAACGATCCTGTAACACTGCCTTACTCGTTCTCGCAAACCGGCGGCTTCCCGGTTACGCAAAACAACGCTTCCCAGGTTGTGGCAATCGATAACACCATTCCGATCACTTCCCATTTCAACTGGGAACAGAGGCTGGGGCTCTTCCGCCAGTCGTCCTACAGCTACTTCAACCAGACGCTGAGCAATCCCAACGGCAATGCGAATTTCGGCATGAACTCTTCAACGGTGCTTCCCAGCGCGGGTAAAGGCCCCTTCTTCCAAAACACGCTCCCCGGCTTACTGCTGAAGGGCTTCCCTTCAAGCCAGCTTGATTCTCCGGGTGTAAAAATGGGCCCCTACAGCTCGTTCGCCGACATGGGCTTTTATCAAAACCGGCTCAATCCCTCAACGAACGTCATTTGGGTCAAAGGGAATCACACCCTGGTGGCTGGCGGCGGCTACAGCTACACGCAGCTGAATATCGAGAACAACCGCAACGGAATCGAACAGATTCAAACGAAGAACTTTGAGTCCTTCCTGCAGGGAGCGGCCAAAAGCTCAAACGTCCTCGAATCCATCGACCCTTCGACCGGAAAGAACAACGCCAACCGCTACTACCGCACAAACGAGATCGAAGCGTATCTGCAAGACAAATGGCAGGTCTTGCCGAACTTCAGCTTCACTCTCGGCGTGCGCTATGACCTTCACGGCGGCATGACCGAGAAATACGGCAACTTCTTCAACTTCGATCCCAAGCTGTACAGCGTAACCGGCACAACCGCGGCTGCCAATACGAACTGGGTCGTCAACAACGCCGGGTTCATCATCGCCGGCAACAACAAAGAGAGTCCGACCCCCGGCGTCAGCAATTCAACGCTCACCGGCCGTCAGTGGGGCATCTCTCCGCGCGTCGGTTTTGCATGGTCGCCCAATCGCGACCACGGCAGCATTGTTGTCCGCGGCGCGGGCGGCATGTACTACGACCGCGGCGAATACTTCACCTATCTTTCGCAGCCGGCAGGTTCGGGCTACGGCGGTCCTTTTGGAGTTACGGAGTCGGCCCCTCTCGTCAGCTATGTGACCGGACTTGGCAGCACGCTTGAAGATCCCATCGGATCGGCTTTCGGTGCTACCTATGTGCCTCCCAGCGCAAATCCAAGCTCAATTAACGCAGCGCTGCAGAACACGCTCAACCTGATGACCGGCTCGCCGGCCACCGGCAACAAATATGCGAAATTCGGCCCCAATTGCGGAGGCGTGCAAAGCCAGGAGGGCTACCAGCTTTGCCCGGACGCGCTCAACTTTGGAACTTATGATCGAACCAACACACTGCCCTACACCATCAATTACTCACTCGACGTGCAGTGGCAGCCGACGCCCGATCTCGCCATTGACCTTGGCTACGTCGGCAACCGGGGACGTCATGCCGTGGTGCCCATTCCATTCAATGCTCCCGGCATCGCCACAACCACAAACTCCATCTGGGGGCAGACCGCCTCGTACGGGTTCGAAGTGCTGAACCAGAATAAGTGCGGCTCGGTCTACTGCGACTACGCTCCCATCGCCGGCGAGCCATGGAATACCGAAGACGGCGGCAACACCGACTTCCGTACTCCGTACATCGGCTTCAGCCCCAACGCCTCGTTCTACAAGACTGCCGGCAACTCGGCCTACGACGCGCTTCAGGCCCACATCGACAAGCGCCTCTCTCACAATTACATGGTTGGCGCCAGCTACACCTGGAGCCATACCCTCGACGAACAGAGCGACCTGGGCTTGTTCTTCACTGGCGACAATCCCAGCAACCTTCGCAACTCCTGGGCCTCGTCTGACTTTGACCGCACCAACGTATTTACCGCTTACTTTCAGGCGACGATTCCCAAAACAGCCAAGGACAACTCTCTAGCCGCACGGTTCGTGAATGACTGGGACCTTAACGGCACCGTGATCGCGCAGAGTGGCGAACCCTACTCGCTCTATGAGTTCTACGGCGCAGTGGGCAGCATCTTCTTTGGCGATTACCCAACCCTGATGAACCCGATTCTCGGCGTCAAGGATCCGGCCAATCCGAAACGGGCCATGACCGGCAATAAAGGCAACACGCGCGGCACCGGCGGCGCTTACATTCCGGCGATCGATCCCTCTCAGATCTCAATCAACTACCTCCAGCCCGGCCAGGACGGCATCCCCGTCTCCACCGGCACAGACCCGCAGGACATTTACGAAACCGACTTTGCTCCTCCGCAGCGCAACATCTTCCGCCAGTCTCCGCAAACTCAAATCAACCTGTCGCTGCGCAAGCAGATTCACTTCAGTGAGAGGCTGTCGGCGCAGTACGAGTTCAGCGTCTTCAATATCACCAACACCGCCAGCCTAGACGTACCGATGAACCAGGGTCAGATCAGGCAGAACTCTTCCTGCTCTACGACAGCCGTGCAGGCTGCCATTACAAGCGATTCAAACTGCCAGCCAGGAACTTACTACTACGTCAATTACGGACAGGTCGTCACCAGCCCCAACCTGGTCGATCAACAAACCGCATTGGCCAACCTCGATCAAAAGCCCTATTCAACAGGTTCGGGACAAAGCACAACCATTCCCTCCTATATTCCACTCAACGTAGGCACCTGCAACTCGACGAATGCAATTCCACAGGGCTGCGTGAACAACTCAGCGAACTTTGGCTCGGTGAGCAACACCATCGGCAGCAACCGCATGATCACAATGGGTTTCCACATCACCTACTAACCCGCATAGCCCATCTTCTGGCCGGGGTTCCTTCGGGATCCCGGCCATCTTCTTTCTGCTGCCAAGTTGCGCTGCAAAGAGCCGCCTGTTTAAGGAGCAAGACAGGGCAATTGCATGAAGATATTCATGACTCAAGCTGGTTGTTCTCGACCGTTAAGCGTGATCAGCCGCGTCATTTCCTCCCAGAGGGAGGACGGAAAATAGCCCAGGGCAAGCGCAGCGCAGTCCTGGGAACGCGTTCCAGCACGCGTCTTCAGCCCTGTAAGGGCGATGTGAACTCCGACGACGCTTTTTAAATTGCTCTGATGGGCAAGCTGCTACCAGCGCACACACGTGGTGCATACCGGATTGCTATTCAATTTGGTCAAATTGGAGTTTATTTATGCGGTCGACAAAATAATCCGTGACATGAATATAGTTTTCCACAATCTACCACTTTCGATATCTTCGTTGTTGCATAGGTAACCAAATCAACATTACTATTGGTATTCTTCCTTCGGGTGTTTA